>Ga0265328_10000176_pt1 | contig 29720 bp, 25 predicted proteins | sample 41624metaG_FD_202086 | JGI IMG/M metagenome (GOLD analysis project Ga0265328, IMG submission 202086) | Rhizosphere microbial communities from Carex aquatilis grown in University of Washington, Seatle, WA, United States - 4-16-24 metaG | ecosystem: Host-associated > Plants > Roots > Rhizosphere...
CGCCTTCGGCGCTCGACCTCCCCCCTCGAGGGGGAGGTGGAAACGCCTCCTCCGGCGTCAAATCTCGTTATTTCATGCGCCCCCGCTTCAGGATAGGACTATTATCCAGCCACGCCGAGGCGCCCGGCGCCTCGCGGCGGCGGGGGAGGAGGGGCGGTTCGGGACGCTCCGGCCCCTTTCGGCCGCAGCGCGAAGAGATATGCGTCGGTTCCGGAGCGTCCCGAAACGCGGCTTCGCCTTCTCGTCGACGTCCCGAGGCGTATTCGGACCCGCGAATCCTGGGGTTTCTCGATCAAGACCCGATCGCTTCCGAAGGCCTGGGATCACGGAACGGCTCTCGCTCTCCCTATGGACGGGAGAGAAACGCCGGTCCGGCGACGCGCCGCCTGTCCAGGGACGGGGGTCGCCGTCCCGGATGGAGCCGGCCCCCGCCCGCGTTCCCTGACCCGAGGAACGCGCCCTTGCGTCGGCGGGAGCGAGGGGGATATAGGAATATTTTCAGGATGTGTCAAGGGTCGGCAGTGGGGAGATTGGGCGTTTGAGCCAAATTGAGCCTTCTAGGCTAACTGTTTGGTTAGCCGCCGCTCCTTTAGATAGCGTCTCGGAAAAGAAAAAGCTGATTAAAGATAACCTATAACTTTTATGCTTTGAATGCATTGTCCGCTTTTGATAATTTCATACCACCTGAACGTTCCTATATCACCGGACCAGTGCACGGCTCCGCCGGATTTTTCAACGTAACTATTGAATTCAGATGTCGTAAATTTGCATTCAGCAAAAGATCTATTTAGAATTTCAACGAAAATTTGAATTTCTGCCCTTTGTATCACGATATGCTCCTTTAGGTCAGCTATCTCCATAGCTTGTTCTAGATGTGTAGATATGCGCTCACATGAACTCAATAGCATCGCCACGCCGATAAGCGACACAAGCATTGCTGCAATCTTCATTTTTCTGCGCCCCATTATTATTGTGACCCGGCCCGGAAGGCCTACTATTAAAGCTATATGCGCATCGACGAAAATTCGAGCCGACGCACTATTCGCCATCGGATTCACACGATTTCCCGTCGCCCTCCCCCTCCCGGCAAATTCAATCCCCTCATCCTGAGGCGCTTTTTGCGGAACGCAAAAAGCCTCGAAGGATGATCCAGAGCGCGCTTCGACGCTTCGAGACGCCCGCCCCCAAGTCGGGCAGGCCCGACTTGGGCATTATCATGCCGATCTCGGGTAAACCCGAGATCGGTGCGGGCTCCTCGGCGTGAAGGGCTGTCATGGCATGTGCGCTCGCGCATTCCTTCTCCCGCTTGCGGGAGAAGGCAGCCTCGCGAAGCGAGGTCGGATGAGGGTCCGTGCAGGTGAGCCGTTTCGAATTCGATTCATGAGCGGCGCGCGGTTCGGCGAGCGGCAGGGGCCCTCATCCGACCCTCGCTGACGCGAGGGCCACCTTCTCCCACGAGTGGGAGAAGGAAGCGCCGTCGCGGGGCGCGGGGCGAAAAACTTGCCCCAAATCCATGGCCCGGGGGTTTCCTCTTTCGAAAAAACGTGAAATCGCTCTGACGACAGACAAGGGCCGTGTTTCGGGCGCCGGCCGCCCCCTCTCGCCGCACGCGGGGAGAGGGAGGAATGCGGCGTTCGGAATCGTTGGTCGATGGGAAAGACGATGGCTGAGACAGAAGAATTGCCCCCGCGCGAAGCTATGGATTACGACGTCGTGATCGTCGGAGCCGGACCGGCCGGCCTTTCCGCGGCGATCCGCCTCAAACAAATTTCTCCCGATCTCTCCGTCGTCGTCATCGAGAAGGGCTCGGAGCCCGGCGCGCATATTCTCTCCGGCGCGGTCATCGATCCGATCGGCCTCGACCGCCTGCTGCCCGGCTGGCGCGAGGACGAGGACCGGCCGCTGAAAACGCAGGTCGATGACGATCAATTCTACCTGCTGACGCGAAAGAGCGGCTTCCGCATCCCCAATGCGCTAATGCCCAAGCTCATGAACAATCATGGCAATTTCGTCGGCTCGCTGGGCAATGTGGCGCGCTGGCTGGCGGCGAAGGCGGAAGCGCTCGGCGTCGAGATCTATCCGGGCTTCGCGGGCGCCGAATTGCTCTATGGCGAGACTGGCGAAATCCTCGGCGTCGCCACCGGCGATATGGGCGTCGGCCGCGACGGCGAGCCCAAGGACAGCTTCACCCGCGGCATGGAGCTGCGCGGCAAATATACGCTGATCGCCGAAGGCGCGCGCGGCTCGCTGGCCAAAGAGATCATCGCGAAGTTCGGACTCGCGAATGGGCGTGAGCCGCAGAAATTCGGCATCGGCTTCAAGGAGCTCTGGCGCATCGACAAGGCCAAGCACAAGGCCGGGCTCGTGCAGCACAGCTTCGGCTGGCCGCTCGCCTCGGACACGGGCGGCGGCTCCTTCCTCTATCATTTCGACGAAGACTTTGTGTCGATCGGCTTCGTCGTGCATCTCAACTATTCCAATCCGACGCTCTCGCCCTTCGACGAATTCCAGCGCTTCAAGACGCATCCGCAGATCGCGCCGACGCTGGAAGGCGGCACGCGCATCTCCTATGGCGCGCGCGCGCTCACCGAGGGCGGCTGGCAGAGCGTGCCCAAGCTCACCTTCCCCGGCGGCGCGCTGCTCGGCTGCGCGGCCGGCTTCATGAATGTCCCGCGCATAAAGGGCTCGCACAACGCCGTGCTCTCGGGAGTTCTCGCCGCCGATCATGTGGCGAAGGCGCTGGAAGAGGGCCGCGCCCATGACGAGGTCGCGAGCTATGACGCCGCCTGGCGCGCCTCCGACATCGGCCGCGATCTGAAGCCGGTGCGCAACGTCAAGCCGCTGTGGTCGAAATTCGGCACCTATATCGGCGCGCCGCTCTATGGCTTCGACATGTGGACGAACGAGCTGTTCGGCGTCTCGCTGTTCGGCACGCTGAAGCACGGCAAGCCGGATTACGCCTGCCTGAAGCCACTGAAGGAGGTTCAGCGGCTCTCCTATCCCAAGCTCGCGAGCAAGCTCGTCTTCGACAAGCTCTCCTCCGTGTTCGTCTCCAACACAAATCACGAGGAGGATCAGCCGGTCCATCTGCGGCTCGCCAATCCTTCGATCCCGATCGAGAAGAATCTGCCGCTCTATGGCGAGCCGGCGCGGCTCTATTGTCCGGCCGGCGTCTATGAGGTCGTCTATGCCGACGAAGCGGCCAAGAGCGATCCGCGCTTCGTGATCAACGCGCAGAATTGCGTGCACTGCAAGACCTGCGACATCAAGGATCCGGCGCAGAACATCAATTGGGTTCCGCCGGAGGGCGGCGGCGGCCCGAATTATCCGAACATGTGAGGGCAGTCGACGTTGGGCGGTCGGCAATCGGCGGCGCGCGTCAGATAGCCGACTGCCGACCCACCCCTTGCCGACCCACCTCTCGCCGACCCGCCCATTTCCCCCGACCATTCGAGCGACAATGTTCTTTCTCATTTCGAAGATCGGCGAATTCTTCATCACCCCGGTGCATGCGAGCCTTTTCCTCGCCGCTCTCGGCGTGGCGCTCTGCTTCACGCGCTTCGCCGCGAAGGGACGCCTATTGGCCGCGCTCGGAATGACGGCTCTGCTTCTCCTGTCCTTCACCTCGATCGGCGAGCTTATGCTCTATCCGCTCGAGAACCGCTTTCCGCAGCTCGCCGACGACGCTCCCGAGCCGGACGGGATCATCGTTCTCGGCGGCGCGGTCGACGAGAGGCTGAGCCATCTGCGCGGCCGCGCGGCGCTGACCGAAGCCGCCGAGCGTGTGACCGCTATGGTCGAGCTCGCGCGCCGCTATCCGAAGGCGCGACTGGTCTTCACCGGCGGCTCCGGCGCGCTGTTCGATTCCGGCGCCTCCGAAGCGGAGGTCGTCGGAGGCCTGCTTCCGGAGCTCGGCGTCGAGCCGGGCCGCACGCTGCTCGAGAACAGCTCGCGCAACACATGGGAGAATGCGGTCAATTCGCTGGAGCTCGTGCGACCGGCGCCGGGCGAGCGCTGGCTGCTCGTCACCTCCGCGAGCCATATGCCACGCTCGATGGGCATTTTCCGGCGCGTCGGTTTTCCGGTCGTCGCCTATCCCGTGAATTATCACACGGGCCAGCGCCCGCCATTGGGCCCACGCATGCGCGCGACCGATACGCTGAAGCTCGTCGACTCCGCCGCGCATGAATGGATCGGTCTCGTCGCCTATCATCTGACCGGCAAGACCGACGCGCTGTTTCCGGCGCCCTGAGAAGCCCTGCGGAGCGTCTCAGTCGCGCGAGGACTTCCTGGAGCGGGAGGCGCCCGCCGTCTCGGCGCGTCCGCCCGGCGTCGCCGCGGTCCAGGAGCCGTGCTTCATCTCCAGGAACAGCGCGATCGCCTGGGCGCGATTGCGCACCTCGAGCTTCTCGAACAAATTGCGCAAGTGGAATTTGATCGTGTTGATCGAGACGCCGAAGTCCTTGGCGAGTTGGTTGTTGGTGTGGCCGGAGCCGAGCGCCGAGAGCAGGCTGCGCTCGCGCAGCGTCAGATTCTCCAGCGGATCGGCGCGCATCTTGCGGATGTCGACGAAGGGAAACACCATGTCGCCCGCGGCGACGGAGGCGAGCACGTCGAGCAGCCGCTCCGGCGGAGCGCGCTTGCTGACGAAGCCGGCGCCGCCCAATTGCAGCGTCTCCGCCGGCGCGGCGGGATCGTTGGTGCCGCTATAGACGACGATCTTGGGCGCGGAGGGCTGGCGCGACAGCGCGCGCAGCACTTCGCGCGCATGCAGCGTCGGCAATTGCCAGCCGATGATGGCGATCTGAAACCGCTGCAGCTTGGCCTCGTCGAGAAACTCCTCGCCGTCGGTGACTTTCAGCACGAGATTGAAGCGGCGATCATCGGCGAGCAGCGCGTCGAGCCCGGCGAGAATGAGCGGGCTCTTGTCGGCGATGGCGACGTCGATCGGAAAAGTCGCGCCCGCTTCGCCGCGGTCTTCGCCCGAGCGCTCGGCCTTCTGCCGCAAAGGGGTCGACGCGCCGTCGGCCGCCGCCTGCGCCGCGGGACGTTCCGGCGCGCGGATCGGACCGGGACGTCCGACGGCTCGCGGTCGTTCATCTCCGAGCTTCGTCGAAGACGTCGAGGCCATGGGCCACTCCAAGTGAAAGCGCTGCCGCCGCAGCCGGGATTCGCTCGGGCGACGGAGCCCCCCGAGTGGGTAGGCCAGACTATATAACTTACGGCTTCCATTGGAAAGCCTCGGCGCATCTTTCGCAACGCTCGAGGCTGATTCTCTTTCACGCCGAGCGGCCGATTTTCTCGCGCCAAAAAGAAGCGGCGCATCGGTCGAACCGATGCGCCGCGTCATATCCGTAGACCGGTTCTGAAGCCTCAGTCGCTCAGCACCCAGCGGGCGGCGAAATAAGCGGCGGCGCCGACCACGATGATCCCGATCATGCCGACCGGAGTCGCTGCATAGCTCGTAAGCTCGAGAATTGCTCCCATAACGCTTCCTCCTCTTTGATACTCGACCTTGTTCAGGCCACCAGCCGCGCCACGATATCACCCATGGCAGGCGAAGTCTCGCCTCTACGTGCGATACGTTTTGGTGGATATCGTCGCCGGCTCGAATTCCGATAACGCCTCGAATGGCTGGCTGCGATTCGAGGCGCGCCGACGGTCTCTCCCGCTCGGCGCGGTCCTGTTCGAACGGCCGAACGAAGCTGCGATCCACGCTCGCAGCACAAGGCCCGCAATTATTGTAGCCTTGGAGGCTTGTCAAGATGCGGCGTCGCCCATGTCGCTGGGTTTGGAGCTCATGTCGCTGGGTTTGGGGCTTGCGGAGGCGCGCGCGGCGCGGTTAATGAAGCTGCGGCTCGACGAAGAAGAACAGAAAACCGACGCCAATGGCCCGTCCCTCTCTCACCTTCATCATCTTCGCCGCCCTCGCGACGCTCGTCGGCGCCGTCTGGTTCTTCGGCTATCGTCGGACGCCTGCCTGTTCGGGCGATGGGCGCTACATGGCGACGGTCCAGCAATGCCGCGGCTATGGCCTCGACGCGGGCCTCTGCGCGAGCGCAGTGGAAAAAGCGCGCGCGCTCGCGGCGCGCGTCGCGCCCCGCGCCGACACCTCCTTCGATTGCGAAGTGCGCTTTTCCGAATGTTTCGCCGGACCGGACGGGCGCTTCACGCCGTCGCCGTCCTTCTGCCTCGCGCCGGGATCGGCGGAGCCGAAGGAGGTGCGCTATCTCGAATATGATTCCGACCGGCTGAACCGCAAGAAAACGCGCGAAGTCCACATCGACTGACGCGCCGGCGCGCGCCTATTGATCCGCCGCTTGGCGACGGCCGCCGAGGTGGAACTCCGCCGGCTCGACGACCAGCATGCCGACATTGGTGCGCAAGGCCATGCGATAGGGCACGACCGCATGCGCCATCGGCAGAGGCGCGAGCCAGACGGTGATGTCGTTGTTCTCGGCCATGAAGCGCGTCGAGACGCTGTCCGGCCGATGGCCGGCGATCGGACGATAGCGCGCCGCGCAGACGGAAACCTGTCCGGAATAGCCGCGCGTCTCGACATTGCGCATCTCGACAAAAGAGAGGGTCACGTCGAAACGCGTCACGCCGTCGAAAACGGGGATCGTCCGATTGCAGGCCGAAGGCCCGACGAGCGGCTCGCTCGCCGGAACGCTCATGATCAGCGCGCTCACCGGATCGGTGATGTGAGATTTGTTGCTGTCCGTCACCGGAATGCGGACAGGCATGTCCCAAGGCGTCGGATCGACATGAACGGCGCGCACGGAATTGCCGGCGAGCGCCATGCGGACGGTGCGCGTCTCATAAGTGTTGGAGGTGGTGTTGGCGTAGCTCGCGGGCGCGAGCCCCTCATGCGAGACGACGCCGGCCGCGGTGGCGGCGCCGCGCGTGTCGTTGACGAGAGAGGCGAGGCCGGTCGTGCGCATCGAAATGTCGATGCGATAATTGCGTGCGTCGATGACGCCATCGGCCGAGGCGTGGCCGATCGACAGGCCGAGCAGGCTCAGCGAGAAATGCGCCTTGAGCGTCTCCGCTCGGCAGGGCGAGGCCACGAGGAGCAAAGCGAGCGCGACGAGTTCCGGCGTCGAGCCGCGTCCGGCTCTTTCCAGAACCGATGAGAAAAACGCCATTCGAAGACCTGCGATCGATCGAATCAGTCATCGCCACGATGGGCTAGGCGAGAGCGCTTGTCGATGCTCGGATCGCGCCGGAGGAAAGGGCCCGCTTCAGGCCCATTCCTGCCAGCTGCCGTCGGCGAATATGCGCCATGCGCGCAGACCCGCTTTGGCGACCACGATGCGGCCGGCCTTCGCCTCGCTCACGAGATGCTTGAATACGAGAGGATTGCGCCAGGAAAACGGCTTTTCGGGGTCGCAGACCGCATGATATTCGTCGCTGTCGGGATCGTCCATCAGCAGCGTGCCGACCTTGTCGGGCCGCAGCTGGACCCCGAGCGATCGCTCCTCTTTCCAGCGGCAGTGATAGTCGCGGCACACGGCGGGGCGCGTGGCGTAGACGCCGCAGCCGTTCGTCTGCGTGCAGTGCTCGCACCAGGCTCCGGCCTTCTTCGTGAACTCCTCGATCTCCAGCACCTTGCAACAGAAAGCGCAGGGACCGCAGGCCTTGCCGGGAATGTCGAGCATGGTCTCGATTTTCGTCTTTTCGGCGATTTTGGGAACGAATCGATTCTGCTACATTGACTACAACGATCGCGACGTCGGCGCCATCGCTCCCCGGAGGGTCGCCAGGAGCGTCCCAGAAGGATCGGCGTCGCCATGAGGATCGCAGGAGGATCGCAATGACGAGAGCCGCCCCGAACATCGATCCCGAGACGCTGTTCGTCTCGACGCAATGGCTCGCCGACCATCTCCGCGCGCCGGACGTCATCGTCTTCGACGCGTCCTGGCATATGCCCGCGGCCGGCCGCAACGCTCATGCCGAATATCTCGACGCTCATATTCCGGGCGCCGTCTTCTTCGACATAGACGCCGTCGCCGATCATTCGACCGATCTGCCGCATATGCTGCCGGATGCGGTCGCCTTCTCCTCGGCGGTCCGCAAGCTCGGCCTCGGAGACGGCATGCGCGCCGTCGTCTATGACAGCCTCGGCCTCTTTTCCGCGCCTCGCCTGTGGTGGACGCTGCGCGTCTTCGGCGTCACCGATGTCTCCATTCTCGACGGCGGCCTGCCTGCCTGGAAGGCGGAAGACCGTCCGCTCGAACAGGGCGAGTCCCACCGTCCGGCGCGCCATTTCACGGCGCGCATAGACCACGCCCTCGTCGCCGACTCGGGGGATGTCGTGCGGGCGCTCGCGGACGGCTCCACGCAGATCGTCGACGTGCGTTCGGCCGAGCGTTTCGCGGGCGGCGTTCCCGAACCGCGCCCCGGCCTGCGCTCCGGCCATATGCCAGGCGCGCTCAACCTGCCCTTCGGCAATCTCATCGCCGACGGACGCATGAAGGAGGCCGCCGCGCTGGAGGAGATTTTCGCGCGGACGAAGATCGATCCCGAGCGGCCCATTATCGCGAGCTGCGGATCCGGCCTCACCGCCTCGATCCTGAGCTTGGCGCTGGCGGCCTCGGGGCGACGGCCGGCCACGGTCTATGACGGCTCGTGGTCGGAATGGGGGGCGCGCGCCGATCTTCCGGTCATATCCGATTCATGAGCAAATTGACTGTTCACAGGGCGCCGACGCCCTTCTATTGGGCATAGTCGTTGATTTTCGGCATGGCGCCTTTTTGTGACAAATGATAGAAGCGCGGCGGTTCTTCGGCGAGGCGGGTGCGTTCGAGTTCGGGGAACCTCGAGTCGGGATGCGGAGAAAGGTGAATGAAGAAAATCGAGGCGATCATCAAACCTTTCAAGCTCGATGAAGTAAAAGAAGCGCTTCAAGGCGCCGGCCTGCAGGGCATTACTGTCACCGAGGCGAAGGGTTTTGGTCGCCAAAAGGGGCATACCGAGCTGTATCGCGGCGCGGAATATGTGGTCGATTTCCTTCCCAAGGTGAAGATCGAGATCGTGCTCGCCGACGATGCGGTGGATCGCGCGGTCGAAGCCATCCGCAAAGCCGCGCAGACCGGACGTATCGGCGACGGAAAAATCTTCGTCTCGAACGTCGAAGGCGCGATCCGGATCCGCACTGGAGAAACCGGCGCGGACGCGATTTAGCCGGCGCCGAATTCGCTACGCCCCGCCGCCCCGCGGCTGACATTCGCGTCCCGTAAACTGGACTCGACCGTCCACATCGAACTGAAGGCTCCACGACATGACAACGGCCAAGGACGTTCTCAAGCAGATCGCCGATAATGACGTAAAATATGTGGATTTCCGCTTCACGGATCCGCGCGGCAAGTGGCAGCACGTCACCTTCGACGTCTCCATCGTCGACGAGGAAGCGCTGATCGAGGGCATTCAGTTCGACGGCTCCTCCATCGCCGGCTGGAAGGCGATCAACGAGTCGGACATGACGCTCATTCCCGATCTCGCCACTGCGGTGATCGACCCCTTCTTCGCGGCTTCGACGCTCATCATCACCGGCGACATCGTCGAGCCGCTGACGGGTCAGCCCTACGCCCGCGACCCGCGCTCGATCGCCAAGAAGGCCGAGGCTTATCTGAAGTCCACCGGCATCGGCGACACCGCCTATTTCGGCCCGGAAGCCGAATTCTTCATCTTCGACGACGTGCGTTGGTCGACCGACCCCTACAACACCGGCTTCACTCTCGATTCGACCGAGCTGCCGACCAACACCGACACGGCCTATGAGGGCGGCAACCTCGGCCATCGCGTGCGCACCAAGGGCGGCTATTTCCCGGTGCCGCCGATCGACTCGCTCCAGGATCTGCGCAGCGAGGCGCTCGCCGCCATCGCCGCTCTCGGCGCCAAGGTCGAGAAGCACCATCACGAGGTCGCCTCGGCCCAGCACGAGCTCGGACTGAAGTTCGGCACGCTGACGACGATCGCCGATCATCTGCAGATCTACAAATATGCGATCCATCAGGTCGCGCATTCCTACGGCAAGACGGCGACCTTCCTGCCCAAGCCGGTCTATGGCGACAATGGCTCGGGCATGCACGTCCACCAGTCGATCTGGAAGGATGGCAAGCCCGTCTTCGCCGGCGACAAGTATAACGGCCTGTCGCAGGAAGCGTTGTGGTATATCGGCGGCATCATCAAGCACGCCAAGGCGCTCAACGCCTTCACCAATCCGACGACCAACTCCTATAAGCGTCTGGTCCCGGGCTTCGAGGCGCCGGTGCTGCTCGCCTATTCGGCGCGCAATCGCTCGGCTTCGGTGCGCATCCCCTATTCGGCGAGCCCGAAGGGCAAGCGCCTCGAGGTGCGTTTCCCCGATCCGACGGCCAATCCCTATCTCGCCTTCGCCGCGCTCCTGCTCGCCGGCCTCGACGGCATCAAGAACAAGATCGATCCGGGCGCGGCCGCCGACAAGGATCTCTATGATCTGCCCCCGGCGGAGCTGAAGGCGATCCCGACCGTGTCGGCCTCGCTGCGCGAAGCGCTCGCCAGCCTCGACGCGGACCGCGAGTTCCTGAAGGCCGGCGAAGTGTTCAACGACGACTTCATCAACTCCTACATCGAACTGAAGACGCAGGACGTCATCCGCGTCGATCTGACCCCGCATCCGGTCGAGTTCGACCTCTACTACTCCTATTGATCGTTCCGACGATCGTGGATATGCGAAGGGCGGCCGCGAGGCCGCCCTTTTTGTTCGCGCCGGGGAGCGGAGTTCCCGACGCGCTCAAGCGGCGCGGCGTTCCGATTCGGCCGGCGGCCGCGCGACAATGCCGACCGCCTCGGCGCTCAGCTTGGTGATCCTCACGGCGAGAGCGAAGGCGAGGCCGAAGGACGCCAGAAAGCGGATGAACAGCAAGCCCTGCGGAAGCTGCGGCTTCTTCAACTTGCCTTCTTCCGCGACGTTCTCGTAGTAACTGTCCATCCGCCTGCCGATCTCCTGCAGGCGGCCGCGGACATCGAGCGCCCCCTCGCTGGTGAGGATGATCAGAGGATCGGCCCGTCGGCCGCCGCCCAATTCGTTTTTCGACGCTTCGAACTGCGTCAGGATTTTCTTTCTCTTCTCGTCGAGCCTGATCCATCGCCTGCGAGAAATCTGTCCATTGGCGAAGCCGTCCGCCTCCGAGAACCAGTCGCAAATATCCTTCGCCGCGCCGCCGCTGTTCGATCCCCGAACGCGCCTCTCACATGATCTCAGGCCGGATTCGATTTCATTCTCGAAAGCGTCGAGATCGCGCGCAATGGACTTCTCGACGTCTCCCGCCTTTATCTTCGCGAGATCGGATACGAGGCTCGAAACTCCGAGCAGGCCGCCGACCGCGAGGATCAGATAAGTATACTCTATCGCCTGCAGATGATGTTTCTCCATTCTGACGCCGAAAACGACTGCGACCGCGATGGCGATATGCAGCAGGACGATCGACACCAGGAAATAGGCGGCGGGCGCTTTGATCATCGAAATCGATTGCTGCTCGAACGAGCCATTGTCGACGCCCGTCTGATTCATCGTGGCCGCGATCATCGACGTGGTCACGCCGACGACCGTCAGTATTGCGATCCAGAACGTCAATCGGCCTATGTGTCCCGTCTTTCTCCACGGCTTCGACATCGAGAACAGAAGCGCGAACTTGAGGGAAAGCGAAGATCTGGCCCTGTGGGACGTATCGGTACATTCGATCCAATCCATTGCGCGAACTCCTCTGGCCTTGGTGTGTCAGATCATAGGCGTCTCCCGCTTCAGCCGACTCTGTTGGTCGGCTTTTTCGAACCCGAGTCGCACAGCTAGGGGCGCGACGTGGAGGCGTCGACCCCCTGTCCCTGCCCACAAGCTATTGCGTCCGCATTCTTGCCTTCGCCGCTATTTTGTGGCGCTCTTGCTTCCATGAAATTCCAGCGGCTCCGACTCCTCGGCTTCAAGAGCTTCTGCGAGGCCACAGATTTCCTGATCGAACCGGGCCTGACCGGCGTCGTCGGGCCGAACGGCTGCGGCAAGTCCAATCTCGTCGAGGCCCTGCGCTGGGTCATGGGCGAGAGCTCCTACAAGAACATGCGCGGCTCGGGGATGGACGACGTCATCTTCTCCGGCGGCGGCTCGCGCCCGGCCCGCAATGTCGCGGAAGTCGGCCTCGTTCTGGACAATAGCTCCCGCACCGCTCCGGCCGCCTTCAACGACGCCGAGACGCTGGAAGTCACCCGCCGCATCGAGCGCGAGGCGGGCTCGACCTATCGCATCAACGGCCGCGAAGTGCGCGCCAAGGATGTGCAGCTGCTGTTCGCCGACGCCGCCACCGGCGCGCGCTCGCCGGCGCTGGTGCGCCAGGGCCAGATCGGCGAGATCATCTCGGCCAAGCCGCAGGCGCGCCGCCGCATTTTGGAGGACGCCGCCGGCGTCGCCGGACTGCACTCCCGCCGCCACGAGGCGGAGCTGCGGCTGACCGCGGCCGCCGAAAATCTCACCCGCCTCGAGGATGTGTTGAAGCAGGTCGACGGGCAGACCGAGAGCCTGCGCCGCCAGGCGCGGCAGGCGCAGCGCTATCGCGCCGTCGCGTCCGAGATCCGCAAGCACGAGGCGCTCGCCGCCTTCATCGCCCATCGCCAGGCGAGCGAGCAGCTGACCGCCGCCGAACGCAAGCTCGGGGAAGACGCCAAGCTCGTCGAGGCGCGCACGCTGCAGCAGGCCGAGGCCGCGCGTCTGCAGGCCATCGCCGCCTTCGAGCTGCCCAAGCTGCGCGACAAGGAGGCCGAGGCCGGCGCCGCGCTGCATCGGCTCGTGGTCGCGCGCGACGCTCTGGACGGCGAGGAGAAGCGCGCCAAGGAGCGTATCGCCGAACTGACCCGCCACGCCGAGCAATTCGCGCGCGACGTCGAGCGCGAGCGCGCGCTGATCGACGACGCCGCCGAAGTGACGCAGCGGCTCGAGGACGAGCGCGGCGAGCTGGCCGAGCAGGACGCCATCGGCGCCGAGCGCGAGGAGGCCGCGCGCGAACGTCTGGCCGAGATAGAGGAGGCGCTGGCCCGCACGGAGGCCGAGCTCTCAGAGGCGCAGCAATCGCTCGCCGGCGTCAACGCCCAACGCGGCGCGCTGGAGGCGGCGCTGCGCGAGGAGACGCAGCGCGTCTCCCGTTTCGAGGCCGAGCTCACCCGCGTCGAAACGGAATTTGCGCTCATCGCCGGCCAGGGCGGCGCGATGGAGGAGGTGGAGCGCCTCGCCGAAGCGCTGGAAATGGCCAGCGAGCAGGCGCGCGAGGCCGACGAGACCGCGCTGATGGCCGAAGAGGCGGCGATCGAAGCGCGCGAGGCGGAGAGCCTGTCGCGCCAGCCGCTGGCGGAGGCCGAAAAGCGCGCCGGACGGCTCGAGACCGAGGCGCGCACGCTGGAAAAGCTGCTCGAATCCGGCGGCGGCGATCTCTGGGCGCCGATCGTCGAGAGCGTCAGCGTCGAGAAGGGCTATGAGACCGCGCTCGGCGCCGCGCTGGGCGACGATCTCGACGCTTCCGTCGAGACCTCCGCCCCGGCCCATTGGGCGCTCACCTCCGGCTCCGGCGACCCCTCGCTGCCGCCGGGCGTTCGCCCACTCGCCGAGATGGTGCGGGCCCCGCCGGCGCTGGCCCGGCGCCTCGCGCAGATCGGCGTCGTGCTGCGCAGCGAGGGCGCAGCATTGCGCTCCATGCTGAAGCCCGGCCAGCGACTCGTCTCCAAGGAGGGCGACCTCTGGCGCTGGGACGGATTCACCCAGGCCGCCGAGGCGCCGACGCCGGCCGCCCGCCGCCTCGCGGAAAAGAACCGCCTCGCCGATCTGCGCCTCGAGGCCGCCGCCGCCCGCGAGGCCGCCGACGCCCTCGCCGACGATGCTCAGGCGGCGCAGGAGCAGGCCCGCGCCGCGGCCCTCGCCGAAAGCGCCGCCCGCGAGGCGCAGCGCCGCGCCCGCGCCATTGTGGAGGAAGCGCGCGAGCGCCATGTCGTGGCGGAGCGACGCCTCGGCCAGATCGCCCAGCGTCTCTCGGCGCTGCAGGAGGCCAAGGCGCAAATCCTCGCCAATCGCGACGAGGCCGCGATGAAGCGCGAGAGCGCCGCCCATGCGCTGGACGCTCTGGACGAGCCCGCCTCGCTCGCCGGCGCGGTGGAGAATGTGCGCGCCCGCGCCGCCGCCGAGCGCGCCCAGGCCGGCGAGGCGCGCGCCACGCTCACCTCGCTACGCCATCAGGCGGAGACGCGCGCGGCGCGCAAATCGGCGATCCAGCGCGAGAACGCCTCCTGGATGGAGCGGCGCGACCGCGCCCAGGACCGCATTTCCGAATTGGAGCGGCGTCTGGAAGATTCGCGCGACGAGCAGGAGCGGCTCGCCGATTCGCCCGAGACCTTCCTGCTTCAGCGCCGCAATCTTCTCTCGGCGATCGAAGAGGCGGAGGCCGCCCGCCGCGCCGCCGCCGACGCACGCGCCACCGGAGAGACCACGCAGGCCGAGGCAGACCGCGCCGCCCGCATGGCGCTGGAGGCGATGAGCGCCGCGCGCGAGGAAAAGGCCCGCAGCGAGGCGCAGCTCGAGGCCGCGCGACGGCGCTCGGCGGATGTGGAGCACGCCATCTCCATGGAGCTCGAGAGTGAGCCGCGCTCGCTCGCCGAGCTCGCCGGCCTGACCGGCGAGGAGACGACGCTGCCCGCCATTCCGGATGTCGAGCGCAAACTCGAGAGCCTGAAGGCCGATCGCGAGCGGCTCGGCGCCGTGAATTTGCGCGCCGAGGACGAGCTCGCCGAGATCGAGACGCAGCGCGACAAGATGATCGCCGAGCGCGAGGATCTCGCCGAGGCGATCAAGAAATTGCGCGGCGCGATCGCGAGCCTCAACAAGGAAGGCCGCGAGCGCCTGCTCGTCGCCTTCGAGCAGGTGAATGCGCATTTCAAGGATCTGTTCACTTTGCTCTTCAGCGGCGGCACGGCGGAACTGCAGCTCATCGAGAGCGACGATCCGCTGGAGGCCGGCCTCGACATTCTCGCGCGCCCGCCGGGCAAGAAGCCTCAGACGATGACGCTGCTCTCCGGCGGCGAGCAGGCGCTCACGGCAATGTCGCTGATCTTCGCGGTGTTCCTCACCAATCCGTCGCCGATCTGCGTGCTCGACGAGGTGGACGCGCCGCTCGACGATTACAATGTCGAGCGTTTCTGCGATCTGCTCGAGGACATGCGCAAGAAGACCGACACGCGCTTCGTCGCCATCACGCACAATCCGATCACAATGGCGCGCATGGACCGTCTGTTCGGCGTGACGCAGGCCGAGCGCGGTATTTCGCAACTCGTCTCCGTCGATCTCGAGCAGGCGGAGAGATACGCGCAAGCGGTCTGAGCGGGCAAGAGGCCCCCTCCCTCACCCTCCCCCGCTATCGCGGGAGAGGGAAGGCGGCAGGCGTTACGCGAAATCTCGATGAAGCGCGCAGCCTACCCCCTCTCCCGCGCAGCGGGGGAGGGCCGGGGAGGGGGCGATTCCACGCCCTCTCTCACATTCCTGCGCGTCAGCTCGCCGCCTTCAACGCCTGATCCAGATCGGCGAGAATATCGTCGATATGCTCTATGCCGACGGCGAGGCGCACATAGCCGGGCGTCACGCCCGTCGCGAGCTGCGCCTCGGCTGAGAGCTGCGAATGCGTCGTCGTCGCCGGATGAATGGCGAGGCTGCGCGCATCGCCGATATTGGCGACATGATAGAAGAGCTTCAGAGCGTCGATGAAACGCCGCCCGGCCTCGAGTCCGCCGGCGAGCTCGAAGCCGACCAGCGCGCCATATTTGCCCTTCAGATATTTGTCGGCGCGCTCGCGCTCGGCGCCGCTCTGACGCGAGGGATGAATCACCTTCACGATCTCGGAACGCTGGCCCAAGAAATCCGCGACCGCCTGCGCATTGGAGACATGCCGCTCGATGCGCAGCGGCAGAGTCTCTATGCCCTGCAGCGTGAGGAAAGAGTTGAAGGGCGAAGGCGCGGAGCCGAGATCGCGCAGCAATGTCGTGCGCGCCTTGATGATATAGGCCACGGGGCCGAGCGGCTTGACCGCCTCCACCCATACCGCGCCGTGATAGCTCGGGTCCGGCGTGTTGAGCGCGGGCTGACGCTCGGGAAATTTCTCCCAATCGAAATTGCCGCCGTCGATGATGGCGCCGCCGATCGACGTGCCATGGCCGCCGATATATTTGGTCGTCGAATAGACGACGATCGCAGCGCCATGCTCGAGCGGCTTCACCAATAGCGGCGCGGCGGTGTTGTCGGCGATGAGCGGAACGCCATATTCGCGGCCGATCGCCGCGACTTCCGCAATGGGGAAGACGGTGAGCTTGGGATTGGGCAGCGTCTCGGCGTAATAGGCGCGCGTGCGATCGTCTGTCGCGCGTCTAAAATTCTCCGGATCGCTCGGATCGACGAAGCGCACCTCGAGGCCCTGGTCCTTCAGCGTATTGGCGAAGAGATTCCAGGTGCCGCCATAAAGATCGGTGGAGGCGACGACATTGTCGCCGGCGCGCGCGAGATTCTGCAGCGCGAAGGCCGAGGCCGCCTGGCCGGAGGAGAGAGCGAGCGCCGCGACGCCGCCCTCGAGCGCGGCGAGACGCTCCTCGAGCACGCCCGTCGTCGGATTGCCGATGCGCGTATAGATATTGCCGAGCTCCTTCAGCGCGAAGAGATCGGCGGCGTGCTGCGAGTCGCGGAATTGGTACGAGGTCGTCTGATAGATGGGCGGCGCGACGGCGCCGGTCGTCGGATCGGAACGCCAGCCGGCGTGGAGGGCCAGGGTTTCGGGATGCTTGGTGTCGACGGGCATTTCCATCCTCGCTTCTTTATCGCGCTGGGGCGCGCTCATGGGGCGCGTTCATGGACCGCGTTCATGGACCGCGTTCATGGGACTCGTTCTTGGCCGGATTAAACCGGATTATTAGTCTACAAGCAATGTGGGGTTTCGAACCGTCGCTGGCCCGCGCCGGCGCGACGATCCGCCGCGAGCGGAAGCGGCCCGCAGCAGCCGCCGGGCGTAAATTGAAACGATTCTTGCTTACCCCCCTCTGTCGCGTCGAGACGCGCGGCGCCTTTCCACGGGAGCCGCGCCCCAGCACAATCGGGGAGAGTATAATGGCCTTGAAGATCATCGCTTCGCAATGCACGGTTTGCGGAGCTTGCGAGTTCGACTGTCCCACCGCCGCCATTCGCATGAAGGGCGACACCTATATCATCGACCCCAAGAAATGCACGGAATGCGACGGCGAGTCTCCGCATTGCGCCGAGGTTTGTCCGGTTCCCGACACTTGCGTCCCGGCCTGACGCCCGACGCGACAAGATTGTCGACGAGAGCAGCCCTCCCAGCGGGACTTCCCCGGGGAGAGGCGCAAGCGTGTTTGTGTTCAGCGGTCCGGCGCGTTAGCGCGCCGCCGCCTTCTCCAGCGACGGCCTTCGCGATCGAAGGCGCATTTCTCGAGGCTCTCAGAGCCCGGATGCGGTTCGCGGCTTCGCCACCAAACCTCGATCGACGCCCCCGGATCCAGCGCTATGACGTACGAGGGCGAGCTCCTCGAAGGCGCCACATGTCCGCTTGACTCTCCGCAGCGGCGGAGTCAGCATGAGAACAAATAGGCAACACTCTGGAGATCGGGAACCCGATGTCGCGCAGCGGCTCATCGGAACGCATTGTTTTTTTGCGTCGTCGGATCGCCGCGCTCGAGGCGGTGGGCGAGCCGCCGCCCGCGCGCGCCGGCGGCGACGGGCTCTCGCGCCTCTTCGATCCCGGCCGCAGCGGCCTCTGCGAGGCGCTGCCGGCGCGGCCGACCGACGCCGCGGCCGCGGCCGGCTTCGCCTTCGCCCTCGCGCTGCGCCGTCTGCGCCTGCCGCCGCAGGGCGGGATCGTCTGGATCTCCGAGGACATGGCGGCGCGCGAGCTCGGCCTGCCCTACGGGCGCGGCCTGCAGGCCGCGGGCCTGCCGCCGGAGCGGCTGGTGCTGGCGCGCACGCGCCGCCCGCGCGAAACGCTCTGGGCCATGGAGGAGGCGCTGAGAAGCGGCGCCGCCGTCGTCGTCGCCGAGAGCTGGGCCGAGGCGAGCGCCTATGACCTCACCGCCTCGCGGCGGCTGGCGCTCGCCGCCCGCCGCAGCGGATGCGCCGGCCTGCTGCTGCTGCCCCGCGCGGCGGGCGCCGGGCAAAGGCTCGCCAGCGCCGCCGAGACGCGCTTCGAGATCGCCGCCTGCGCGCCGCCGCCGCGGGCCGAGGGCGCGCCGCGCCCTTTGCCCGGTCCATCCGCCTTTCGCCTGCGCGTCGTCAAGGCGCGCGGGCTCGTCGGCGCCTTCGACCCGCAGACCTGGCGCGACATCGTCTTCGACCATGAGGAGGCCGAGTTCCATGCGTTGCCTCGCCCTGTTCCTGCCGCGCCTCGCGACAGACCGGCTCTCGCGCCGGCCGCGGGCGAAAAACGCGCCCCCGTCTGAGGCGGAGGCGCCCCTCGCCGTCTGGGCGAAGTTCGGCGGCGCCGAGCGGCTGACCGCCGTCGACGCGCGCGCCGATGAGGCCGGGCTCGTCCCCGGCATGGCGGTCGCCGACGCGCGCGCCATGCGCCCCGCTTTGCGGCTGGCGGAAGCCGACCCCCAAGCCGACGCCGCTCTGCTCGACCGCATAGCCGACTGGTGCCGGCGCTTCACGCCGCTCGCCGCGACCGATCCGCCGGACAGAATCCTCATGGATGTGAGCGGCGCGGCGCATCTCTTCGGCGGCGAGGCCGCGCTGCTGGCGGAGGCGGAGCGCCGCCTCGCCGCCCAGGGTTTCGCGGCGCGGGGGGCGATCGCGCCGGGGCCGGCGCTGGCGCGGGCTCTGGCGCGTTTCTCGCGACTGCGTCATGTGCCGGAGAGAGCGACGCAGGCGGAGCTCGAGGCGATCGCCGCGCGCCTGCCCGTCGCCGCGCTCGACCTCGATGCGACGGCGCGCCACAGGCTGGACCGCGCCGGGCTGCGCAGCCTCGGCGATCTTCTCGCGCGGCCGCGCGCGCCGCTCGCTGCGCGGCTCGGAAGCGACGTCATGGCGCGGCTCGACGCCATCGCCTGCCGCCGCCGCGAGCCGATCTCGCCGCGCTTCGAGGCCCCGGATTTCATGGCCGAGCGCCGCTTTCCCGAGGGGCTCACGCGGCAAGAGGACATAGAGCGCACGCTCGAGGGGCTCGCGCGCGAGCTCTGCCTGCTGCTCGAGCGCCATGGCGTCGGCGCGCGGGAGCTCGAGGCCATCTTCTACCGCGTCGACGGCGCGGTCGCCCATATCGCGACGGGGACCAGCCGGCCGCTGCGCGACCCGGAAACGATCGCCCTGCTGCTGCGCGAGCGCCTCGCCGTTCTCGCCGAGGAGGGGCTCGACACAGGCTATGGCTATGACGTGCTGCGGCTCGGCGCCGCGCGCGTCGAGCGCTGCGACGCGCCGCAGGAGGATCTCGGCCTCGGAAAAATCGATCTGGCCGCGCGGGAGGGCGAAGGCGGCGGCCTCGACGATCTCGTCGATCGGCTCGGCGCGCGGCTCGGGCCGCGCCGCGTGCTGCGCCTCTATCCGCAGGCGACGCATATTCCGGAACTGGCCGTCGCCCTTCGGCCCGCCTCCGCCCCCGCCCCCGCGATGACCGAGACCGTTCCGCCTGCTTTTCTGCGCACGAATGGCGCGCCGGCGCGCCCTTTGCGGCTGTTCGAGCGGCCGGAGCCGATCGAGGCCGTGGCGCTCACCCCCGACGGGCCGCCGCTGCGGTTTCGCTGGCGGCGGCTCCTGCACGAGCTCGCCGCCTATGAAGGGCCGGAGCGCATCGCGCCGCAATGGTGGAGCGCGCCCGCGGATGCGGCGACTCGCGACTATTTCTACGTAGAGGACCGCGAAGGCTGCCGCTTCTGGCTGTTCCGCGAGGGGCTGTTCGGCCATGAAAGCGCCAATCCGCGCTGGTTCGTCCATGGGCTGTTCTGAGGGCTGTTCTGACCCGCGCGTCATCTTATCGTCACGCTTCGGGGCGAAACCGAACCATCCCCTCTCCCCGGACGTTTCCTCCGTCGAAGTCGCCGGGGCCGCGCAACAGGGATCGAAAATCCTATGAACGGACGCCGAGAGGCCCGTCGGTCGCCTTTGAATTCCGCCGCCCGACGTCGTATCGAAGAGGCTTATTCCGCGCATTTTCGAAGACGCCTCGAGGAAAAAGAGAAATTGAAGCGGCCCGACAGCGATCTCACGGAAACGGACGCCGCAGCGCCCGTCGGCGAGAAGCCGAACCAAGACCTCGGAGCGGCCGGCCTCGATCTCCTCTCGACGGCGCGCCGCTATATCGCGCCGAGCATCGGCAAGGCGCTCGGCGGAATCGCCAGCCTCGCCGTTTTCGCGCTGGCCGGCTTCGTCCTGGCGAGCACGATCTCGAGCGTCAAATTCTCCGACATTCGCGCCGCCATCGCCGCCTTGAGCGCCGAGCAGATCTTCGCCGCTCTGCTGTTCACCGCGCTCTCCTACGTCGCGCTCACCGGCTATGACGCGCTGGCCTTGCGCCAATTGCGGCTGCGCGTGCGCTACCGCATCGCCGCGCTCGCCTCTTTCGCGAGCTACGCCTTTTCTTTCAATCTCGGCTTTCCCGTCGTCACCGCCGCAGCGGTCCGCTATTGGATCTACGCGCGCGTCGGCGTGACCGCCGTGCAGGTCGCCAATATCACCGTCATCGCGGGCGTCACCTTCTGGCTCGGCATGACCTCCGTCGTCGGCGTCGGCCTCATGGCGCGCGCGAGCGAGATCGGCGCGATCGACAAATTGCCCGCCTTCCTCAATTTCGCGCTCGGCCTCGCGATCTGCGCTGGCGTCGGCTATTACGTCGTCTGGGTGTCGCTGCGCCCGCGCCGAGTGCGGCTGCGCGGACATTTCTTCGAGCTGCCGGGGCTCGCGCCCACCGTCGGTCAGACGCTGCTCGGCGTCGCCGATCTCTGCTGCGCCGCCGCCGCTCTCTATGCGCTGCTGCCGCAGGATGTGAATCTCGACTTTTTCACTTTCGTCTCGGTCTATGTCTTCGCCTGCATTCTCGGCGTCATCAGCCATGCGCCCGGCGGCATAGGCGTGTTCGAGGCGACGATGCTGAATGCGCTGCCCTCGCATTCGCAGGAGAGCCTGCTCGCCTCGCTCTTGCTGTACCGAGTCATCTATTATTTCCTGCCGTTCATTCTCGCGCTCGCCCTTCTCGGAGCCGACGAGGGCTCGCGGCGCTGGAACAGCCTGCGCGAGACGATCGCACGAATATTGGAGGCCCGTGAGTGACGCCGCGCTCGGGTTACGTCGCTGCGACCGAAGGGATGTCGTCATTCCCGGCGAGCCGCAGGCCTGACCGGAAATCCGGGAGCCATGTCGAGAGGGATCACATCCCCTGGATTCCCGATCGTTCGCTTCGCGAGCGATCAGGAATGACGCCCACCGTGACACGTTGACGAGAGGACCAATGCCGGATCTTCGACGACGCTATCAGGGCGAAGCTCTGCTCGGCCTGGTCATCGACGCTCTCCCGGAGGCGGTCTTCGTCATCGATTCGGAGGCGCGCATCGTCGCCTCCAATCGCGCCGCGCGCTCCGTGCTGCCGTCCCTGCGGCCCGCCGACCCGCTGGCGCGCAGCCTGCGCTCGCCCGATGTACTCGACGCGCTGGATCGCGTCTTGCGCGGCGCACCGCCGGAGAAGGTCATCTGGCTCGAGCGCCTGCCGGTGGAATGCTGGTTCGAGGTGCATATCGCGCCTTTGCGCCTCGAAGGTTATGAGAACGCCGCCGTGGTGAGCCTACGCGATCTCACCGAGTCGCGGCGCGTCGAGCGCATGCGCGTCGATTTCGTCGCCAACGCCAGCCACGAGCTGCGCACGCCGCTCGCCTCGCTGCTCGGCTTCGTGGAGACGCTGCAAGGCCCGGCCCGCGACGACGAGAAGGCGCGCGATCGCTTCCTCTCCATCATGCGCGACCAGGCGCAGCGCATGTCGCGCCTCGTCGACGACCTTCTGTCCCTGTCGCGCATAGAGCAGCATCTGCATCTGCGCCCGGACACGCCGGTCGATCTCGGCATTCTCGTCGCCCATATCGTCGACACGCTCGCGCCCATGGCGGAAGATGGCGGCATAGAGCTGAAGCTCGACATCGTCGGGCAGGTCGTCGCCCCCGGCGACCGCGACGAGCTCGCCCGCGTCGCCGAAAATCTCATCGAGAACGCCATCAAATACGGGGCCGGGCCGGTCGAGATCTCGCTCTCCCCGCTCGGCGCCTCCGCCGTCTTCTCGGTGCGCGACCACGGCCCCGGCATCCCGCCCGAACATCTGCCGCGCCTCACCGAGCGCTTCTATCGCGTCGACGCCGGCAAGAGCCGCGCCAAGGGCGGCACAGGCCTCGGCCTGGCCATCGTCAAGCACATCGTGGCTCGCCACCGCGGCAGGCTCGCCATAGATTCCGCGCCAGGGAAAGGCGCCACTTTTCGCGTTTTTTTGCCATTGATCGACACAGAAAAAGCCGAGAACCTCTGACGCAACCGCAAGTTTAGTCTGTATATTCAACTAGATAACTTGTCATGTGACAGTCATCCGTCTGTCGTAAAACCCTCGTCGCGCGGCTCTAGGGTGCGCACCGCTGGGGCGCTGGACGCGCGCCGACACAGTGAACCTCGAGTTCGAAAGAGACCGAACATGCTCTCCAAAGTTCTCCATCGTGTCGCTCTGGCGACGAGCCTGGCCGTGGCGACGGCCGGCGCCGCCTTCGCGATCGACATCTCGGGCGCCGGGGCCACCTTCCCCTATCCGATCTACGCCAAATGGGCCGACACCTATAAGAAGGAGACCGGCAACGGCCTCAACTATCAGTCGATCGGCTCGGGCGGCGGCATCAAGCAGATCAAGGCCCGCACCGTGACTTTCGGCGCCTCCGACCAGCCGCTGAAGGCCGAGGAGCTCGAGGCCGCCGGCCTCACGCAATGGCCGCAGGTGATCGGCGGCATCGTGCCGGTCGTCAATCTCGACGGCGTCGCCTCCGGCGATCTCGTCCTCGACGGCAAGACGGTCGCGTCCATCTTCCTCGGCGAGATCAAGAGCTGGGACGATGCGGCGATCAAGAAGCTAAATCCCAAGGTCAAGCTGCCGTCGGCGGCGATCGCCGTCGTGCATCGCTCGGACGGATCCGGCACGACCTTCAACTTCACCAATTATCTGTCCAAGGTCAGCCCGGACTGGAAGTCCAAGGTCGGCGAGAACGCCTCGGTCGAATGGCCGGTCGGCATCGGCGCCAAGGGCAATGAGGGCGTCGCCAACAATGTCGCCAACACCAAGGGCGCCATCGGCTATGTCGAATACGCCTACGCCAAGCAGAACAAGCTGAACTTCACCAAGCTCATCAACAAGGACGGCAAGACCGTCGCCCCGACGACGCCGACCTTCCAGGCCGCCGCCGCCAACGCCGACTGGGCGAATGCTCCTGGCTTCTACCAGATCCTCACCGACCAGCCGGGCGCGCAGTCCTGGCCGATCACCGCCGCCACCTTCATCCTGCTGCCCAAGGCGCCGCAGGACACGGCCGCGGCCGGCGAGGCGCTGAAATTCTTCGGCTGGGCCTTCGCCAAGGGCGGCAAGGCGGCCGAGGAGCTCGACTATATCCCGCTGCCGGCGAATATCGTGGCTCTGATCAAGAAGAGCTGGGCCGCCAATGTCAAAGACGCGAGCGGCAAGCCGCTGGCGTCGGCCAACTGACGCATCGATGCGCGCCGGCGGAATTCCTCACGGATATTTCGTCGGCGCCCCTCGACGCGAGACGCGCGAGCGCCGCAGGTGGCGGAATCGCGCGAACCGACCCGCCCGAGGACGAACTCCGCCCGCTTCCTTTCGACGCGGCGCCCCCCGGCGCGGTGAGTTCACCCGAGACCCGGGCTATGATCTCAATGAAAAACCCGCCTTCGGGAGCGCGCGATGGAAGCCGGCTTCAACCGCCAAACGAGAGACAATAGCGTGTCGGATCTAGCAATCATAGAAGCGCCGCCCCGCGCCGCCGAAGTCGACCGCGGGAAAGTTCTCGGCCGCATGGCCCTGTTCGACTTCATCTTCCACAATCTGACCCGCGCCTCGGCGGTTCTCGTCCTGCTGATCCTCGGCGGCGTGATCTTCTCGCTGATCTATGGCTCTCTGCCGGCCATCCAGGCCTTCGGCTTCGGCTTTCTGACGACCGAATCCTGGAATCCCGTCACCGAGAAATTCGGAGCCGTCGCGCCCATCTACGGCACTCTGGTGACATCGACCATCGCCATGGTCATCGCCGTGCCGCTCGGTCTCGGCATCGCCATCTTCCTCACCGAGCTCTGCCCACATGCGTTGCGCCGGCCGATCGGCGTCGCCATAGAGCTGCTCGCCGGCATTCCTTCGATCATCTACGGCATATGGGGCCTGTTCGTGCTGGCGCCCTTCCTGCAGCAACATGTGCAGCCGGCGCTGATCTCCCTCACCGGCGACATTCCCGTGCTGTCGAGCCTGTTCGCCGGGCCGCCCTACGGCATCGGCATGCTGACGGCTGGCTTCATCCTCGCGATCATGGTGCTGCCCTTCATCACCTCCATCTCGCGCGACGTGTTCGACACCGTGCCGCCGGTGCTGAAGGAGGCGGCCTCGGGCGTCGGCTGCACGACCTGGGAGGTCATGCGCTATGTCGTGATCCCCTATACGCGGGTCGGCGTGATCGGCGGCGTGATGCTCGGACTCGGCCGCGCGCTCGGCGAGACGATGGCCGTCACCTTCGTCATCGGCAATGCGCATAGGGTGTCGAGCTCGCTGCTGGCGCCCGGCACGACGATCTCGGCGACGATCGCCAACGAGTTCACCGAGGCGGTCGGCGATCTCTACACCTCCGCGCTGATCGAGCTCGGCCTCATCCTCTTCGTCATCACCTTCTTCGTGCTGGCGGCGGCGCGCTTCATGTTGATGCGCATCGAGCAGAAATCGGGAGCCTGACCCTTGTCCCTCTATTCCTCCCGCCGCCGCACCAATGTGCTCGCCACCGCGCTCTGCTGGACCGGCACGATCTTCGGCCTCGCCTGGCTGGTGCTGATCCTCGGCGCGCTGATCTATGAGGGCGCGCGCGGCCTCACGCCCGCCGTCTTCACCGAGATGACGCCGCCGCCGGGCGCCACCGGCGGCCTGCTCAACGCCATCGCCGGCTCTCTGGTGATGACGACGATCGGCGTGCTGCTCGGCACGCCGCTCGGAATGCTCGCCGGCACTTATATGGCCGAATACGGCCGCTATTCGAAGCTCACCATGGTCGTGCGCTTCATCAACGACATTCTGCTCAGCGCGCCGTCCATCGTCGTCGGTCTCTTCGTCTATACGGTGGTGGTGGCGCAGGTCGGGCATTTCTCCGGCATAGCCGGCGCGCTGGCGCTCGGTGTGCTCGTCGTGCCCGTGGTGGTGCGCACCACGGAGGATATGCTGCTGCTGGTGCCGAGCCCGCTGCGCGAAGCGGCGGCCGCGCTCGGCCTGCCGCGCTCGCATATGCTGATGCGCGTCGCCTATCGCGCGGCGAAGTCGGGCATCGTCACCGGCGTGCTGCTCGCCATAGCGCGCGTCTCCGGCGAGACGGCGCCGCTGCTCTTCACCTCGCTCAACAATCAGTTCTGGAGCACGGACCTCAATGCGCCGGTCTCCAGCCTGCCCGTCGTCATCTTCCAATTCGCGCTCTCGCCCTACAAGGACTGGCAGCAACTCGCCTGGACCGGCGCTCTGCTCGTCACCATCGCCGTCCTCCTGCTCTCCATCACCGCGCGTGCGCTCAGCAGCCAGGGAAAACACAAATGACCGCCATGCCGGTTGTCGAAGCCAATATTCCGACCAAGGTCTCGGTTCGCGATCTGGACTTTTTTTACGGCCAGTCGCGCGCGCTGAAATCGATCTCGCTGCCGCTCTACACCAATAAGGTGACGGCCTTCATCGGCCCGTCCGGCTGCGGCAAGTCGACGCTGCTGCGCATATTGAACCGCATGTACGACCTCTATCCGAGGCAGCACGCCGAGGGCGAGGTGCTGCTCGACGGCGAGAACATCCTCGATCCCGGAATCGACCTCAATCTCCTGCGCTCGCGCGTCGGCATGGTGTTCCAGAAGCCGACGCCCTTCCCCATGTCGATCTACGACAATATCGCCTTCGGCATTCGCCTCTACGAGAAGCTGTCGCGCAGCGAGCTCGACGGCCGCGTCGAGGCGGCGCTGCGCGGCGCGGCGCTGTGGGACGAGGTGCGCGACAAGCTGCATACGAGCGGCCTCGGCCTCTCGGGCGGACAGCAGCAGCGCCTGTGCATCGCCCGCACCGTCGCCATTCATCCGGAAGTGATCCTGTTCGACGAGCCCTGCTCGGCGCTGGACCCGATCTCGACGGCCAAGATCGAGGAGCTCATCGACGAATTGTCGGAGCACTACACGATCGCCATCGTCACCCACAATATGCAGCAGGCGGCGCGCGTCTCCGATTTCACCGCCTTCATGTATCTCGGCGATCTCGTCGAATTCGGCGAGACGAATAATCTGTTCACCGCGCCGCAGAACAAGAAGACGCAGGACTATATCACCGGCCGCTTCGGCTGAGCGCGTATCGCGCACGAGGAACATGAGACATGAGCGAACATATCGTCAGCTCCTATGACCGCGACCTCGAAGTGCTCGGCCGCAGAATCGCCGAGATGGGAGGCATAGCCGAAAAAATGCTCGCCGAGGCGATGGACGCGCTCGCCAATTTCGACATAGAGCTCGCCCATCGCGTCGTCGCCACCGACCAGCGCCTCGACGCGCTGCAGCGGGAGATCGAGGAGAACGCCATCCTCACCATCGCGCGGCGTCAGCCGCTCGCCATCGATCTGCGCGAATGCATCGCGGCGATGCGCATCGCCGCCGATCTCGAGCGCGTCGGCGATCTCGCCAAGAGCATCGCCAAGCGCACGGTGAAGATCCTCTCCGAGGCGCGCGTGCCGCGCGCGGTCATCGGGCTGAAGACGATGGCGGAAGTGGCGGCCATGCAGCTCAAGGACGTGCTCGACGCCTACGCCCAGCGCGATATCGAGCGCGCCCGCGCCGTCTGGACCAATGACAGCGAGCTCGACGCGCTGGAAGATTCGGTGTTCCGCGATCTCCTCACCTTCATGATGGAAGATCCGCGCAACATCTCCTTCTGCACGCATCTCCTGTTCTGCTCGAAGAACATAGAGCGGATCGGCGATCACACCACCAATATCGCCGAGACGATCGTCTATCTCGTCACTGGCGAGGCGATGCCGACCGACCGTCCGAAGGGAAGATCGACGAGCGTCGGCGGCGCCAGCGCGGAAACGGATGAGCCCTCGAAATGAACGAAATCCGCGTCGCAACGCCGCGCGATGCGCCGCACGACCGCGCGCCGCGCATTCTCGTTGTCGAGGACGAGGCGGCGCTCGCGCTGCTGCTCGCCTATAATCTCGAATCCGAGGGCTTTCAGGTCGAGCATGTCGAGCGCGGCGACGAGGCGGAAATCCGCCTCGCCGAATCCGTTCCCGATCTCGTCATTCTCGACTGGATGCTGCCCGGCGTTTCGGGGCTCGAGATCTGCCGGCGTCTGCGCGCCCGCGACGACACGCGCACTATGCCGATCATCATGCTCACCGCGCGTGGCGACGAGAACGAGCGTGTGCGCGGGCTCTCCGTCGGCGCCGATGATTATGTGGTGAAGCCCTTCTCGACGCCGGAGCTCATGGCGCGCGTTCACGCGCTGCTGCGCCGCGCGCGGCCGGAGCGCGTCGCCACGCGTCTCGTCGCCGGCGACATAGACCTCGACCGCGAGACTCGCCGGGTGAAGCGGGCGGGGCGCGAGATTCATCTCGGGCCGACGGAATTCCGCCTGCTGGAATATCTGATGGAGAAACCCGGCCGCGTCTTCTCGCGCGCGCAACTGCTCGACAGCGTCTGGGGGCTCTCGGCAGAGATCGACGAGCGCACCGTCGACGTGCATGTCGGCCGCCTGCGCAAGGCGATCATCCGCGGCCGCGAGAAGGATCCGATCCGCACCGTGCGCGGCACCGGCTATTCCTTCGACGAGACCTTCGGAAGGAACTGAGTCTCTCGACGCGAGTCCCCTTCCCCCGCAAGCGGGAGAAGGGGCGCGCCTCGAACCTTACTCCACGTCCTCGACCTTCTCCGGCCCGCCGCCGAGCACGCGCTGGGCGAGAGAGGCCTGCATGAAATCGTCGAGCTCGCCGTCCAGCACCTCGCTGGGCGTGCCGGAGGTGTGGCCGGTGCGCAGATCCTTCACCAGCTGATAGGGCTGCAGCACATAGCTGCGAATCTGATGGCCCCAGCCGATGTCGGTCTTCGACGCCTCTATCGCATTGGCCTCCGCCTCGCGCTTCTCGAGCTCTTGCTCATAGATGCGCGCGCGCAGCATGTTCCAGGCGGTTGCGCGGTTCTTGTGCTGCGAGCGCTCGGCCTGACAGGCGACGACGATGCCGGTCGGAATATGGGTGATGCGAATGGCCGAGTCCGTCGTATTGACGTGCTGGCCGCCCGCGCCCGACGAACGATAGGTGTCGATGCGGCAGTCGGACTCGTTGATCTGAACATCGATCTTGTCGTCGACGACCGGAAAGACCCAGACCGAAGCGAAGCTCGTGTGCCGCCGCGCATTGGAGTCGAAAGGCGAGATGCGCACGAGGCGATGCACGCCGGACTCGGTCTTGGCCCAGCCATGCGCGTTCATGCCCTTGATGAGCAGCGTGGCCGATTTGATGCCGGCCTCGTCGCCGGCGGTCTCCTCGATCACCTCGACCTTGAACTTCTTGCGCTCCGCCCAGCGCGCATACATGCGGAACAGCATGCGCGCCCAGTCGCAGCTCTCGGTGCCGCCGGCGCCCGAATGCACTTCGATGAAAGTATCGTTGCCGTCGGCCTCGCCCGAGAACAGCGCCTCGATCTGACGCTCGCGCGCCTCCTTCAGCAGCGCCTCGAGCTGGGCGATGCCCTCCTTCTCCGTGTCCGCGTCATTCTCGGCCTCGCCGAGCTCGACGAGAGTGATCGCATCCTCGAGGTCGCGGTCGAGCCGCGCGATGGAGCCGAGCTGATCCTCGAGCTGGGTGCGCTCGCGCATGATCTTCTGCGCGGCCTCGGCGTCGTTCCAGAGATCGGGATCCTCGACCCTGGCGTTCAGTTCGGCGAGACGGCGCGTTGAAGTCTCGACGTCAAAGATGCCTCCTCAGCAGTCCCATGGACTGCTCGATCTGCTCTTTCAGCGCTAGCGGCTCGGCGCGCATGTGTCTCTTCCCTTTGGGCTCAGGGCCGGCGGCCCGAGGCCGGAGGTATTAGAGCAAGACGCGCAAAAGATGAAGCCCCCGGCGGCGCGCGCTCCGAAGCTCTAGTATTTCGCCGCCGCGGTCGGCGGATCGACCCAGCCGAAATGGTAGTTCACGCCGAATCGCGCGATCGCGCCGTCATATTTCACGCGCGTCGTTCCGACATTGAGGATGGCGATCGAGCCCGGCGCCGCGGGGTTGATCACCGCGCTCGGCGAGGTGGTGAGCGCCGTCTCGCCGAGATCGTAATAGAGCCCCTCGACCTTCACGCTCCATCGCGACGCGAACATCCATTCGAAGCCGCCGCCCGCGATCCAGCCGACGCGCGTGTCGCTGTAATTGCCCCGGCT
>Ga0265328_10000177_pt1 | contig 29672 bp, 32 predicted proteins | sample 41624metaG_FD_202086 | JGI IMG/M metagenome (GOLD analysis project Ga0265328, IMG submission 202086) | Rhizosphere microbial communities from Carex aquatilis grown in University of Washington, Seatle, WA, United States - 4-16-24 metaG | ecosystem: Host-associated > Plants > Roots > Rhizosphere...
CGATGAAATTCTCCAATACGACCTCCCGTGCCGCGATTCGTTCGCCACCCGGTAGAATCCATTTCACCCAAAACGCAAAACGCCTCAAATCCAGGCAACCAATTTCAAATGCGATTCCCCTGCAGCCCGCCGCCCTGGCTGACGACATCAGCTCGCGGATATGCCTCCCGTTCTCTCGAACATCAGCCGTGACGACACTTTGAGCCGTCGCGATATGGAATGGCACGGACATGGATGGTCGCCGAATCCAACTCCATCACACGTCCAAATTCGCCACGCTCAACGCATTCTCTTGAATAAACTCTCTTCGCGGCTCCACCACGTCGCCCATCAGCTTGACGAAAATATCGTCGGCTTCAGCGGCTTCCTTGACCCGCACCTGCAGCAGTGAGCGCGCCTCGCGGTCGAGCGTCGTCTCCCACAGCTGTTCGGCGTTCATCTCGCCGAGGCCTTTGTAGCGCTGGATCGTCAGGCCCTTGCGGCCCTGGCTGTTCATCGCTTCATAGAGCGCGGTCGGACCGGCCACCGCCGCTTCGTCGCCCCGTCGCAACAAAAACGCCTGCCCGGCGAATATCTCCCGCAAGTCATGCGCGCGCTCGGTCAGTTTGCGCGCCTCGCTGGAGGCGAGCAGCGAGGCGTCGAGCATCGCCACATGTTCCACGCCGCGTAGCGTGCGGCGGAAGATATAGCCGCCGTCGCGCAGTGCGCCGCGCCAGCCGCGCTCCGTTTCTTCAGCTACGGCGTCGAGCCGGCGCGCGACTTCGTCGGCGAGCTTTTGCGCCTCATCGGCGTCCGCGGGGAGAGGCTGCAAGGCGCCGGCGATCGCCGCCTGTTCCACGACCCTGTTGTCGTAGCGCGAGTGCAGACTGAGTAACACATGGCGGAAGCCGCGCGCGTCCTCGAGCAAGCGGCGCAGATCGGCGCCGGCGCGGTCTTCGCCCGAAGCGCTGCGCAGCACGGCGCCGTCGAGCAGCGCGTCGATCAGATAATCCTCCAGCGCACGCTCGTCCTTGAGATATTGCGTCGATTTGCCCTTCGTCACTTTATAGAGCGGCGCCTGCGCGATGAAGACATGGCCGCGCTCGATCAGCTCCGGCATCTGGCGATAAAAGAACGTCAGGATCAGCGTGCGGATATGCGCTCCGTCGACGTCGGCGTCGGTCATGATGATGATCTTGTGATAGCGCAGCTTCTCGATGTTGAATTCGTCGCGGCCTATGCCGGCGCCAAGCGCGGTGATCAGCGTGCCAATCTGTTCAGAGGCCAGCATCTTGTCGAAGCGCGCGCGCTCGACATTGAGAATTTTGCCGCGCAGCGGAAGCACCGCCTGAAACTCGCGGTTGCGGCCCTGCTTGGCGGTGCCGCCGGCGCTGTCGCCCTCGACGATGAACAATTCGGATTTGGCCGGATCGCGCTCCTGGCAGTCGGCGAGTTTTCCCGGCAGATTGGCGACATCGAGCGCGCCCTTGCGCCGCGTGAGATCGCGCGCCTTGCGCGCCGCCTCGCGCGCCACCGCAGCTTCGACAACCTTGGAGACGACGGTTTTGGCCTCGGCGGGATGCTCCTCTAACCATTGGCCGAGAGCTTCATTGACCACATTCTCGACTGCCGGACGCACTTCCGAGGAGACGAGCTTGTCTTTCGTCTGCGACGAAAACTTCGGATCGGGAACCTTGACTGAGACGACGCAGGTCAGGCCCTCGCGGCAGTCATCGCCGGTAAGGTCGACCTTCTCGCGCTTGGTGAGGCCGGAGCTTTCGGCGTAACCGGTGATCTGGCGCGTCAAGGCGGCGCGAAAACCGGCGAGATGAGTGCCGCCGTCGCGCTGCGGGATATTATTGGTGAAGACCAGGACATTCTCGTGATAGCTGTCGTTCCACCACAGCGCCACTTCGACATGGATATGTTCGCGCTTGCCATTCACGAGAATCGGCGCCGACAGCAGCGGCGACTTGGCGCGGTCGAGATAGCGCACGAAGGCCTCCAGCCCGCCCTCGTAATAAAGATCGTCCTGCTTGATTTCCGCGTGGCGCGCGTCGGTCAGGATGATATGCACGCCGGAGTTGAGAAAGGCCAGTTCGCGCAGTCGATGCTCGATCGTCGCGAAATCGAATTCGACCATCGTGAAGGTGGCCGTTGAGGGCAGGAAGGTGACTTCCGTGCCGCGCTTGGGCTTGCCGTTCTCTATCGGCGCGGGGCCAGTCACGATGAGCGGGCTCACCGCGTCGCCATTGGCGAACTCCATGTAATGCTCTTTGCCGTCGCGCCAGATGCGCAATTTCAGCCAGACCGAGAGCGCATTGACCACAGAGACGCCGACGCCGTGCAGACCGCCGGAGACCTTGTAAGAGTTCTGGTCGAATTTGCCGCCGGCGTGGAGCTGCGTCATGATCACCTGCGCCGCCGAAACGCCTTCTTCCTCATGGATGCCGGTGGGGATGCCGCGGCCATTGTCGGTGACGGTGCAGGAGCCGTCGGCGTTGAGCGTCGCGGTGACCAACGTGGCGTGGCCGGCCAGCGCCTCGTCGATGGCGTTATCGACGACCTCGTAGACCATATGGTGCAGGCCGGTGCCGTCGTCGGTGTCGCCGATATACATGCCGGGCCGCTTGCGCACGGCGTCGAGTCCGCGCAAAACCTTGATGGAGCCGGCGCCGTAATCTTCGATGTCGTTGTTATTATTGTCTTTATCGGTCATTGTGACGGCCTTTGATTCGCTTTCCGCCATTCTACGCCAGGACGGGCGGCGATTGCTAAGTTTTGTGACACGGCGCGCGACGGGGCGCCCGGCGCGGGAAGCCCGTCTATCGACGGGCTGGAGCTACCGCGCCGCCTCCGCCAAAACCTCCAGAAACGCCTCGCCATAGCGGGCGATCTTGCGCTCGCCGACGCCATAGACGCGGCGCAAGTCCTCCAGCGTCGCGGGGCGCTTTTGCGCCATGTCGATCAGCGTGCGGTCGGCGAAAATCATGAAAGCCGGCACATTTTCCGCGCGGGCGAGATCGCGCCGCTGGCGTTTTAGCGCGGCCAGCAGGCCGTCCTCCGCCGGCTCGCCGGTCGCCGGCGCGCCGCGCGCGGACCTCGCCTCGCGCGGCTTTACGGGATCGTCGCGCAGCGCGATTTTCTCGCGGCCAAACAAAATCTCCTCGCCCTTTGGCGACAGTGCGAAGCCGCCGTGTTCGGCGCTCGCGCTTTCCAGCGCCCCGGCGGCGAAAAGCTGGCGAATGATCGACGCCCAGGCGCTCTTGCCATGCTCCTTGCCGGCGCCGAAGGTTTTGATTGAATCATGACCGTTGCGCGCAATCGCCTCCGAGGCCGAGCCGGTCAGAATGTCGGCGAGGTAGCCGGCGCCAAAGCGCTGGCCGGTGCGCATCGCCGCCGACAGGACTTTTTGCGCCTCGACGGTGCCGTCGCGCAGCGCGATTTTGCCGAGACAAAAATCGCAACGCCCGCAGGGCGGGCTTTCCTCGTCGAAATAGGCGAGCAAAGTCTGGCGCCGGCAACGCGGCGATTCGCACAGCATCGCCAGCGCCGAAAAGCGCGCATGTTCGATGCGGCGTCGCTCTTCCGGCAGCTCCTTCTGGTCGATCTGGCGGCGGCGGAAGGCCATGTCGTCGAGGCCGTAAAGCGTCAGTGTGTCGGCAGGCAGGCCGTCGCGCCCGGCGCGGCCGATCTCCTGATAATAGGACTCGACCGAAGACGGCATGTCGGCATGGGCGACAAAGCGCACATCCGGCTTGTTGACGCCCATGCCAAAAGCGATGGTCGCCACCGCGACGACGCCGTCCTCGCGCAAAAAGCGGTCCTGATTGCGCGCGCGCAGAGCGTGATCGAGACCGGCGTGATAGGCGATGGCGTCATAGCCCTCGGAGACGAAATTGGCGGCGAGTTGCTCGGTTTCCCTGCGCGAACCGCAGTAGACGATGCCGCTCTCGCCCTTATGCCGCGCCAGAAATCGCAGCAACTGCCTGCGCGGCTGTTCTTTCGCCGAAAAATTCAATTCGATGTTGGGCCGATCGAAACTGTGCAGAAAAACCTGCGGCGCCTTGTCGAAGAGCCGGCGCGCTATGTCGGCGCGGGTCGCTTTGTCGGCGGTGGCGGTGAAGGCGATCACCTGCACGCCCCCGAGCAACCGCGCCGCGCGGCCCAATTCGCGATATTCGGGGCGAAAATCATGGCCCCATTCGGAGACGCAATGCGCCTCGTCGATCGCTAGGCGGGCGAGCCCCGCGCCGCGCAGCTCATCGATCCACCCGTCCATCAGCAAACGTTCCGGGGAGACGAACAGCAGCCTCAGCTCGCCGTCGCGCAAGGCCCGGCGCGTCTGCGCATTCTCGGCGGCGTCGTTTTGCGAATTCAGCGTCGCCGCCGCCACGCCCAAGAGCTGCATTTGCTGCACCTGATCTCGCATCAGCGCGATCAGCGGGGATACGACGATGGTGAGGCCGGGCTCCACGATGGCCGGCAATTGGTAGCACATGGATTTGCCGCTGCCGGTCGGCATCACGGCCAGCACCGGCTCGCCCGCCAGCACGGCGGCGATGATCTCGGCCTGGCCGGGCCGAAAATCGTCATAGCCGAACACGGATTTGAGCAGAGCGCGGGCGCTGGGCGGGAGGTCGGGCATTTGCGCTGCCTAGCATGACCGCGTGCGCTTGTCTTCGATCGCCATGGATTGACTGGAATGGCCTGGGCGAACCCTAAAGGCGCCTGTGACGGCGTTGTTGGCTTTGCGTCATAGCGGTCTTTCCCTCTGTCGGGAATGTTTGGTTTGCCGGGCCCCGGCCCGTTTTGCACAGCATTAGCGGGCGTGGCTCGATAAATGCTGTTGGGATGCGGAGCGCCGCCGCAGGCGATAACCACGCCGCAACAGGACGAGCGCGGACAGGCGTGCGCGAATTCGAGCCGGCGTCATTACCAAATGCGCGTCATCGAACGCCAATCGCATGGGCGACGCGCGCGAAAATCCCCTCCAAACAAATGTATCGGTCGCCAAAGTCTCGAAATGCTTTTGGGAATTGGCGGAAAACAGAAAGCTCGCAATGACTTCCATCGAATCTACCGCCTTCGGCCGCCTCGAGTCCGAAGGCAGGCTCCTGAAACCCGCGCACAAGGCTCCGACTCATAGGCCGGGGCGCTTTGGCTTTCGCGGCGAGATCGCGGTCTCGCTTGATCCGCAGGTGAATCTCGCGGCCGCTTTCGCCGCGGCGCAGGATGGGGAGGCGACTTTGTCGTTTCTTGCAGGATCGCTCGGATCTTATAAGCAGCTTCCCGCGCTGGTCGAAATGCTTGGCGAGAGTGTGCGGCCAGGGGGAAAGTATTTCATTTATGTCGCCGATCTCGATCGCGCCTCGCGTTATCAGATCAGTTTCAACGGAGTGTCGCTGTATGTGCTGCCGATTGACGATACGACCGTCTACAACGAACTGATCGACTTTCTCTATCTCGACAAGACAAAAATGAAGAAATACGACACCGCCGAGAAACTCGACGTGATCGTCGACGGCGCAGAGAAATACGATCAAGCCTATGAGGCCATCAGTTACGAGGAAGGGTTGAAGCGGCTTTGAACCGCGCGGCGGCTCCGTCTCGCCTTTGACGCTTACGGGCTGAAAGGAAGTGATATAGGCGGCGCGGGCCGAGAGAATTTATGGTAGCAGGCGGCTTTCCATCCGCGCTGGCGATCGGCAAGATCGACGCCGGGCGCGGGACAAAGCGGAAGAGTTCTTGAAATGCCCTCTGCGCAAAAGCCCCTCTCCTTGCGCGAACGTTTGCGCTGCTGGCGTGATCGGTTGATCGCCGATCCGCGCTTCCAGCGCTGGAGCCTCGCCAACCCGCTGACCCGCTGGGTTGCGCGCCGCAGCAGCCGCGCCATGCTCGATCTCTGCGGCGGCTTCGTCTATTCGCAGGTTCTGTTCGCCTGCGTGCAGTTGCGCCTGTTCGAACTGCTCAAGGACGGGCCGCTGACCACCGGGGATCTCGCCGCCAAAATGGGGCTGTCCGAGGACGCGGCGCGGCGTCTGCTCAATGCAGCGGCTTCGCTCGCGCTAGCCCAGCGGCGCGGCGAAAACCGCTACGGACTGGGCCCGCTCGGCGCTGCCTTGCTCGGCAGCCCCGAGGCGTTGGCCTTGATCGAACATCAGCCGTTGCTCTACGCCGATCTGCGCGATCCCGTGGCCCTGTTGCGCGGCGCGCAAGAGACCGCGCTTGCGCGCTATTGGCCCTACTCGGCGGCGGAGCGGCCAAACGCCTTGACCGCGCAAGAAGTCGCCCCCTACAGCGCGCTGATGGCGGCCTCGCAGCCGCTGGTGGCGCGGGAGGCGCTCGCCGTCTACCCCATCGAAAAACATAGGCGCCTGCTCGATGTCGGCGGCGGCGAAGGCGTTTTTTTGAGCGAGGCGGCTTTGAGGGCGCCGGCGTTGGAGCTGGAACTGTTCGATCTGCCGGCGGTCGCCGAACGCGCCCGCGCGCGTCTGGACGCCGCCGGGCTGACTGGCCGCGCGCGGATTTTCGGCGGGGATTTTCTCAAAGACCCGCTGCCGCAAGGCGCCGATGTCATATCGCTGGTGCGGATCGTTCACGATCATGACGACGCCAGCGCCCTCGCTTTGCTGCGCAATGTGCGGCGCGCCTTGCCGCAGGGCGGAACGCTGCTGATTGTCGAGGCGATTTCCGGCGAAAAGGGGGTGGAGCCGCTGGACGCCTATTACGGTTTTTATACGCTGGCGATGGGTCGCGGCGAGCCGCGAAGCTTCGAAGAGATCAACGCGCTGTTGCGGGCCGCCGGGTTCTCGCGCCCCAAACGACTGCGCACGCGCTTGCCTGTCGTCGCAAGCGTGATCGTCGCGACGGCGGGTTAGGCGAAATTCGCGGATAAAGGGTGGTGGATCGGGTTCAATTTCTGTCGAGGGCTATTTGCTGTCCTGCGCGCGAAGATTCTCATTGAGGGCCGATTTAATAGTCTCCAAAGAGCTGCCCCAGCGTCATTTCGGTTCGAGGCCCTCGCCATCTCGTTTCTGTTCTCGTTTCTTCAACCAATAATAACGCGGAAATAACTTCATCCAAACAAGTTGGACAAGGTCACGAAGGATGCGGACTTCTGGCGAAAGCGAAGACAAGCTCAATTTCTCAAACACGCCATGGAGCAGCTCAATACTCTCCAGTCGTTGCACTTCCACATCTCTCCGGATGCCACTGGCCGCGCCAACCACCGCCTCCCCAAGCTCTTGCTCCAATTCCTGGCCGCAAGAGACAAGCGCGGCTGCCGCCGCGCGCACGGCAGCTATTGCTGGACCAGCCTCAAATACGCCGGAGACGAACTGATATCGATGGAGGGCGCGAAGCGTCGGCGCGATCGACAGAAGCCTTTCGCTCGGCGTGCCGCCTTCGACCGCTAGAAGTTGACAGATCTTTTGATAGCGTTCGCGATTGGTAATGAACTTTTCCTGAAGATCGGCGCGCTCGGCGAGATCAATGCCGACCAGCAATGTGTCAATGCAGAGCTGAAAGACCATCCGGCCATACAGCATCAGGGAACCGGAAACATCAGAATCCCGTCTCTGCTTTCTGGTGTCGGACGCATAGAAATAGTGGTCGCTCACCTGTCCTTCGTGTGCGACGCGGGAACGGGCGGCGTAGAACTGATCAGCCCAGTCATCGAGACGGTCAGTGCGGCCCAGCAGTAATGAGATGGCATCGACGAGACGATCCTTCTTCGACGATTCGGGCAGCCGCAAAAGCGTCTCAAAAGCTACCGCTAGGTTGAGCAAGGATTGGCTGTGGCTAAGACCATCATCATTGGCTGCATTATACCAATGTAGAGCCGCGAAGACGCGTAGGGACGAGGGAGTCAACGGTTTATTCAGAAGATCAAACAAATGATAGCCTGGACGTCCACTGAACCGCTGGCCCAAATCTACGTGAAGATCTTGCGAAATGTTAAGTGTGATATGGGGCTTCGGCCCATATATGCGCGATCCCGGCTCGACCCAGAACGTGTGACGGAAATTGTAAAGACCGTTGTAGCCCCGCACGTTATGATGAACGTCGGGTGTTTCGCGTTCACTGGAAGCGACGCTTTCGGTATGGTGCTCCGGACGTGAAAGGAAAACGCTGACGCGGTCAGGCGTGAACAGCACCAAGCTCACTTCTTCGGGTGAGAGGAATGTTGTATCCCACCTCTCGTCGGGTGCCGAGTAAAAGTACGCAACCACTGCTCGCAAATGGGCGAGAGAACTCAGTCTAGGGTCATTGCTATGCGCCTGCATGTCCGGCAGAATTGCATAGGACGCCGATTTGACCCGCAAATCATCCTGAACAAATAACATCTGCGCTATCTCTTCCACCGCCTTTGCCTGTTCCGGCGGCAAGCATTCGAGGTCGGTGGTCGAGCGAAATATATAGCCGCCGATCTGGATCGGAGCGCATGTCTTCAAGAACGGAAAGACGGCAATGCTGAACTTGGAATGCATCTTGTTGGCCGAGAGCCGTGAGAAATCGACGGAACGCAGGTTAGAACCCCCGTGGATCTCGTCCTTATACGACTCCGGGCGTGCGGCACCAATTGATTTTCGCTTCGGTCGCGATACACCCTACGAAGGACCCGCGTTGTCAACGCGCTAGGGCGGCGGAGAGCGTCTTTTCGTGATAAATGACGGCTCCGGGTCACATAACCGGAAATTCAAACCGACCCACCGTCAGCCCAACCCCGTAGTTGCGAAAAGGCGCGAGGCTTGATATTGAGAACCTGCCGCGATCCAAAAGTTACTTCGCGGAAGGCCCTGGAGACGTTTTTCGCTCGCCGGGGCTTCGACCATCGCTCTAGTCTTTCGACCCTCGGGCCGCGCCGGCCAGTTCGTTTGAACTTTCGTTCCTTGAGACGCCAGCCGCAGTGACGCGGCGCGTTCGAGAGACGTCCGAGAGCCGGGAACTCCCTTTAACGCCAACCCCGCCGGCGCAGCTCCTTAAATGGAGCCTCCAGGAGAAAAAATGGCATCCGCAACCTCACAGCGCGCGCCGACGCGTGACGATTTCGCTGCTCTGCTCGATGAAAGCTACGGCGGCTCCGACGCTTTCGAAGGCTCCGTCATCAAGGGTCGCGTCGTCGCGATCGAAAAAGATGTCGCCGTCATCGACATCGGCCTCAAGACGGAAGGGCGCGTCGCGCTCAAGGAATTCACCGGCTTTGGCCGCGACCCCGCTCCGAAAGTCGGCGAAGAGGTCGAGGTCTATCTCGAACGCATTGAAAACGCGCTCGGCGAAGCCGTGATCTCGCGCGACAAGGCGCGCCGCGAAGAGAGCTGGGTCAAGCTCGAGAAAGCCTTCGAGAACAACGAGAAGGTCGACGGCGTCATATTCAATCAGGTCAAGGGCGGCTTCACGGTCGATCTCGATAGCGCGGTCGCCTTCCTGCCGCGCAGCCAGGTCGACATCCGGCCGATCCGCGACGCCGCGCCGCTGATGAATGTGCCGCAACCGTTCCATATTCTGAAGATGGACCGCCGCCGCGGCAATATTGTCGTGTCGCGCCGCACCGTGCTCGAAGAGAGCCGCGCCGAACAGCGCCATGAGATCGTCGCCAACCTCGAAGAGGGTCAGGTGATCGAGGGCGTCGTCAAGAACATCACCGATTACGGCGCCTTCGTGGATCTCGGCGGCATCGACGGCCTGCTGCATGTCACCGACATCGCCTGGCGCCGCGTCAACCATCCCTCCGAGGTGCTGACCATCGGCCAGACGGTGCGCGTGAAGATCATCAAGATCAATCACGAGACGCATCGTATCTCGCTTGGCATGAAGCAGCTGCTGGAGGATCCCTGGCAGGGCATCGAGGCCAAATATCCGATCGGCGCCAAATTCCATGGCCGCGTGACCAACATCACCGACTATGGCGCCTTCGTCGAACTGGAGCCGGGCATCGAGGGGCTGGTTCACGTCTCCGAAATGTCCTGGACCAAGAAAAACGTCCATCCCGGCAAGATCGTTTCGACCAGCCAGGAAGTCGACGTGCAGGTGCTGGAAGTCGATCCGGTTAAGCGCCGCATTTCGCTGGGCCTCAAGCAGTGCCTGCAAAACCCGTGGGAAGTCTTCGCCGAGAAGCATCCGGTGGGTTCGACCGTCGAAGGCGAGGTCAAGAACAAGACCGAATTCGGTCTGTTCATCGGCCTCGACGGCGATGTCGACGGCATGGTCCATCTCTCCGACCTCGACTGGAATCGTCCGGGCGAACAGGTGATCGAAGAGTTCAAGAAGGGTGACGTCATCAAGGCGCAGGTTCTCGACGTCGACATCGAGAAGGAGCGCATCTCGCTCGGCGTGAAGCAGCTCGCGGGCGATCCTTTCGCCACGGCCGGGGCCGAAGAGGGCGGCGCGGTGGACCTCAAGAAGGGCGCCGTCGTCACGTCGGAAGTGACCGAAGTGAAGGAAGGCGGCATCGACGTGAAAATCGTCGGCACCGATCTCACCACCTTCATCAAGCGCGCCGAATTGGCGCGTGATCGCGCCGATCAGCGTCCCGAGCGTTTCGCCGTCGGCGAAAAGGTCGACGTGCGCGTAACCCTGTTCGACCGCAAGGCGCGCAAGATCGCCGTGTCGATCAAGGCGCTTGAGATGGCCGAAGAGAAGGAGGCCATCGCGCAATACGGCTCCGCCGATTCGGGCGCTTCGCTCGGCGACATTCTCGGCGCCGCCCTGAAGGCGCGCGAAGGGGAAGCGCCGAAGAAGAAAGCCAAGGGCGAGGAATAAGCCACTCGCCGCGGCGCTCCGTTAACGGACCGCGATCAAAAAGAGAAGCCCGCGCGAACTCCTCGCGCGGGCTTTTTCGCGTCTCCGCCGCGAGAAAGCCCGCGTAAACGCTTTGTTTACTATCCGGCCAAATGGTTGCCGGGCGGTAACTTTGTTTTGGATAATTTGATGCAAAAACGATTGCGGTTAACGCCCGCTGGCGAGGGCGCTTATTTGGAGTAGCGTCATGAGTGCGAGTTTCGATCGAGATTACGTGGTTCAACCGGGCGCGGAGCCGCTCTTTGCCCGCCCCGCCGGAAACCTCGCCGCCGCGATGATCGGCGTTGGCGCCCTGATCGTGCTTGGCGTCGCGCTTGCTTTCGTCAAACCCCAGCCGACGATCGAGGCGAGCGCCGACAACGTCAGGCAGGCCGCCTCCGCCGACATGGCGCAGCCGCCCGGCTCCGCCGCCAATGCGAAGCAAATTGCCGCCTTCGACCTGACGGCGCCGGAATTCGCCAAGGAAAAAAAGACTTTCACGACCCGCCGGCTCGACGGAGCGGACGTACGCGAAGACAATCTGACGCTTGGGGAATTCGCCTTCGGCGGACCTTATCTACGTCTCGATATCCGCCAGACCGCCGCCGACAAACGCGGCAATCCCGATTTCTTCCTGGATATGACGCGACACGCGGCGCAAGCCGGTCTCGCAGTCGCCAAGATTAGCCAGCCCTCGCCGCTCGCTTCGCGTTTCGGCTCCTTCGAGACGGCGGATATACGCCTGACGCAGCCGGCGATCGGCGAAGGCGCGCCGACGGAACGCGCCTGTCTAGCGCTGCGCCTCATGGCCGGCAAGCAACCGGTGGAGATAGCTGGCGTGGTCTGCGGCGCGCCTGCGAGGCCGATCGATCGGCGCGCGCTGGGCTGCATTGTGGACCGGCTGGATTATCTCCCCAATGGCGAGAACGTGGCGCTCGACCAATTCTTCCTCGCGGCGGAGCAGGAGCGCGGCAAAAGTTGCGGCGGCGGCGGCGCGGTTCTGTCGCCCAGCGCCGCGAAATCCAGCTGGCTGGACGCGCATTCGGCGCCGCCGACGTTGAAATCGGAACCGCTAGCGCCCAAACATACAAAGAAAGCCCGCTGACCTTCGAGGCGAGTGGAATCGATCGCCGCGCCGAGGCCTATCGCTTCGCGCGGCGATCCATTACTGTCGGAACTTAGGTTCGGCCTGAAAGGAGCTTTTGGACGATGCGCACTCTCCTGAAATACACCGTGGCGCTGAGCTGTCTCGTCGGCTTGGCGTCGACCGACGCGGCCATGGCGAAGCCGCACCACCGTCACCATGGCGCGGTTTACGCGCAGGGCCGCCATCCGCTGGTCGTCGAGCGCCGCAGCTTTCTCGATCCCGGGACGCAGGTTCCCGTGGGTTCGACCAACCGCTACGCGCGGCAGCCGGCCTATCTTTGGGGCGATCCGGTGTCGACCTATCAGCGCAGCTGGTTCATGGACGAAAATCTGCACCAGGCGTTCGATCCGCAACCGCAAAGTCCGCTCGTCCTTCCGCTGCAAGGATTCTAATTGGCGCGGCTGCTTCGGCTTTCGCTTGACAGCAGTCGCCGCCTTTTGTAGGCCTACCCATCCGGCGCGGGGCTCCCCGCGCCGGCAAGCACCCGTGGCGGCTCCCGTAGCTCAAGTCATCTCCTTGTAAAGGAACTTGGCTCCGGCTTCGATCGGTGAGCGGTCTGTCGGCTGAACCTCATGAAGTTTGAACGCTCGTGACGTTTGGCAGAGGAGGGCGCGTTTCCAGCCTTGCGGATTTATCGCAAGCGGCTCGTAAGAAACGTGGTTCGACGGCGCATCGCGCTTCCCATAGGGAAGCCAGGCGCGCGTTTGGTCGCCTCTTGAGCGCGCTTGCGCTGGCGTCGGAAAACCGGCGTCACGAACGGTTAAGAGGACTTTAAGTGACCAAGCGCGCAGAAGCCAAATATAAAATCGACCGTCGTATGGGCCAGAACATCTGGGGCCGCCCGAAGAGCCCGGTGAACCGGCGCGAATACGGCCCCGGTCAGCACGGCCAGCGCCGCAAGGGCAAGCCGACCGATTTCGGCACCCAGCTCAAGGCCAAACAGAAGCTCAAGGGCTATTACGGCAATATTTCGGAAAAGCAATTCCGTAAATATTACGCGGAGGCCATCCGCCTCAAGGGCGATTCGAGCGACAATCTGATCGGCCTGCTGGAGCGTCGTCTCGACGCCGTGGTCTATCGCGCCAAATTCGTGCCGACGGTGTTCGCCGCGCGCCAATTCGTCAATCACGGCCATATCAGGGTCAACGGGCGGCGTGTGAACATCCCGTCCTATTTGGTCAAGCCGGGCGATGTCGTCGAAATCAAGGACAGCTCGAAACAGGCGGTGACGGTGCTGGAAGCGGTCGGCCTCGCCGAGCGCGACGTGCCGGAATATTACGAGGTCGATCACTCCAAGATGACCGCCAAGCTGACGCGCGTGCCTCATGCAACGGAGGTTCCCTACCCCGTGCATATGGAGCCCAATCTCGTCATCGAATATTACTCGCGCTGACGCGGGTTTGTTTTCAAGCCGGAGCCCCGCAGGGCTCCGGCTTTTTTTATGGCCGCCGCAAAATTGCTTTGCCACATTCGGGCGAGAGACTATGGTTCCGCGCGCCTCCCAATGATGGAACGATCATGACGACACTGAACCTCCCGCTGTCCCGCCGCGCCGTCCTCGCCGCCTCCCTGCCCGCGCTGCTCGCCGCCTGCCCGGCGCTCGCCGAGAAGGCGCCGGCTCCGAAGGTGACGATCGATGAATTAATGGCCCCCAACTCTTTGCCCGACATTGTGCAAGGCAAGGCCGACGCGCCCGTGACCATCGTCGAATACGCCTCGATGACCTGCGGCCATTGCGCGGCCTTCCACCATGACGTCTATCCAGTCCTGAAGAAGGACTATATCGACACGGGCAAGGTGAGGTTCATTTTGCGCGAGTTCCCGCTCGACCCGATCGCCACCGCCGCTTTCATGTTGGCCCGCTCGCTCGACGACAAACGCGACGCCGCCGTCGATCTCTTGTTCGCGCAACAGAAGAACTGGGCCTTCACCGACACGCCGCTGGAAGGCCTCGGCAATGTCGTTAAGCAGGCGGGCATCGGGCAAGCGAAATTCGAGGAAGTCCTGAAGGACGCCAAGCTGCAACGCGCCGTCATCGCCGTGCGCGACCGCGCCGCCGAGAAATTCGGCGTCAACGCAACCCCGACGTTTTTCATCAATGGCGTGAAATTCGCGGGCGAGATGAAAGCGGCGGATCTCGACAAGATCATCGGCGGCGCGACTCAGGCGGAGCCGGCGCCGGCCAAGTGAGGCGCTGCTGGCGCCTGACACAAGTGAGGCGGAGCGCCTAAAACGCCGTCCGCCGCTCCAGCGCCGCCGCCAGCGTGCCTTCGTCGAGATAGTCAAGCTCGCCGCCGACCGGCACGCCATGGGCGAGCCGCGTCGTCTTGACGCCCAGCGGCGCCAATAAATCGGCGATGTAATGCGCGGTGGTCTGGCCGTCGACGGTGGCGTTGACCGCCAGAATCGCCTCGCGCACATTTCCTTCGCGCAAACGGTCGAGCAGCTTGGCGATGTTGATGTCGTCCGGCCCCACGCCATCGAGCGGCGACAGCACGCCGCCCAGCACATGATAGCGCGCGGGCATAAGGCGTGCGCGCTCCAAGGCCCAAAGGTCCGACACCGTCTCGACGATCACCAGGATCGACGAGTCGCGCCGCGCGTCCTGGCAGATCGTGCAGGGATCGATGGTGTCGATGTTGCCGCAGACGGAGCAGGTGAGAATACGCTCATGCGCGAGCCGCATCGCTTCACCGAGCGGCCCGAGCAATTCCTCACGCTTTTTGATGAGATGCAACGCGGCGCGGCGCGCCGATCTTGGCCCCAACCCCGGCAGGCGCGCCAAAAGTTGCACAAGCCGCTCGATCTCCGGTCCCGCGACATGCGAAGCCATCGCGTCAAAACGGCAGTTTCAAGCCTGGCGGCAATTGCAGCCCGCCGGTGACGGCTTTCATTTTCTCGGCCATCACCTCGTCGGCCTTGTCGCGCGCCTGCGCATGGGCGGAGACGATCAGATCTTCCAAAATCTCACGCTCCTCCGGCTTGAGGAGGCTCGGGTCGATCGCGATGCTTTTCAGCTCGCCCTTGGCGGTCAAGGTCAGCTTCACGAGACCTCCGCCCGACTCGCCATCGACGATCAGGCTCTCCAGTTCGGCCTGCGCCTCAGCCATTTTGGCCTGCATCGCCTGCGCCTGCTTCATCATGCCCATAAAATCCATCGTCGCCCCCGTTTCTTAGTCGTCGTCCGGATCCGGTCCGTCATTATAGCCGATGTCCGCGTCCGGCGGCGGCGCTGCGCCGACGTCCGCATCCTTGCCGCGCACCGCGACGATCTGCGCCCCGGGGAAACGCGCGAGCACGCTGGCGATCAGCGGATCGGCCTCCAGCCCCCCGAGCCGCTCGCGCGTCGCGGCTTCGCGCTGCTCGGCGAGCGTCAGCCCGCCGCCGCTGTTGACCAGCGAGACCATCCAGCGCTCGCCGGTCCAAAGTTGCAAGCGCTGCATCAGGTTTTGCGCCAGCTGCGGCGAACCGCCCGGCGCGAGTTCGAATTCGAGCCGGCCCGGCTCGAACCGAACCAGCCGCACCTCGCGCTCCAGCGCGATTTTGAGCGCGATGTCGCGCTTCTCGCCGGCCAGCGCGACCAGCGTCGGAAAATCGGCGATCGCCACGCCCGACGGCGCCGGGGCCGGCGTCGGCGAAGCCGCGGGCTCTCGGGCGGGCGCCTGCGCCTGCGCGCCGACGCGTGGCGGCGAAGACAGAGCAGGTCCGCGCGGCGATTGCGTCGGGGCGGCGCTCGCGGCGGGCGTCCGAGCGCTCCCGGCGCCCGGCCCCAGCCGGCGCAGCGCCTCGTCCAACGTCGGCAGTTCAGCCGCGTGAGCCAGTCGCACCAAGACCATATCGGCGGCGGCGAGCGGCATTTGCGAGCCGCGCAGCTCCTCGACGCCTTTGGAGAGAATCTGCCAGGCGCGCGAGAGCACGGGAACCGACAGGCGCTCGGCGAGCGCCTGTCCACGCCGGCTCTCCTCGGGCGTTAAGGCCGAGGAGCCGGCCGTATCGGGCGCGACTCTTAGGCGCGTGACGAGATGGGTGAATTCGGCCAGCTCCAGGATCACCTGCGCCGGATCGGCGCCGCCGTTGTACTGGTCTTCGAGCTGACCGAGCGCCCGCGCGATCTCCCCGGCCATCGCCGCTTCGAACAGATCGATGACGCGCGCCTTGTCGGCGACGCCGAGCATCATTCGCAGATCATCGGCCAGAATATCGGGACTGGCGCCGGCCCCACCATGCGCGATAGCCTGATCGAGCAGCGACAACGCGTCGCGCACGGAGCCCTCCGCCGCGCGGGCGATCATCGCCAGCGCGGCGGCCTCGATCTTCACTCCTTCGAGATCGCAGATCTTGCGCAGATGCGCGGCCAGCAGCCCCGCGTCGATGCGGCGCAGGTCGAAACGCTGACAGCGCGAGCGGACGGTGACCGGCACCTTGTCGATTTCAGTGGTGGCGAAGATGAATTTGACGTGTTCGGGCGGCTCTTCCAGCGTCTTCAACAGGCCGTTGAAAGCGGCCTTGGAGAGCATATGCACCTCGTCGATAATATAGACCTTGGTGCGGGCCATCACCGGACGATAGCGGGCGTTGTCGATGATTTCGCGCACATCGTCGATGCCGGTGTGCGAGGCGGCGTCCATCTCCAGCACGTCGACATGACGCGATTCGATGATCGCCTGGCAGTGGGCGCCCAGCTCCTCCATGTGAATGGTCGGGCGTTCGACCGCGGGGCGGCCATCCTTGGCGGGCAACTGGTAATTAAAGGCGCGCGCCAGGATGCGGGCGGTCGTGGTCTTGCCGACGCCGCGCACGCCGGTCAGAAGATAGGCCTGATGAATGCGGTCGAGGTCGAAGGCGTTTTGCAGCGTGCGCACCATCGGCTCCTGGCCGATAAGGTCGGCAAAGCCGGTGGGGCGATATTTGCGCGCCAGCACGCGATAGGCCGGCGGCGGCGCGGGATCGAGGCCGGCCAGCAGATGGCCGGCGCCAGGAGAGGCGGCGGCGGTCGGCGATTGGCGCTGCTCGTCCATCTCTTAAAGCTCGCGGGCGGTCGGGATTTTGGCGGCCTCGCCAACCGCGCCGCTCAAACCAACTCTGGCGCGTGCGCGAAAGTGGGAGGTTGGACGAAGACCCGCCCATTCTCGTTAGGGCTGCTTCCTTCCGGACCTGACCCGGTTGGCGAGTGGAACGTCCACCGCCAACCTCCCGGCCCCTATTTGGCAAAAGACGGAGCGGGATGCAAGAGCGGGCCCAAGATTTCGGGGGCGACCGTTCCCCGCGGACAGGAAACAATACCAAGAAGCGGGGGGCATTGGCGTCGATCGCCAATCAAAGCGTTGCGGCGGGTTGCGGAACCAGGGGCGCCGCCGGAGCGCTGAATTTACTCAGAACATTCGCCCGATCGCCCCGGCCGATGACGGTCACGCCGTCGCCGGGATAAACGCGCGTCTCCGGGCGCGGCCGCTCGACGACTCCGCTGCCCGCTTTCTCGATCGCGATTACAAAGAACGTGTGTTCCGAACGCTGCTCGATCTCCTCCACCGTCCGGCCGGCGAAGATGCTTCCTTCCGCCGTGGCCACGATTTCGATTTCGAGCCCCAGCGAGCGCAAATCCAACTCCATCTGCCGCCGACGTTCGGAGGATTGAATCATTCCGGCTATGGCCGGAAAGAGGATCATCGAGCCGATCTGCTCCGCTCCAATATGCGTTGGAAGCACGACCGCATTCGCGCCGGCCTGGAGCAGCTTTTTCTGCGTCGAGGGCTCTTCTCCGCGCGCGATGATTTGAATTGACTTGTTGAGCCCGCATGCGGTGAGGGTAATAAATACGTTGACCGGATCGGACGACACGACGCTCGCCAGCGCGCGCGCCCGTTCAATGCCCGCCTGTCTCAGTGCGTTCTCTTCGGTGGCGTCGGCGTGAATATATAAATAGCCGCTCTGTTTCGCTTCGTTGCAGCTATCGAGACTAGGTTCGATGATCACGAAGCTCGACTTTCCCTCCCCCAACTCCTTGGCCAGCATCATGCCCAGGCGGCCGAATCCGCGGATGATCACATGTTTGTCGAGCTCTTCGATTTGCTTTTTCATGCGCGTCGTTCCGAGAATCTCTTGCAGCTGGTTGTATGTGATGAATTGAATCAGGGCGCCGGTCAGATAGATCATCCCGGTGCATCCGATCACGATCAGGATTACCGTGATTGTCCGCAGCGTTACGGTGTCGACCGGCCGAACTTCGTTGAAACCTACGGTGAAAACCGTCAAGACGACCATGTAAAGCGAGTCGCCGAAACTCCACCCGTTCAGCATATAGCCGAAAACGGCGAGCGCGCTGACGAACAGGACGAGATAGACGGCGTAAAAAAGGTTGGCGGTGCGGGAATTCGGAACCCACTCCATATCACGACGACCGAAGCAGCGGACCCAGACGCGCGCCCGGCGCCGATGCAGCGCGAGCCGCCGGCTTTGCGCCCACAGCGATCAGCGCTCCGCACCCGTCGTTGGGGAGGCGAACCAGTCGGCCACGGTGGAGGTCTGCCGCGAGCCGCAGGCGGGACAAATGAAGCTGCGCCCTTTTTCGATTTCCGACAGAGGAGTCGAGGGATCGACTGACAGAGTTTCGAAAGCGATGGGCGTAGAATGCAGGCAAAGAGGATTGGAGCAGGTCACGAAGAAGCCCGGGACGCCCTGCGATTGGAGGGAGGCGATTGTGGGAGGCTCGATAGCCATGGGACCACCCGTTTCATTTGTTGGTCAAATCCACGAAATAAGGAAGCAATAGTCAGACCAACCCTTTTAGAGGAGCTGCGGTTCCGCGCAAACCGGGGTATGGGAGCGCCCGCTGTTCTTTACCGTTCTCCGGCGCCGCTCTTTAGCGAGCAGAGCGTGACGTAGGTTTAGGCGCCATGCGTGCGATATCATCCGCGCAGAATTTGCGATCCGGCGCCGCGCAAACCGGCTCCATGATCGGTTGCCGCGCGTCAAACGCTTGCATCCGCGTCAAATCCCGGTATAACCCGCGCTTCGCGACGCCTCGGCCGGGGGCTGAACGGAAGCCTGGGGCTTGAGCCTCAGGAGGGCGAAGCAGCCCGTCTTCCCGTGTTCCCGCCTTCGAACTTCCCCTGACCGAGCCTTTCCTTAAGAAGGCTCGAAGGGCTCCGCGCCGGGGCGGGACGCGTTCGTTTAAGGGAAAGGCCAAGAGAACATGGCTCTCTACGAGCATATCTATCTTGCCCGTCAGGATATTTCGCCGCAACAGGCGGAAGCGCTGACCGGGCAGTTCAAGACCATCATCACCTCGCTGGGCGGAACTGTAGGCAAGGTCGAGTATTGGGGCGTCAAGTCCCTCGCCTACCGCATCAAGAAGAACCGCAAGGCGCATTTCACGCTGATGAACATCGACGCCCCGCCGGCGGCGATCGCCGAAATGGAGCGCCAGCAAAGCATCAACGAGGACGTGCTGCGCATATTGACGCTGCGCGTCGAGGAGCTCGAAGAAGGCCCCTCTGCGCAGCTGCGCAAGCGCGATGACGACGGCGAGCGGGGCGAACGCGGGGATCGTGGCGAGCGCGGAGAACGCGGCGACCGCCGTCCTCCGCGCGGCGATAGAGGCGAGCGCGGCGACCGGCCCGAGCGCCGTCCCCGCCGTGACGAAGGCGCAAGGCCCGAAGGAGAGGCGATCTAATGACCACTGCAGCAGCCCCCGCCGCCGGCGCGGCTCCCCGCCGCCCGTTTTTCCGCCGCCGCAAGTCCTGCCCCTTCACCGGGACCGGCGCGCCGAAGATCGACTACAAGGACACGCGCCTGCTCTCGCGCTATATCTCCGAGCGCGGCAAGATCGTTCCCTCGCGCATCACCGCCGTCTCGGCCAAGAAGCAGCGGGAACTGGCCAAAGCCATCAAGCGCGCGCGCTTCCTCGGCCTGCTGCCCTACGTGATCCGCTAAACGAAAACGACCTTCTGAAATTCGCGGCCGCGCTCCAGGGCGCGGCCGTTTTCATTCCAGCCGCTTACCCAGCCGCCCCGCCAGATCCTGAATGAACTGCCAGGCCACACGGCCCGAACGCGCGCCTCGGGTGATCGACCATTCCAGCGCCTCGGCGCGAATGGTCTCGACCGGCGCCTCCAGCCCAAAATGTCTGATGTAGCCGAACACCATGTCGAGATAATCGTCCTGGCTGCAATTATGGAAGCCGAGCCACAGACCGAAACGGTCGGACAGCGACACCTTCTCCTCCACCGCCTCGCCGGGATTGATCGCGGTCGCTTTTTCATTCTCCATCATGTCGCGCGGCAAGAGATGCCGGCGGTTCGAGGTGGCGTAGAACAGCACATTGGCGGGACGCCCCTCGACACCGCCCTCAAGCGCGGTTTTCAATGATTTGTAGCTGGTCTCGGGACCATCGAACGAGAGATCGTCGCAAAAGACGATGAATTGAAACGGCGCATCGCGCAGTGCCGATAGCAAGACCGGCAGGCTCTCTATGTCCTCGCGGTGGATTTCGACGAGCTTTAGCCGCCCCTCGCCCGCCAGAGCGCCATGCGCGGCCTTCACCAGCGAGGATTTGCCCATGCCGCGCGCGCCCCAGAGCAAGGCGTTATTGGCCGGAAGCCCTTGCGCGAAGCGTTTCGTATTGGCCAGCAGCAGATCGCGCGGGCGGTCGATCCCCTCCAGCAGCTCGAGTCCGACGCGGTTGACCCTTTCCACCGGCGCGAAGGTTCTCGTTTGGGCGCACCAGACGAAGGCTTCCACTCGGGAAAAATCGGGCGCTGGCGGCGGCGCTGGCGCGAGCCGCTCCAGGGCTTCGGCGATGCGGACGAGCAGGGCGGCGGAATCTTGTTCGGGCATGGCGGTTCAGGACCTTCTCGCGTAAGCTTCGCGCGGTTTTAGCGTGCCATGTTATGCCGGCGTTGTGGCGGGAAGTTCAAGCGTCTTCGCTCCTCGGATTTGGGCAGGGACCGACGCGCTAGCCCGTGCGGCGTCCTTAATTATCCCGGCGACACTCATACTCCGGCCGCCATAGCGGACGCGGCCTTTCTGCGCTTCGCGTTTTCGGTTAAGCTGGCGGCGCGCAAACGAATCTTGGCCGCGGTCCGCGCGTCGGCGGTCGCCCGTCCGGGGAACCATGGGCAACAACAGGCCAAAATGTTCACGCGAGACCCGCGCAGGCGCGGCGGCGGGTTTTGCCGCCGTGATGGTGGCGCTCGCAGGCTGCAGCGCCGAGCCGCGCGAAACCTTCGACCTTTCCGGGGCTTCGAGCGGCGCAGGGTCGCGGCTTTCGGCGCGCGCCGGCGCCGTCGCGGTCGCCGAGCCCGTTGCATTGCAGCCGCTCGGCTCGGACCGTCTGGTCATTCGCGGAGCTAGCGGCGATCTCGCCGTTCTTTCGGATGCGCAATGGGCCGACCGCCTGCCGCGTCTTGTCGAGGCGCGGCTTATCGCGCGCCTTGGCGCCGGCGGCGTCGACGCGACCTTTCCCGGCGCCGTGACCGCCTATCAGCTGACGAGCGAATTGCGGCGGTTCGAGATCGACGCGTCGCGGCAAATCGCCATCGTCGAAATCGCCGCCCGTCTTTCGAGCGACCGGAACGGCGCAAAGCGCGGCGCGGCGATATTTGTCGGCGAGGCGCCGGCGCCTCATACGCTCGGCCCCGACGCCGCCCACGCGCTCGATGCGGCGCTGAACCAAGCTTTGGACCGGCTTGTCGTCTGGACCAGAGCCAGGATTTGACGCGCAAGAAACTTCCCGCCTCGCCCGTCGTCAAAAGGGCTAGCGCGGGCGCCGGCCGGGTGGTAACTGGTCGGCGCAACAGTTAAGAAACGCGCAAATTGTCGGCTCCCGCGCGAGCGATCCTCTCGGGGAGCGGCCGAATGCGACGGCGCCGCGCGGTCACTGAAGGAAGAGACAACGACCATGGTCAAGACCTGCCTGGACGATCAAACCACCCGCTACGGCGCGGAGCCGGGCGGCGGCGCGCCAACAAAGGCCAAGATCACCTTCATCGATTCGCATGGCCAGGCGCGCACGGTCGAGGGCGAGACCGGCTCGACCGTGATGGAGACCGCGCGCCGCAACGACATTCCCGAAATCGCCGCCGAATGCGGCGGCGCCTGCGCCTGCGCCACCTGCCACGTCTATGTCGATCCCGCCTGGGTGGAGAAAACCGGGGCGCGCTCGCAGATGGAAGAGGACATGTTGGACTTCGCCTTCGACGTGCAGCCCAACTCCCGCCTGTGCTGCCAGATCACAGTGAAGCCCGAACTCGACGGCCTGGTCGTGCGCACGCCCGCGCAGCAAGGCTAGGATTCGATGCGCGAACGCGCATAAATGCGCATGAGCGCGCATCCGCCCAAATCGGGTTGCAGGACCGCGCAAATGCTATAGAGCATATCGACGAAAGGCGCGGCGGCCACGCCCGCCGACGGCGAGATTTAGGTAAGCGGCGAAGGATTGAAGATGAGCGAGATGATCGAAACGGACGTCGTAATCGTCGGCGCCGGGCCGGCTGGGCTGTTTGCAGTGTTTGAACTCGGGTTGCTCGACATCCGCTCGCATTTGATCGACATTTTGCCGCGCGCCGGCGGACAGTGCTCCGAGCTTTATCCCGAAAAGCCGATCTACGACATTCCCGGCCTGCCGATCGTCACAGGACAGGGGCTGACCGACGATCTCTTGAAGCAGATCGAACCCTTCAATCCCACGTTTCATTTTAACGAAATGGTGGAGACCTTGCAGTCGGTCGGCGATGCGGACAAGCCCTCCTTCATCGTCACGACGGACGCCGGCAAGAAATTCAAGGCGAAGGTGGTCATCGTCGCGGCCGGCGGCGGCTCATTCCAGCCCAAGAAGCCGCCGATCCCCGAGATCGACGCCTATGAAAACAAATCGGTATTTTACGCGGTCCGCCGCATCGAGGATTTTCGCGACAAGAATGTGGTGATCGTCGGCGGCGGCGACTCGGCGCTCGATTGGACGCTCAATCTCCAGCCCGTCGCCAAGAGCATCACGCTGGTGCATCGGCGCGACGCCTTCCGCGCCGCGCCGCATTCGGTCAAGGCGATGCACGACCTGGTCGACCAAGGCAAAATCTCGTTCAAACTCGGCCAGATCACCCGCGTCGCGGGCGCCGAAGGCCAACTCTCCGCCGCAACGCTGAAGGGCAACGACGGCAGCGAGACGCTGCTCCCTTGCGAGCGGCTCGTGCCGTTTTTCGGCCTCACGATGAAACTCGGCCCCGTCGCCGACTGGGGCCTGAACCTGCACGAAAACCTCGTTCCCGTGGACACGGAAAAATTCGAGACCAACCATCCCGGAGTTTTCGCCATCGGCGACATCAACACCTATCCGGGCAAGCTAAAACTGATCCTGTGCGGCTTCCACGAGGCCGCGCTGGCGGCGCAGCGGGCGCATCACTACGTTTACCCAGAGAAAAAACTGCTGTTCCAATACACGACGTCGTCGACGAATTTGCAGAAAAAGCTGGGAGTGTCGTAGCACGCCGGCGCTGAGAACGCCCGCCTTGCAAAAAAGGCCGGCGCGAGCCCTCCCGCTCGTCGCCGACCATCGGAATTGCGAAGCAAGGCGCCCCGTCAGTGGCGGGTCATGAAATCGTCGAGCTGTTTCTTGATTTCATCCTTGGTCAAACCATAGCGCTCTTGCAGCTTTCCTTCGAGCTCCTCGCGCTTTCCGGCGATTTTCGCAAGGTCGTCGTCAGTGAGCTTGCCCCACTGCTGTTTAACTTTGCCGGCGACCTGCTTCCAGTTGCCTTGCACATAGTCCCAGTTCATCATGACGCTCTCCATTTCAGCATAGAGCCGGCTCACACGCCAAGGCGCTCAAGCTCTCGCTTCACGATCGTCGGAGCAAACCGACGACCGCCGACACCACGAAAAGCACAACTGCGACCCAAAAGAGCAGCCGGGCGCCTTCCATGGCCGTTCCTGCGACTCCTCCGAATCCCAGAAATGCAGCGACCAGCGCGACCACCAGAAAGACGATCGCGTAATACAAGAGATTGCCCATGATTGCTCTCCTGGACCACCTTTCGCTTGAGGCTAGACATAGAAGCCTGACCAGAGAGATCAAGCTGAGCTATTTGTAGTATTTTGAATTTTTGGCGAGAGACTTAAGCCTGGGTTAAATATATTCGTATCGAGCATAACCTATATTGAATTCGCTACACACTTCTGCATTGGTTGAGGTTAGCCCTACGCAGATCCAGATACACGCTCGGGCGGCGCGGTCTGTTCATCATCACGTCCATCCCGAAAAAAACTGCAGTTCCAACACGCGACCTCGTGGAGCAATTTTCAGGCGAGGCGTGTCGTGAGCCGTCACGGCGGCCTCCGCGTGTGCCGCCGCACCTGATCGGCTTCGACAAGAGGAAGGCGGTCAGATTCATCGACCAGCCCGGCATTGATCGCTGGGCCCCTGTAAATGCCCCATGTACCGTTGGCGAGTGGACTGTCCAGCAGGAAGTCGCGGCGGGCGTCCAGACCAATCCACAAACCCGACTCCTGTGAGTCGTTCAGCCGCCTGGACCCGGGCAGACGCCACTCAATCCCCGACATCTTGGAGGCCCGTGCGAAGGCCTGTTCGACCAGCAGGAAAAAGTTGCGTAGATCTTTCTGCGGTCGCTTGTATCGGACCGCAAATTCCGGCCACCAAGCCAAGGCGGTGAAGAGGAGTTGGAAGCCTTCGGGTTGTCGACTCGCCGCCGTGAGCGCTGGCACGATGTCGCGGGCCCGCCACTGCCAGACAACCTGCGTACCCAACGGGTCGCGCCCAGAAAAAGGCAGCGCAAGACTCTTATCCTCTGAGCTAAACGCAAACAACCGCCCGCCCCTCCCTACCGCATTACGGTGCGCCAATGAACGCATTGAGGTCCGTCGTGCCAACGTCCCTGCGCGTGTCCCCAACCTAAGATCGCCCCGCAATTATGGAAAAGTCACACGCTCCCGTTATCAATCCCGAGCTGTGGCCTGCCGAAATCACCGCCCGCTGGTCCCAACTCTCTACGCCAACCGTGCAGCCCTACCCCGCGCGATTTCGCCCTCGTTGTAATAGCGCGCCGCCTGTTGGACGGAGCGGTGCCGCGACTGCTGCATGGCCTCCGGCAACGGCACGCCCGCGCGCGCGGCTTCGGTGAGATAGCCGGAACGCAAGCCGTGCGCCGAAAATTGCGCAGGATCCAGTCCTGCGGCGGCGGAGCGACTCTTGATCATCGCGTTGACGCTTTGCGGATCAAGCGCGGAAGCGCCGATATTTCCCCATTTGTCGATCCGCCGAAACACCGGACCGGCGTCGATTTTCGAATGGGCCAGCCACGCGCGCAAAGCTTCGACGGGCCGGCCGACGACGAGCACGCTCTCCCCGGCCTCAGCCGACGAGGTTTTGGTGCGCCGCAGCCGGATCGCCGTGACGGCAAGCTTCTCGCCTTCCGGCGTCGACGGATCCGCTGGAACCGGCTCGCGCTCTTCGAAATCGTCGACTTTGAGCTTGGCGATCTCCGATCGACGGCGTCCGCCGGAGCCGAAGGCGAGAAGCAGCAGCGCGCGATCGCGCAGATCGACCGCCCTGCCCCGCCCGCAGGTCGCGAGCAGCTGGTCGAGAACGTCGCGCGTGATCGCCGAAGCGCTCTTGCGTGCCCGCGGCCGATCGGCGGCGCGGATGGCGAGACGCAGCGCGTTTCGGATGGGCGGATTGCCGAACGGCCCCTCGAGCCCACGCCAACGATGCAGGCTCGACCACAGCGCCAGGCGCCGCCGCACCGTCGCCGGCGCGTGCGGGCCGGTGGACTTCAGGCGACCATCAGCGCGCAAAGCCTCCGCGACAACTTCCGGCATGCCGTGCTCAAGATTTTTCTCGCGCTCTTCCTCGTCCCACAGATGATGGGCGATGAAGCGCAAAACCGTCGTTTCCGACGCCGGCCAGACGAGCGGCGCATCGGTTGAAGCGCGCGCCCAGGCTTCGAGATAGGCGAGATCGGAAGCGAGCGCCCGCAGCGAGTTCGGGCCCGTGCCGGTCTTCGCGAGATGCGTCAGCGTGGCGATTTCCGCGGGGGTCAACGTCTCGGCCAGGCGGTCGCGCGCGGCGAGCGGCAAGAATCCCGCGAGCGCGTCGATCTGAAATTCGTCGGCTGCAGTCACGGCGCGCCTCCAACGCCGCGAACCTCGACCCCTTGCGCGCGCGCCGCGCTTGCGAGCTTTTTGTCGAGCGTCGCCAGCGGCAAATTTTGCGAGAGCGCCAGCGCCAGATAGCTCGCATCATAGCCGGACAGGCCGTGCCGCTCGGCGAGCGCGAGGACGACTCGATCGTTACCGGTTCCCTCGTCGAGGATTGGAAAGCCGCGCAGCTGCGCCATCGTGGTCGCCGCTTCGCCCGGCTGCAGCCGGCCGCGGCGCTCGGCAACGAGAAAGAGGCTGCGGGTTTCGAACCAGAACAGCGACGGCGCCCGGCCGGGTTGGGCGCCGAGTTCCGCCATGACGCGATCCGCCGCGTCGTTCTGTTCGTCCGGCAGGAACCAGGCGGCGGCGAGCGAAGCGTCGACGACGAGCGCCATCAGAACCTGCGTCCTTCCTCGCGCCAGGCGAGCAGTTCCTCGGGCGTGGTTTTGGCGCGCTTGGCGCGGGCGGCTCTCACCTCGGCGACGAGCGCCGCAAAATCCTCAGCCTTGGGAACGCGGATCAGGCGGGCGATCGGCTCGTTGCCGCGGGCGATGACGATCTCCTCGCCGGCTTCGACCTTGGCCAGGAGTTCTGAGAGCCGGGTTTTGGCCTCGCCTATTTTTACCGTGAGCGACATGGGGGATCCCTTGAGCGTTTTTTCCAAAACGAAATTCTGACGGCGGTCGCGCCTATATAGAGGGAACGCTTACGCGGTTCCGGGATTCGGGCGCGCGACGCGGGCGTTTCGGGGAGATTCGGATATTCTTTTGGCTTGGTCAAGCGTTGGTTTTATCGCCATCGATAAGTACCTATTATCGATTGTTATAAAACCAACTGCTTGACTTAGTAAAAAACATATCCGAAACTGCCCGAAATCGTCCCTCGTCCCCTTTTCCGTCGGAGCTCCGCGAGGCGTCCATGTCCATCACCGTCAAAATCGGCGAGGCGAAAGCCCGCCTCTCGGAACTCATCGCCAAGGTCGAAGCCGGCGAAGACATCGTCATTAAGCGCGGCAATGAGCCCGTCGCCCGCCTCGTGCCGCTCGAAACCGACAGACGCCGACGGGCGCAGGAGGCGATCGCTCGCATCCGCGCTTTGCGCGACAGCGGCGACATCAAGCCCGTGACCGTCGACGAAATCCTCGCCTGGCGGCACGAAGGCCATAAATACTGATGCCCTTCGTCCTCGACGCCTCCTTCGCAGCGAGCTGGTTTTTACCGGACGAAGCCAGCCCCGCGACGAACGCGCTGCTCGATCGGCTCGTGGACGCGGAAGCCGCCGTACCGAGCCTATTTCGCCATGAGATGCGCAACTTGATGTTGCTTGCGCATCGGCGGGGTCGCCTGTCGCGCGCAAAATTCCGCGAAGTGATCGCCGAACTCGGCGCCGCGCCCGTTCGCGACCGCGGCCCTGGCGACGACGACGAAATTGTCGACCTCGCGATGAAGCATGATTTGACGGCTTATGACGCCGCCTATCTGGGCTTGGCTTTGCGTGAGCGCTTGCCGCTCGCGACGCTCGACAGAAAGCTCGCGGCCGCCGCCCATGCGGAAAACGTCCCGGTGCTCGGACCGCTGGGCGCGTCATGAAGCCGGGCGACGACTTTGCGATCGATGCGCTCGCCGGATTTCTGCCGTTGGCGACGCGAGACCGTTTGGCCGAGACGCTCAGCCTGGCGGAAATCGAAACGCTGACGCATCTCGCCAAGACCGGCACGGGCCCGAACTCGCTGCGGGCGCTTAGCTCCGATCTCGCCTATCTTGAGGCTTGGGCGCGCGTTGCGACCGATGCGCCGCTCGTCTGGCCGGCGACGGAAACGACCGTGCTGCGCTTCATCGCCCATCATTTGTGGGACGAGGAAGAGCGCGAGAGAAATGCCGAACACGGGATGCCCGAGGCGGTGGCCGAGGCCTTGCGCGCCGAAGGTCGCCTGAAGTCGACCGGCCCGCACGCGCCAGCGACGGTGCGCCGGCGCCTCGCGCTGTGGTCCAGCCTGCATCGCTGGCGCGGGCTCGACGGGCCGTTCGGTAACCCGTCAACGGGACCATGCAAAGTCGTGGGGACCGCCAAAGTTCTAACAGTTAAGCTCTAGTTATTTTCGAAGTTGCGGTTCGCATACCTACCTCCGAGATTGGCCCGAGAAGCTAACGAGCCCCACAGTTTTGCATGCTCTCCGGACGCGCTCGCCCGGCTCGACGAGCGTCTCCGCTCCAGTCCAGTGGCGGAAGCCTTTTCGCTGCGCGCCCACTTCCACGACGCCTGCGCGGCACTGTGGCGGGCGGGGGAATTCGTGCAGGTCGAGGATCTCGTTCTGCATGACGCTGGCATGGATGCGCGTTTGCCGACGCATGAACTCGCGCGCGCGCATGCCATGGTGCTGGCGCGCCGCCGAATTGCGGGCCACGAGCCGAACTGGCCATTGACGACTACTGGTTTGAGCGTGTTGCGTGGCCAGTGGAGTGCGGAGGGTCTGGGCGAATCCGGGAACGTGGAAGCCAAATATGCCGATGGGGGCGATGACGATTTGCCTCAGCTTCAATATGGCGACGACGAATCCATGGAGGGGCACGAATTTGCCGAGATCGACGCGTTGCTCGCGCGAACATCGAAGGTCGAGAAGCCGCCTGAAGCCCCTAATTTTGCGCGCGAAGATTCTGGATTGATCTACGATCAGGACTGGGATGAAGAGGCATGATTGTCCGAATGGCGGCAACGCCTCGAGGAAACCCGCGCCTTGCCGCCGTTGATGGCGGCTGGGTTCGCATTCGACGCCTGGGAAACGATCGCACCCTTGCAGCATGGCGCCTGGCTCGGCCCCCTACTTGTCGCGGCATTGCTGCGGGCACGCGGGAAGACGCGCCATCACCTGGCGGCGCTGCATGCCGGCCTGCGTCACGCGAAATATCGCCGCATCCGACAGCATGATCTTGGCTCTCGCTTGATCACCTTAGCGAACGCATTCGAGTCTATGGCGAACGAGGACATGAAAGAGGTCGACAGATTGACCCTGTCGCGCGAGCTGTTGCTGAGAAAATGTCGGGGCAGGAGAGCAAACTCGAGCTTGCCTCGTCTCGTCGATCTGTGCCTCGACTCGCCCGCCGTCAGCGTTCCGCTCGCCGCCAAAGAGCTTAGGATTTCGCAACAGGCGGCGACGATCTTGATCGGCGAACTCGCGTCGAACCTTCGAGAGTTGACGGGACGAGGGCGTTACCGGGCTTGGGCGCTTATGTGAGCGCGTTTCCAATATTGGGGACGGTCGGGAACAGGCTCATAGCGTCGCGAGGAAGGCGACGAGCGCTTCCTTCTCGTCGCTGCTGAGGCCGAGCGGCTTGAGTTTCGGATCGTGCGCTGGGTTTGGGCCGCCGCCGAGATCATAAAAATCGACGACCTCCTCGAGACTCTTGAAGCTACTGGATAAAACCTGACGGTTGAGTCCCTTTTGGGATTCCGGTTTTTCGTGGCGCGTGCGAGTCTGCGCGATGCGCACGGGAAAATCCATATCCGTTTCGCCGGCCGATCGGCGCCGGCTCCAAGCCCTCATCAAAGATCGCAACGCCGCGCAGAAGCATGTCTGGCGGGCCGAGATCGTCCTGTTCACCGCCGATGGGGTCGG
>Ga0265328_10000178_pt1 | contig 29493 bp, 25 predicted proteins | sample 41624metaG_FD_202086 | JGI IMG/M metagenome (GOLD analysis project Ga0265328, IMG submission 202086) | Rhizosphere microbial communities from Carex aquatilis grown in University of Washington, Seatle, WA, United States - 4-16-24 metaG | ecosystem: Host-associated > Plants > Roots > Rhizosphere...
GCAATGACCGCTACGTCAAGCGATTTAAAACAAAACGTGGCACTACATTCCCGGCCTCGCCCACCCTCCGCAGTCGGAAAATCAATGGCTTACACGGGCCTCGGAGGCCCGAACTGTAGAAGATCAGCTTGAAACGATAGAAGTTGAATTTCTCGCGAATCGTCGCGTCCTTCGGCGTCTTTTCCTTATGTTGATCCAAAATCCATTCGAGACCGCAGCGGTTGCCGAGCTTGTACTCCCAGGCCGTCGCCGGCACGCCGGACAATTGCGTCTCGCTGTCGAGAACGACGATCCCATTGTCCTTGTCGGCCTTCAAAATCACCTTGGGCGCGACGCCGGCGCGCGCGGCCTTTTCGTCCTTCGCATCGGTTCTCGATAGCGGCCAGGGCGCGACGCTCTCGTAGCCGACATGCAGCGCCATCAGGCTCTCGCCCCAATCCGCCCAACGCCAAAAATCCTCGTAAAAGGGAATGCGGGGAAATTCCCGCTTGAGGTTCTGCGCGTATTTTTCGCGATACAGGGGATCGTGCAACACCGCATAGACGTAATGAAAGATCGCATCCTTCGTAATGCTTCGGGGAAGGGCCGCGCCTTCCTTCTCCCCTTGCGGGAGAAGGTGGCCTCGCGAAGCGAGGTCGGATGAGGGGGCTGCCTCCACCTCGCCCCGGCCCGAAAGATCGGCCCACAGCGTATCCCCCACCATCTGCCCCAGCCGCAAAATCTCCTCGTTCCAAAACCGCCGAATCCGAAACCCTTGCGCGGCGAACCAAGCGTCGCGCTTTTCGTCCCGCGCGCTCTCCGCATGTTGCGAGCCGTCGGCCTCGACGATCAGCCGCCCTTCGAAACAGACGAAGTCGGCGATGTAATCGCCGATCGGAACCTGCCGGCGGAATTTATAGCCGGAGAAGCGCCGGTCGCGCAGAATGCGCCAAAGCCGCTTCTCCGCCTCGGTCGGCTCCTTGCGCATCGAACGGGCGAAACCAAGCAGCTCCTCCCGCCGCGCGCCTCCCTTCTCCCACTTGTGGGAGGTGGCGCGAAGCGCCGGATGAGGGGTTTGTTGGCGCGCCTTTACCCTTCGAAATTGCGCCCGCCCCCGGCGCCGCCCATCCGACCTCGCTGCGCTCGGCCACCCTCTCCCGCAAGGGGAGAAGGGACACGGGGTATTTTTCTCCTTCGCGCTTCCGCCCGGGGCGGGGAGGGTCTAAATAGCAGGGCTTCGAAACCCAAGGACCGCCGCAGTTGAACAAGATCGCGCCCAATTCCTTCCGCAACGGCCCCGACGAAAAGGGGCGCTTCGGCATTTTTGGCGGGCGTTTCGTCGCCGAAACGCTGATGCCGCTGGTTCTCGATCTGGAGCAGGCCTATGCCGAGGCCAAGGCCGATCCGGCCTTCCACGCCGAGATCGAGTCGCTGCACAAACATTACGTCGGCCGCCCGAGCCCGCTGTATTTCGCCGAGCGGATCACCGAGCATCTGCGGGCGCAGGCCGGCGAGGGGCTCGGCGCCAAGGTCTATTTCAAGCGCGACGAACTCAATCATACCGGCGCGCATAAGATCAACAATGTGATCGGGCAGATTCTGCTGGCCAAACGCATGGGCAAGCCGCGCATCATCGCCGAGACGGGCGCCGGCCAGCATGGCGTCGCCACCGCCACCGCCTGCGCGCGCTTCGGCCTGAAATGCGTCGTCTACATGGGCGCGGTCGACGTCGAGCGGCAAAAGCCCAACGTCTTCCGCATGAAAATGCTCGGCGCCGAGGTCGTTCCGGTGCAATCCGGGGCTCGCACGCTGAAGGACGCGATGAACGAGGCGCTGCGCGACTGGGTCACCAACGTCGCCGACACTTTCTATTGCATCGGCACCGCCGCCGGCCCGCATCCCTATCCGATGATGGTGCGCGACTTTCAATCGATCATCGGCACGGAGACGCGCGCGCAGATGCAGGAGGCCGAGGGCCGCCTGCCGGATTCGCTCGTCGCCTGCATCGGCGGCGGCTCCAACGCCATCGGCCTGTTCCACCCCTTCCTCGACGACCCCGGCGTCGAGATTTACGGCGTCGAGGCGGCGGGTCACGGCATAAACGTGCCGAACGGCCATGCGGCCTCGCTCACCGGCGGCAAGCCAGGCGTGCTGCACGGCAACCGCACTTATCTGCTGATGGACGACGACGGCCAGATCCTGGAGGGCCATTCGATCTCCGCCGGCCTCGACTATCCCGGCATCGGCCCCGAGCACAGCTGGCTGCACGAAAGCGGGCGCGTGAAATATCTCAACGCGACCGACGAGGAGGCGCTGGACGCCTTTCAGCTGTGCTCGAAGCTCGAGGGCATCATCCCCGCCCTTGAGCCCGCGCATGCGCTCGCCAAAGTGCTGCAACTGGCGCCGACCAAACCGCGCGACCACTTGATGGTGATGAACATGTGCGGCCGCGGCGACAAGGACATTTTTACGGTCGCGGAGATTTTGGGCGGCATGTGAGCCGCGGGGCCTAGACTGTTTCCGTTTCGTAATGAAACGGAAACAGTCTAGATGCCTTGCGTTATCGTGTTTTCTTGACGCGAACCGGCTCCCGCTTCGCTCGAAAACACTCTAAGGCCCGAACCAGACGAGCTCCGTGTCGCTCAAATCGCACAGGCGCGGTCTGGCCGGGCCTTTGAAAACCTTGACCTTGCGTTGCTCGAAGAGCCGGCCGACGAGTCCTTCGACCGGCCCTTCGGCGTCCAAGGTCACGAAGAAGAAACCCCGGCGCAGCAGCAGCCGGCCCAAGGGTCCGGCGAATCGCACGAAATCCTTCGCGTCCTTGCAATAGACGAGTTGCGCGAAGCGCATGCCGCTGCGATGCGACAGGCGCGGCAGAAAGACGAAGGGGTAGGTCTCGCCGCGATAGCGCAATTCGTAGGACTGGCACCCCAGCGCCGCGTGACGTTCGAGCAGATTCGCTTCGGCGCCTTCGCGCGGCGCGACGGGCAGGATTTCGGCGCCCGGACGGGCCGCGCCGAGCGCCGCCAAGGCGACGAACACGCCGTGGACATAGGGAGCGAACCCCTGCGCCGCGATGGTTCCGAGCGTATGCGGCGAAGGCGAGACGTTGACGAAGGTCACCTCCTTGAAGCGCAATGCGGAAGTCAGCAGCATGTTGGCGTAGAGGCGATGCGCCGGCTCGACGTACCAGCTCGAGACGTTGGCGCGCACGTCGCCTCCGTCGGTTCGCGAGAAGATCAGCAGCAACACGCCCTTCAGCGCTCCGCCTTCCTCCAGGCCATAGCCGAAGCGCGGATAGTCGCCCGGCAACGCGCGCGCGCGCAGCCGCGCCCATCCTCGGCGCCAATAGGCCGCGTCGCGATCGTCGAACCCGCGCAACAACAGTGCGACGACGGCGTCCTCGTCGCCGTCGCGCAACGGCCGCAATCCAATCTTCGCGGGCTTCTTGGGGGAGGTGGGTTCCGACGGCGCCACGAATCCTCAGCCGTATCTCACGAGGTTGCGACATGCGGCGCAGGCGTCGCCGGTCGTGCGAGCGTCGCGACGGATCTCCGGGGCGCCGGCCGGACCCGGCGGCGCGCGTCCGGAGCCACGCGCGAAATCGAAAAAAGCAAGCATCGACGCAACATAACGGAATCCCTCGCGCAGGGGAAGCCGCGCCTGCTGCGGCCGCAGGGGGAATTGCGCCGTTCCGTCGCCGCCGCCGCGCGATTCCATCGAGCGACGAAAAGCCGAATTAACCATCGTTTCAGCAATCCCGCCTATAAGCGTAAAAGTTCGATCCGCGTCGGCGTGTGCGACCTCGCTCCCGAAAGGCCGTGATCGCAGGGGAAACGGTGTCATGCGCGTCGCGGTCGTTCATGATTGGCTTTACGTCGTGGGCGGCGCGGAGCGGGTGTTGCGGGAAATCGTCCACTGCTATCCGCAGGCCGATGTTTTTTGCCTTTTCGACACGCTCTCCGACGAAGACCGCAAGTTCATCGGCATCGGCAAGACGACGACGAGCTTCCTTCAGTGGGCGCCCTTCATCCGGAAAATGCATCGCCTGTATTTGCCGCTGATGCCGCTGGCGATCGAGCAGCTCGATCTCAGCGGCTACGATCTGGTGATCACCAGCAGTTATGCGGTCGCCTGCGGCGTCATCACCGGTCCGGACCAGACGCATGTCTCCTACATCCACTCTCCCATGCGCTACGCTTGGGATCTCCAGCACGCGCATCTGCGCGACGGCGGCTACGTCAATGGCCCGAAAAGTGTCATCGCGCGCTTGATCCTGCATTACATGCGCATTTGGGATACGCGAACGGCGCATGGCGCCGATGCGGTGATCGCCAATTCGCGCTTCGTCGCGCGCCGCATCCGCAAAGTTTACGGGCGCGACGCGCATGTCGTCTATCCCCCGGTGACCTTAGCGCAAGCCGCGCCCGCTCCGACGCAACGGTATTTTCTGACGGCGAGTCGCCTCGTCCCTTATAAGAACGTCGGCGCCATCGTCGAAGCCTTTCGCGAGCTGCCCGATCTCAAATTGATCGTCGCCGGCGACGGCCCGCAAGCGCCAATGTTGAAGGAAGCGGCGCCGGGCAACGTGGAATTCGCGGGTTTCGTCAGCAACGAGCGGCTTCGCGCGCTGATGGCCTCGGCGCGCGCTTTCGTCTTCGCCGCCGAGGAGGATTTCGGCATCGTCGTCGTCGAAGCGATGTCGGAAGGGGCGCCGGTCCTCGCGCTTGGCCGCGGCGGCGCCCGGGAATCCCTGGGCAATTGCGCCGATTCGCGCGTCGGCATGTTTTTCGAGGAAGCCACCCCCGCCGAAATCGCGCGCTGCATTCGCGCCTTCGTGGCTGAGGAAGACCGCTTCTCGCGCGACGCTTGCATTCGGCGCTCGGCGCAATTCTCCGCGGAGCGCTTTCGGCGGGAGTTGAAGGTCATCGTCGAGCGGACCATCGCAGATCGCCTGGATCAGGGAGACGCGAAATGGACGCCGTCGTCGCTCGCGGCAGGCTGAAGCCGCGCGCCGAGCTCGCGTCGACAGAGGTTCCGCTTGCGCAACGAAGCGCGGGGCAAGCGCCGCAAAGCAGCGTCCTCGAAACGCTCTGGCGCCGCCGCAAGCTCTTCGCGGCGGTGTTCGCGTCGATCCTCGCATTGACGGCGATCGCGCTCGTCGTCCTGCCGGTGCGTTACAGAGCCACGGGCTCGGTGATTTTCGCCGAGCAGGAGCCGGGCGAACGCGACGCTTCGCCGGCCTGGGCGCAAAAGCTCGGCGATCCCGCCGACATGGAAAGCCAATTGCTGGTGATGAGCTCGTCGCGCATGCTGCGACTGGCTTTTACCGGCGAGGGCGTCCGCGACGTCGTCGCGCAAGACTGCCTCGGCGCCGCCAAGGGCGGCCGGCTGTCGGCGCTGTTTGGGACGAGCTCCTCGACTTGCGCGAAGCTCGAGACCAACGACGACGCTATGCTCGAATATTTGCGCACGCGCTTCACCATCGGCAACGTCGGGCGCTCGCGCGTGATCAACGTCTCGTATGATTCCACGCAGCCCGAGGTCGCGCGCAAACTCGCCAACGCGCTCGTGAACGCCTTCCTCGACGACCAGCGCGCCTCGGCCAGCGCCAGCCGCCAGCAGGCGGCGAAGGGCATTTGGGACGAACTCGCCAGGATCAACGCGGAGCTCCGCGACGACGACACGAAAATCGAGGAGTTCCGCCGCAAGAAGGGCTTGGAGCGCGGCTCGCTGGCGCCGGTCAGTTCGGAGCGCTTGAGCGCGATGCTCCAGCAGCTGTCCGGCGCGGAAGCCGCACGCACGGAAGCCGAAACACGCTTGAAGGAAATCCTGGCCAGTAGGGACGGCGGATCCTACGACGCGCCGGCCGCGCTCGGCAGCCGTACCGTCGCCGACCTCAAGCAACAGCTCGCCGTCGTCGACGTTCAGCTCGCCGCGGCGCGCAGCACGCTCGGCCCCAATCATCCGACGCAAAAGGAGCTGGAGCGCCAGCACGCGATGCTGGCGTCGCGCGTGACCGGCGAAGTCGACGCGCTGCTCGCGGCGGCGCGCAAACGCGTCGACTCGACCACCGCGCTGGTCGCGCAGCTGAAGAAGCAAGTCGAATCGGCCAAGAGCGAAGCCGGCGACGCGCGCGCCGACGAAGCGTCGATCGAGGCGCTCGTGCGCGGCGCGGAAATCAAGCGGCGGAAATATTCCGAATTGTACAGCCGCGCCAGCGAACTCGAAACGGAAAGGCGCGTCCTGCAGGGCAACGCCCGCCTCGTGAGCCTTGCGGAGCTGCCGGATCAGCCGTTCTTTCCAAAGCGCGTTCCCTTTTTCGCCGCCGGCCTCACGCTCGCGTCGCTGCTCGCCGCGGCCGCCGCGATGCTGCGCGACCGCGCCGACATGAGCCTGCGCAGCGTGGGTCATCTCGCGCCGCTCGCCCGCGACGAAATCTGCGTCGCGTTTCCGCGACTCTCCGATGGTTCTCCGCCGCCGAAATCGCCCAGCGACGCCGGGGACGACATGCGTCGCGCCTTGCAACTCGCCAAGCGCGACGACGCGTCGCAAACCGCGTTGTTCGAGCTTTACACCGGGCTTTTCGCCTCGACCGCGCCCGGATTTCGTGCGATCTGCGTCACCTCCAGCAAGGCCGGCGAGGGCAAGAGCTTCGTCGCCGTGGCGCTGGCGCGCTTCACCGCGGAAATGGGCCGCCGCGTGCTGCTGGTCGAATGCGACCAGGAAAAGAGCGACCTCGCCGAACTCTTCGGCGTCGAGAACGAGCCCGGACTCCTCGCCGTGCTCTCGGGTCAAATCGCCATGCGCGACGCCGTCGTCAAGACGCCCATTCCGCGCTTTTATCTGTTGCCGATCGAGACGAGCGGCGAAGAACGCCGCCACCGGCTCGGCGACCGCATCGGCCGACTCTTCGAGGCCGCGCAGGGCTTCGATCTCATGTTGCTGGATTGCCCACCGGCCGCCGCCTTCGACACGCGCTTGCTGACGCGGGAGACAGACGGCGTGCTGTTTTGCGCGCGCGCCGGGAGCACATCGACGCAAAGCGTCGACGCGCAGCTGCGCGCCTTGCGCGCCGGCGGCGCCATGATCGCCGGGATCGCCTTGACCATGACGACGCCCGAGGAGGCGCCGTCGCTGGCTTTCTTCAAAGCCAAGCCAAGCCGGACGGAACGCCAATGAGCCTCGCCTTGGACGCCGATCGCCAAGAGCGCCTTCCGGGCTGGGCGCCCGCGCTGGCTTTGCTGCTCGCCTCGGCCGTGCTGGGGCCGACGCTCGGCGCCGCCGCGCGCCCGCTCTTCGTTCTCGGCTGCGTCGGCGTCGGTTGGCATGCCTGGCGGCGCGGCCCGGCCGAACACGTGCAATCCGTGACGTTGCTGTTCGTCTTCGCGCCCTTCGTCCGCCGGCTCGTCGACGTCGCCGCCGGTTATGACACCAGCGGCGTCATGCTGGTCGGTCCTCTGGCCGCATTGTTTCCGCCGCTCGCGCATCTGCCGGCGCTGTTCGAACGCCCCGCCGCGACCGAACGCATGAAGCCGATGCTGCTGTTCATCGCCTGCGTCGTCTATGCGATGGCCCTGACGATGGCGCAGGGACAATGGATGGATCTTGCGCGCGACGGCGTGAAATGGCTGGCGCCCGTGCTCTATGCGATGGTGTTGATCGACTCGGCCGACGCCGAGGAGGTCCTGGATCGCATCGCCGATCTCTTCGTCTTCGTTCTGCCGGTGATCGGCGCCTATGGCGTCGCGCAATATCTGCTGCTGCCGGAGTGGGACCGCTATTGGATGCAATATGCGCCGATCATGTCGATCGGCCAGCCGGAACCGCTGCAGGTCCGCGTCTTTTCGACGATGCACGGGCCCGCGAGCTACGCAACTTTCAGCGCCGCAGGACTGCTGCTCGTCTGGTTTCGCAAAAAGGCCTGGGGACCGCAGCTCCTCGCCATTCCCGCCGCGCTCGGCCTGTTTCTTTCGCTCTATCGCACCGCCTGGATCTCGATGCTGGCGTCGATGCTCTTCTGCCTCCTGTTCAAATCGACGCGCGGCCGAAGCGCGCCGCTGTTCATCGGCATCGTCGTCGCGACGATCGGCGCGGTCACGCTGACGCCCTTCGGCGACGTCATCGCCGACCGCTTGTCGACGCTGACCGAAGGCAGCCAGGACGGCAGCGCGCGCGAGCGCATCGAGGAATACGTCGGCTTGTGGTCCATGCCGGACAGCTCGCTGTGGGGAATGGGATTCACGACCGTGGACGTGGGAACCGCCGGCGTGATGGCGGTGGACGGCGTCGTCGTCGCCTGTTGGCTCGCCATGGGAATCGTCGTCGGCCTCGTCTGCCTGTTTTCGCTCGGCTGGACGCTGCTCGAAGGTTTCCTGACGTCGCTGCGAGACCCGCGCGAAATTCGCGTTCTGCTCGGCGCGTTTTCGGTGTTTTCCCTCGCGCAGCTGCCGCTCGCCGCCATCGTCTCGGGCGAATTGGGATTCTTGTTCTGGATGTTCGCCGCGCTCGCCATGCAAGCGCCCAGCGCTCGTCATTGGAGAGCGCAATGAACGGATCGGAGCTTTTGCGCAGGTTTCTCCGCCGCTTCGCGCAAATGGAGCAAGGCGCGGTCAACGCCTTTCCGCGAAACGAATCGGACGAGGGCGCCATGGAAGGCGGCACGTCGGCCCTCGCGGCTTCGGTCGCGCCGCCGGTCGAGGCGCGGGCGGGCGCCGCGGCTTCGCCGAAGAAGATGGCTTTCCTGCTGGCGCTCGGCGCGCTGGTCAGCAAGGTGCTCGGCTTCGCGCGCGAAATAATGATGGCGCAAATTCTCGGCGCGACCTTGATCGCCGACAGCTATCGCGGCGCCGTCGCCGCCATCATCATCCCGCTCATCTTCATTCAAAACGAGAGCGTGCCGGCGATTCTCATTCCGATGTATCAGGCGGCGCAACGGCGGGGCGACGCGCGTCGCCACCTCGTCTCGATTTGCTGCGCGGTCACGCTCGTCGCCTGCGGCATCATGGGGGCGATTCAAATCTTCGGCGATGTGTGGATCGGCGCCTTGCTCGGCGGCTTCAGCGCGGAAGGCCAGGCGGTCACGCTCGGCCTCCTCGGCGTGATGACCTGGTCCATGCCGGCCTCCGCCCTGCTGAACGCGCTCGCGGCGGGAGAGATTTCCGAGGGACAGACGCGCATCTCGAACTTGCGTTCGAGCCTTTTGAACCTCTCGATGATTCTCGGCTTGCTGGTCTATCATCTCACCGGCTGGCTCGACTCGCTCGGCTGGTCCTTCATGCTCGGCTTCAACGGCCTCGCCGCCTGGAGTCTCTTCTCGCATCATCGCGAGGGCAGGTTCGACTACGACGGCTTTCGTCCGGCGCAAATCTGGGAAGCGGCGCGAGAGTTCCTGATCCGGTTGCGCCCCGTCGTCGGCCTGCCGCTGGCGGAGCAGACGCAAATGTGGGTCGAGCGCATCGCCAGTTCGCGCGTGTCGGTGGGCGGCGTCGCGTCGATGGATTATGCGCGCACTCTGTCCGAAACCGCCTTGTTGCTGATCAGTCAGCCGGTTGGTCTGGCCTTCATGTCGAGCTACAAGGAGGGCGAGAGCCATCGCCAGATCGAGGGGATCGCGCGCCTCATCCTGGCGCTGACTCTGCCGGCCTGCGCCTACACTTTCGTGTTCGCGCCGGATATCGTGCGTCTCATCTTCTTTCGCGGCGCCTTTTCCGAAACCGGCCTGATGCTGACGAGTTCGGCGCTGCGCGGCATTTCCGCGGGACTGTGGGCGTCGACCCTGGGGTGGATCCTGCTGCGCCAACTCAACAGCGACGGACGCAACGCGCTGGCGACGACGATCGTCGTTTCGGCCTATCTCGCCAACATCGCCGTCAACGTTCTCGTGACTTGGGTTTTCGCGCCGATGGGCCTCGGACTCTTGATCGTGGGCTTCGGCGAGACCATGCGCGGCTTGACGCTTTTCGTCGGCACGACGCTGGTTCTGCCGGATCGGCGCCGCATTTTCGCGCTGCTGCCGCTGGCCGCGGCGCCGGCGGCGGCGATGCTGGTTTGCGGCTTCGCGATCGAGGCCACGATCGCTTCGCTCGTCGGCAAGCTCCTGGTCGGCGGGATCGCCTGCCTCATGTTCACGGCCCTGGCCGCCGTCCTGTTGATGCCGCAAATCCGCGCGCGTTGCGCGCTCGAATTCCGCAAGATCGCTTGGGGAGGAAACTGAGCGTGGCCAGTCTTTCGACGCTCGCCGAAGCCGCGCCGCTCGCGCCAGCCCTGCGTTGCATCGGCGCCGCCTCCGACGCGCTGCTGGGCGCGCGCGGCTGCCTCTTCACCTTCCATCGCGCGGCGCTATCGGCGGAATGGGAAAATCTGCCCAACCGAAACTTCTATCTCGATCTCGATTTCCTCGACCGGCTGCTCTCCTATCTCGCGGCGCACGACTGGAAGATCGTCACGATCGAAGAGGCGCTCGAACGCGCACGGGCCAATCGTCGCGGCGACCGCTTCGTCAATTTCAGCGTGGACGACTGCTATCGCGACAGTTTCGAGGCCGTCGTCCCGCTGTTTCGCCGTCATCGCGCGCCGGTGACGCTTTTCGTCACGACGGGCATTCCCGATCGCGCCATGTCGCTGTGGCACGTCGGTCTCGAACACGCGCTATTGCGCCGCGACCGTCTCTCGCTTGGCGGCCGTCTCGTCGACTGCACGACCGGAGAACTGAAACGCCAAGCCTATCTGGCGATTTCGAGTCGCTGGGACGGACCGCAAGCGACGGCGCTTTACGAAGCTTTTTGCGGCGAAAACGGCTTCGATCCGGGCGAGATTCACGACGCGCACGCGATTTCCTGGGAAATGCTCGAAGCCTTGCAGGACGATCCTCTGGTCGAGATCGGAACCCATACCGTCACCCATGCGCGCATTTCGTCGCTCGACGAAGAAACGGCGCTGCGCGAAATGATCGGCGCTCGGCGACGGCTCCAGGAACGGCTCGGCGTCGCGGCGCGGCATTTCGCCTTTCCCTACGGTCGCTCCGGGGACGCGGGACGGCGCGATTTCGAGTTGGCGCGCCGCGCCGGCTACGCCTCGGCGGCGACGACCGGCAAGGGGCTCATGCGCAAGAATTGCGATCCGTTCCGGCTGCCGCGCAACACGCTGCGCGGCGACGCGCGGAGCTGCGGTCTCGCCGAAGCGCATATGTCCGGTCTCTCGGGACTCGCTGCGCGGGCGCTCGGCCGTGTGTGAAATCGATTGCAGCGCGGCGCCCATTCGGGTCGTGTCGGTCGCCCATTCCGCCATTCTGGCCAGCGGCGCGCGGCGGCGCTATCTGCGCCTTCTCGACGCCGGCGACATCGACCTGCGCCTCGTCGTGCCGCGACGCTGGCGCGAATTCGGACGCGAGCTCGAAGCGGCGCCGGCGCATGAAGCCGGGCTCAAACTCCACGCGATGCCAATCGTGCTGCCGAGCGCCGGCCCGATGGGCTGGTATCTGCATTTTTATCCGGGCCTGGGCGGATTGCTGCGGCGAACGAAGCCGCATGTGTTGCATCTTTGGGAAGAGCCTTGGAGCTTCGTCGCCTTGCAGGGAGCTCTCCTCAAGGGCGACGCCGCCTTGGTGCTGGAAGTCGACCAGAACATTTTGAAAGCGCTGCCGCCGCCCTTCGAGAGCATTCGGCGCTTCGTGTTGAAGCGCTGCGCCTATGTTCTGGCGCGCAGCGTCGACGCCGGCGAGGTGGTGCGCGCCTGCGGCTATGCGGGGCCGATCGGCTTCATCGGTTATGGCGTGGACGCCACATATTTTCGGCCGCGCGCCGCGCCGCCCGCGCCGCTGCCCGGCGGCGGCTTGCGCATCGGCTATGTCGGACGGCTGATCGAAGAGAAGGGGCTCGACGACGCGGTCGACGCGCTCGCGAAGACCAATCCTCCGGCGCGGCTGGACTTCATGGGCGAGGGCCCGCACGAGGAACGGCTGAAGGCGCGCATCCGCGGCCTCGGCCTCGAGGAGCGCGTGTCCTTTCGGCGCTGGGGCACGCCTTACGAAGTCGCCGCCTTTCTGCAAAGCCTCGACGCCTCCTTGTTGCTGACGCGCACGACGCCGCATGTGAAGGAGCAATTCGGCCGGGTGATCATCGAATCGCAGGGATGCGGCGTGCCAGTCGTCGGTTCGACCTGCGGCGCCATTCCCGACATTTTGGGCGCGGGTGGTTGGATCGTGCCCGAGCGCGCTCCCGAAGCGCTGGCGCGCCTGCTCGATTCCCTGGCGCGAGACCGCGCGCAACTCGCCGAAAAATCCGCGGCGGCGCTGCGCAACATCGCGCAGCGCTTCGACAACGAGGCGCTCGCGCAGGCTCTGCGCGAGGTCTATGTCGCCGCGGCCAGGGCGTCGCGCGCCTGAAGCGCTGCGCCGGGTCTACCGCTTCATGGCGAAATCCCCTATCGTCGCGAGATGACCGCAAAGCTTCGCATCGCCCTCTATCCCGGCTCCTTCGATCCCGTGACCCAAGGCCACATGGACGTCATTCGGCAAGGCGCGCGTCTCTTCGACCGTCTCGTCGTCGCGATCGGCGTGCATCCCGGCAAGAAGCCGCTGCTCGGCTTCGAGCAACGCGCGGCGCTGATTCGCCAGGCCTGCGCGGAGACCGGCGTCTCCGATGCCTGCGCCGTAGAGACGATCGCCTTCGACGGGCTGGCGGTCGACGCGGCCCGCGAACACGGCGCCCAGGCGATATTGCGCGGCTTGCGCGACGGCTCCGACTTCGATTACGAGATGCAGCTGGCGGGCACGAATGCGGCGCTGGCGCCCGGCATCGGCACGCTGTTCGTTCCGGCTTCTCCCGCCACGCGCCACATCAGCGCGACCTTGGTGCGCCAGATCGCGGCGCTCGGCGGCGACGTGTCGGCGCTTGCCCCTCCGGCCTGCGTCGCGGCGCTGCAAAAGCTTCGCCAACCGTAGCGGCTGTTGCGCAAAACATTGATGTGTCGGCTGTTTACCTATATCGGAGGTGGCCCCGCCGCGCCTCAGTCCTCCCCCGCGCTTTTCTTGCCGCGAGGCGCTGCGCAAATCTCCCGCGCTGTGTAGAATGCGCCCCGCAAACAACAAAAATCCGGGAGGATTCATGACCATCGACCGCCGCAGTTTCGTCGCCGGCGCCACGGCCGCCGCAACGCTCGCCGCCACCGGCGCGCGGGCCGAGGACAAATTGCTCAATCTCGACACCGTCTATGGCCGCACGGTCATCAAATTGCGGCCGGACATCGCGCCCAAGCATGTCGCGCAGATCGAGACGCTGGTGAAGCAGCACTTTTACGACAACGTCGTGTTCCACCGCGTCATCCCCGGCTTCATGGCGCAGACGGGCGATCCGACCGGCACCGGCACGGGCAAGTCGAAGCTGCCGAACATTCCGGCGGAATTCTCCAAGGAGAAGTTCCTGCGCGGCACGGTCGGCATGGCGCGCGGCCCGGACGAGAACTCCGCCAATTGCCAGTTCTTCATCTGCTTCGCGCCGGCGCGCTATCTCGAAGAGCAATACACCGTCTGGGGCGAAGTCGTCTCGGGCATGGAGTTCATCGACAAGATCAAGCCGGGCGAGCCGCCGAAGGACCCCGACAAGATCGTCAAGCTGCGCCTCGCCGGCGACGAGAGCTGAGAAGACGCATCGATCGCGCCCGCGTCCGCAAGGGGCGACGCGGGCGCGGATTTTTTTGACGAACCGAGGACCGATGATGACCGAAGAAGCTGGCAATACGCTGAAACTCGAAACGACCAAGGGCGACGTCGTCGTCAAGCTGCGCCCCGATCTCGCGCCCAACCATGTGGCGCGCATCAAGCAGCTCGTCCAGGAAGGCTTTTACGACGGCGTCGTCTTTCACCGCGTGATCGAGGGCTTCATGGCGCAGACCGGCTGCCCGCACGGCACCGGAACCGGCGGCTCCAAATATCCCAACCTCTCGCAAGAGTTCAACGCCGCGCCGCATGTGCGCGGCACATGCTCGATGGCGCGCGCCTCGCATCCCGACACCGCCAATTCGCAGTTCTTCATCTGCTTCGGCGACGCGCGTTTCCTCGACAAGCAATATACGGTGTGGGGCGAAGTGACCTCGGGCATGGACAACGTCGACAAGATCAAGCGCGGCGAGCCGGTCAAGGATCCCGACAAGATCGTCAAGGCGACGTTGAGCTGAGAAGATGGCAGCTTAGCCGACTGCTGCGCGGTTGATGATCGCAGCCGCCCTCATCCGACCCTTGCTGACGCAAGGGCCACCTTCTCCCACAAGTGGGAGAAGGAGGGGCCGCCGCAAGATTCGACTTTAAAATCCATCCGTTGCAGAAACCTCAAAAGCGCGGGCGCGTCCCTTCTCCCACTTGTGGGAGAAGGTGGCCCGGCGAAGCCGGGTCGGATGAGGGCGCCGCGTTTCCCCACCGCCTCAGATATCTCGTTTCTGCCGCGATGTCCGTCTCGAGAACGAGCGCCCCATCCGCCATGCGCTTCACCTTCATCCACGCCGCCGATCTGCACATCGACAGTCCGCTCGCCGGCCTCGGCTGCAAAGACGCGTCGGTGCGCGAGCGTTTTGCGCATGCCGGGCGCAAGGCCGTCGAAAATCTGATCGACGAGACCATCGAGGCCAAAGCCGCGTTTCTCCTCGTCAGCGGCGACATTTTCGACGGCGACTGGAAAGACGTTTCGACCGGCTTCTTCCTCGTGCGCGCCTTGGCGAAACTGGACCGCGCGGGAATCCAGACTTTCGTCGTCAAGGGCAATCACGATTTCGACAGCGCGATGGCCAAGGCGCTGCCCTATCCGGGGAGCGTCAAGTTTTTCGGGCCGCGCAAGGCGGAGAGCTTCGAGATCGAATCGCTGCGCGTCGCGCTGCACGGGCGCAGTTTCGGCGCGCGTCTCGTCGGAGCGGATTTTCTCGCCTCCTATCCGGCGCGGCGCGAGGGCTGGTTCAACATCGGCCTGTTGCACACGGCGCTCGACGGAACGCGCGGTCATGCTTCCTACGCGCCCTGCGGCGTCGAGGATCTGAAGCGTTTCGGCTACGATTATTGGGCGCTCGGCCATGTGCATGAGGCGGAGATCGTCGCGCGAGACCCTTGGGTCGTCTATCCCGGCAACATCCAGGGCCGGCATGTGCGCGAGACTGGGCCGAAAGGCGCGATGCGCGTCACCGTCGAGGACGGCCGCGTCGTCGCTGCGCGCCCCATCGCGCTCGACGCGGCGCGCTGGGCGCATGTGCGGATCGACGTGACCCATTGCGAGGACGAACAGCAAGCGCTGGCGGAGGCCGAGGCGCGACTGCGCGACGAACAAGGGCGCGCCGAAGGGCGGCCGCTGGCGCTGCGCGCGACGCTGCACGGCGCGACGCCGCTGCATTCGAAGCTCGTCGCGCGGCGCGAGATTTTGGAAGAAGAGCTGCGCGCGATCGGCTTTCGCTGCGCCGACGACCTTTGGGTCGAGGCGCTGAAGATCGAGACCGAAGCGCCGCCGCGGGCGCCGGCTCCGCTTGGCGAGGCCGACGCGCTCGACGTCGAGGCGCTGATCGCCGCCGCCGCCGCCACTCCCGAGTTCGCGCAAACGCTGGCGGGGCTCGTCGGCGAAATCGAAGAAAAACTGCCGCGCGAATTGCGCGGGGAGCTCGGCGGGGATTTAGCGGCGCAGGCGCGCGATCGGCTCTGCGGCGAATTGCTCGCGCCCGGGCGCGGCGCATGAGAATCGAGCGCCTGGATTTGGCGCGCTACGGCGCCTTCACCGACCGGAGGATCGAGCTGCGGCCGGGCGCGCCGCTGCACATCGTGCTGGGCCCCAACGAGGCCGGCAAGACTTCGGCGCTCAATGCGATCGGCGATCTCTTGTTCGGCTTCGGCCACATCACCAAATTCGATTTCCTGCACGAGCAAAAATCGCTGCGAGTCGGCGCGCGTCTGGCCTTGGCCGACGGTTCGACCTTGTCGATCCGTCGCCGCAAGGGCGCGAAGAACACTTTGCTCGACGCGGACGACAAGCCGCTGGCCGACGATCCGCTCGCGCTTTTGCTCGGCTCGGTCACGCGCGACGCGTTTTTTTCCGAGTTCGGTCTCACCGCCGAGGCGCTGCGCGACGGCGGGCGGGATCTGCTCAAAGCCGACGGACGCCTCGCCGAGACACTCGCCGCCTCCTCGGCGCAGCTCTCGATTCTGACGCGCATTCGCACGCGGCTCGAGGCTGAGGCGGAAGCGCTGTTCGGCGCGCGGCGCGCCGAGAGCAAGGAATTTTACGCCGTCCTCAAGCGACACGAGGAAGCGCAGCGCCGGCTGCGCGAGGCGATCGTGCCCGCCGAGGCGTTGCGCGACGCCGAGCAGGCCGTCGCTGAGGCGAAAGACAGACACGCCGCGCTGACGCGGGAGCACGACCGCCTCGGGCGCGATCTCGCCTTGCGCCAGCGCGCGCTGCGCACACGCCCCAAGCTGGCGCGGCTGCAAGCCTTGCGTGACGAACTCGCGCAATGCGCCGGTCTGCCGGCGGTCGAGGCGTCTACGCTGAAAAACTGGGAAAGCGCGCTGGCGCAAGAGAGCCGCGCCGAAGCGGAGTTGCTGAAGCAGGAGGCCGAGACGGCGGCCGGGGCCGAAGCCATAGCGGCGCTGAACCTCGACCAGGCGCTGCTCGACGACGCCAAGCAGATCGAGGCGCTGCGCGAACAGCTCGGCGGCGTGCGTGCGGCCGAGAAGGATCTGCCGAGCCGTCGCACGCGGCTGCGCGTCGCGGGCGACGCCTTGGACGCGCTGGCGCGCCGCCTCGGGCTCGAGGATGGGCAAAGGCTGCTGACGCGCGAGCCGACCGACGCCGCGCTGGCGCGCGCCGAAGCGCTGATCGACCGGCGCGCCGAAGCGGAACGCCGCCTGGCCGAAGCGAAGGAAACGCTGCGCGCCGCCGACGCGGAAAGCGCACGGCGCGAAGCCGATGCGCAAAAACTCGGCTCGCGCGTCGACCCGGAGCCCATGCGCCGGCGTTTCGATCTGTTTGCCGACGTTCCGGCCGACGCGGTGCAGTTGCGTCGCGAGCGTTTGGCGCAAGACCGCGCCCGTGCCCGCCTCGACGAGGACGCACAGCGCCTCGATCCCTTCGCCGGCGCGCCGGACGCTCTGGCGCGCCTCGCGCTGCCCGACGCGTCGCAGATCGAAGCAGCGCGCCAAAACTTCGACGCGTTGGAAGCGGCGGGCAAGCAGGCCGAGGCCGAAATCAAGGCGCTGGAGTCCGATCTCGACGCATTCGAAGCGAAAGCCGCAAGTCTGTCGCAGGCCGGCGTCGTCGCGACACGGCAGGAACTCGCTGCCGCCCGCGTGGCGCGCGAGGCGGCATACCGAGCCCTGGGCGCCGCGCTCGATGGCGACGCCGCGGCGCGGAATGACACGTTCTACGCGCTGGGTTTCGCCAATCGCGACATCGACGCGACGACCGACCTGCTGCTGACCGGCGCAGAACGCGCCGCGCTGCTTGAAGCGGCGCGCGAGCGCGTGACCGCGCTGACGCGCAAGAAGAAAGAACTCGAAGCGCTGGGAGATGCGCGCTTTGCGCGCTGGCGCGCCGAAGAGGAATCCTGGCGCGCATTGTGGACGCGCAGCGGCCTCGCGCCGATGTCGCCTCAGCGCATGACGGTGTGGCGTAAGGACGTGGAGGGCATATTGCAGCGCCGCCGCGAGCTGGACGATGCGCAGCTCGAACTGGCGACGCTCGCGCGCAAGCTCGACGAGCAGCGCGACGGGCTGGTCCGTCTCGGCGCCGATCTCGGCGAGACGCTCGACGCCGCGGCGCCGCTCGACATTTCGCACAAGCAGCTGCGCGGCGCCGTCGACCGGCTGCAAGCGCAATGGAGCGAAGCCCATACGACCCTGGCCCTGCTCGACAAGGCCAAGGAGACGCAGAGGGCGGCGGCGCGCGACCGAGGCGAAATCGAAGCGGAGTTGACGCAGCTCGCCGCGGCCTGGCCGGCGGCGCTCGCCGCGATCGGCGTCGACGGCGCCGCCACGCCGGCCGAGGCGAAAGCGGCGCTCGCCGTCTGGAGCAAAGTCCCCGAGCATCGCGCCACCTTCGCCGAGGAAGAACATCGCATCGAAGCCATGTGCGCCAACATCGCGGCTTTCGAGACGGAGGTCGCGGCGCTCGTCAGGGCGGCGGCCCCAAATCTCGCCGAACTCCCGCCGCGCGACGCGCTGGATGCGATCAGCGCGGCGCTCAAGCAATCGCAGGCGGCGCAGGCCAAGCGCGCGACGCTGCTCGAAGCGCAGCAAAGGCGCGAGGCGACGCGGGCGAAATTGGCGCAGACGCGCGACGCCGCGACGCGCATGCTGGACGCGGCGCGCGCCGCGCTGGCGTTGGAGGCGGCGGCGCCGCTCGAGCCCGTACTGGCGCGGCTGAACGAACGGCTGGATCTCGAAAGAAAATGCGTCGAAGCGGAGCGCGATCTCGCCGAGACCGCCGACGGTCACGACGAGGAAACCTTGCGCGGCGAGCAGAGCGGGCTCGACGCCGATGCGCTCGCATCCGAGGTGGAGCGTCTGCAAATGTCGCAGCGCCAGGTCTTCGCCGATCTTTCGGAGGTCCTGAAACGCCTGCACGAAGCCGAGCAAAAGCGCGACGCGCTGACGCAAGGCCACGACGCCGCGGGCGCCGCGAGCGACAAGGCCGAAGCGGCCAGCGAACTGCTCGACGTGGCCGGTCGCTGGCTGCAACGCGCCGCCGCCGCCAAGCTCGCCGCGCGCGCCATAGAGCGCCATCGCGCCGCGGTGCAGGATCCACTGCTGGCGCGCGCTTCGGCGCTGTTCGCCATCGCCACCGACGGCGGCTTTCGCGAACTCGGGGTCGATTACGACAAGGACGACGCGCCGACGCTGGTCGGCCTGCGCGAAAACGCTTCGCGTGTTCCGGTCGCCGGCATGAGCGAGGGCGCGCGCGACCAATTGTTCCTGTCGCTGCGCCTCGCGCTGCTCGAATTGCGCAAGGCGGAGCCTCTGCCCTTCGTCGGCGACGATCTGCTGGCGAGTTTCGACGACGCCAGAACCAAGCGCGCGCTCGAATTGCTGGCGGAATTCGGGCGGAGCCGTCAGGCGATCCTGTTCACCCATCACCGCCATGTGGCGGACATCGCAATGGGACTCGTCGGGGCGAACATCGACGTGATCGAGCTGTAGCGCGGGGCCGTCGAAAGAAAGGGCGAGCCTGGAGGCTTGCGGTCTCAGGGCGGGACCGGACCGCGAGCCTCCAGGCTCGCATCAAAGGAAGAGCGATCGTTGCAGACTCTACGAAACGCCGACGCCGCGCTCACGCAAGAGCAGCGGGAGGAGCTGCGCCTTTCGGCGCTCACCTTCTCGACCTATGCGGTCGTCGGGGTGCAATTGCCCTTCTTCCCGCTGTGGCTCGCCTCGCGCGGTCTTGGTTCCGACGCGATCGGCCTCGTCGTCGGCGCGCAGCCTATCTTTCGCGTGCTCTCGACGCTGTTCGCGACGCATTATGCCGATCGCGGCGGACGCCATGCGACGACGCTGACGCTTTTCGCGTTGGGCGCCGGTCTCGCTTATGGGCTGATGGGCTTCGCCCATGGCCTCGTTCCGATTCTTTGCGGCGCATGCTTGCTGGCTTTCGCGCAGGCCCCGGTCACCACTCTGGCAGACGGCGTCGTCATGGGCGCGGCGCGCCGACGCCGCAACGCCGGACGGCCGCCGCTGCATTTCTCCTTCGTGCGCGGCTGGGGCTCGGTGTCGATCCTCGCGGTGATGCTGGCGAGCGGCCCCGTGGCGCGGGCGATCCCCAATTCGCAACTGGTCTGGCTGCTCTCGGGCGTCTCGCTGGCCGCCGCGCTGTCGGCCTTTTTCTCGTTGCGCGGCGCGGAGCTTCCGCCGCCTGCGGCGCATCATCCGGAGGCGCATCTCAAACTCGCGCATCCCTGGCTGGCGCTCGGCGTCCTCGTTTCGGCGGCGCTGATCCAGAGCAGCCACGCGATGGCCTTCGCCTTCGCCTCGCTGCATTGGAAGGCCTCCGGCCATGACGAGAATTTCGTCTCGCTGGCCTGGGCGGCGGCGCTCGTCACCGAGATCGGCTTCTTCCTCGGGGCGCGGCGCTGGCTCGGCGGCGAGGCGCGCGCGGCGACGCATCTTGCGCTCGGCGGCTTCGCCGGCGTGGCGCGCTGGCTGCTGATGGCCTGCGATCCCGGCGTCGTCGGCATCATGGCGGCGCAGGCGCTGCACGGGCTTTCCTGCGCGGCGGTGCAACTCGGCCCCGCCTATCTCCTGGCGCGGCTGTGCGGCGCGACGCGCCTCGCGCAGGCGCAGGGCTGGCTCGCCGCCGGCAACGCCGCGAGCCTCGCCCTGGCGACTTTCGCCAGCGGGTCGCTCTACACGCACCACGGCGAGCGAGGCTATGTCGTGATGGCGGCGATGGCGGCGGTTGGCGGCGCGCTCGCCTTCCTGCTGTCGCGGTTCTTGCCCGCGCATCATTGAGTCTTCAGCGCTCCTTCAGAAAATAGTTCCGCAGCAAATAGCGCATGCCGCGCTCCCAGGATTCGTCGGTGTTGCCGCGGATGTCGACGCTGCGCGAGAAATAGGGCGCGCCGTCGGCGCGGCGCATGTAGAGGTTTTCGTTCAAGATGAGATTGCTGACTTTCTGCACCGTGCCGAAGGCCGCGACGTCGACGCCGGCCTCGCGCGCGTAATCGAGTTCGCAGCCGTTGCAGCCGGTGATGTTGGCGTTCGCCGCGATCTTCGCCTGCAATTGCGCGGACAGCGGCACGATTTCGTAACGGCCGGATGCCGTCAGCACTTGCGCGAGGACCTCGCCGAGACGCGCGATCCGGCGCCGCTCGGCGTCGCTGGTCGCTTCGGCCGAAGTGTTAATGAGTTCGAAGCCGAAGAAGCCGACTTTGATTTTGTCCTTCGCCCGCGCCTCGGAGCAAGACGCCGCTGGCGCGAGCGCCAAGACCATCGAGAGCCAAAAATACTTACGCACGAAGCGCCTCCGTTTCTGTCTCACAATTGGCCGCCGCCGCGCGCCGCGTCAAGGACCGCGACCTGCGAGAACTCGCCCATTCTGGAATTTATCCAAATGATCGAATTTGACGGCGCTGCGCGAAAGTTTTTATTGAAGGTCCATGCATTTCGCCAAGCGTCGCTTGGAGGCGCCGTTGACTCATTTATCTTCTCCGCGCCGCATGTCCGTCGGCGCGGCCTTCGCGCTACTGTGTCTCGGGCTCTTCGCGGCGCGCGTTGCGCGCGCCGAGGACCAGCATGCGCTCGTCGAGCGCCTGGGCGCCGGCCTTTTCTTCGACACGGCGCTGTCGGAACCGCGCGGCGTCGCCTGCGCCTCGTGCCACGCGCCGGCGCGGGCCTTTTCCGGCGTCAACGGTTCGCCGATCGCCGCCGTGGCGCGCGGCGCCCCGCCCGGCGCCTTCGGCGTGCGCAAACCTCCGAGTCTGTCTTACGCCGTCTTCACGCCGCCTTTCGGCTTCGTCGACAAGAAAGACCCCGTCACCCACAAAATGGAGAAGACTCCGGCGGGCGGGCATTTTCGCGACGGGCGCGCCGCAAGTTTGGAGCAACAGGCGGAGGGACCTCTGCTCAACCCCGCCGAGATGAACAATCCCTCCAAGGCCGCCGTGGTCGAGAAGGTCAAGCGTGGAGGCAATGCCGATCTCGCGCGCCAGGCCTTCGGCGCCGAATTGTTCGACGATCCGGCCAAGGCTTTCGAGAAACTGGCGCAGGCGATCGCGACCTATGAGCGCAGCGAAATCTTCCACCCCTTTTCGTCGCGCTTCGACGCGGTGCTGCGCGGCAAGGCGCGGTTTACGCCGCTGGAGGCGAGGGGCTTCGAACTGTTCAAGAACCCCGAGAAGGGCAATTGCCTCGCCTGCCACGACGCAAAGACGACGTCGAAGAACCCGCGGGACTGGCTGTTCACCGATTTCACTTACGACGTGCTCGGCGGACCGCGCAACGGCGCGATCCCGGCCAACGCCGACGCCAAGCGCTTCGATCTCGGCCTGTGCAAACGCGAGGGGCTGGCGCAAGTGGCGCCCAAAGGTTTCGACGTCGAGAGCGTCTGCGGAGCCTTCAAGGTTCCGAGTTTGCGCAACGTCGCGCTGACCGCGCCCTATCTGCATAATGGCGCGTTGAAGACGTTGCGCGAGGCCGTCGCCTTTTATGCGACGCGCGACACCAATCCCGAGCGCTGGTATCCTAGGAGCGCGGATGGAAGCGTCGCCAAATTCGACGATCTGCCGCAAAAATATTGGGACAACGTCAACGTCAAGGAAGTCCCCTACGACCGCAAACCGGGCCAGCCGCCGCGCCTCGACGATGCGGAGATCGACGCGATCGTGGCGTTCTTGGAGACGCTGACGGACCAGTCCGGCAAATAGACCGTTCAAGCATGGTGGCGATGGCGATGGTGGCGGCGATGGCCGGAGAGGCCCCAGCTCGAGGAAATCGCCGGGCCGGCGGTCGCGCCCACGACGCCGCCGGCGACGAGTCCGACCGGGCCCGCGACAAGCGCGCCGGAGACGGCGCCGAGAAGCCCGTCGAACAGCCGCTCCTGCGCTTGCGCCGGAGTCAAGCCGAGAACGAGTAGGGCGAGGGCGAGGGCGAGGGTCATTCTCTTCATCGTTGGGCCTCCGGTCGATGAGCGATTCGAATCTTCCATCTAACCTCGATCCAAGCCGAATTTGTGGCGCGGCGACGCGGGGTTGGAGTGCGAGCCTTCAAACTCGCGCTTCGAGGTCCTGCATGAGCCCGCCTATCCGTCGATCTCCTCGCGGCGAATCTCCAGCTCCAGCCATTGTTCCTCGGCCCGCGCCAGCTCCGCCTCGACTTCCGCCAGCAAGGCGCCGGCGCGGGCGAATTTGGCCGGGTCGCGCGCATAGAGTTCGGGGTCGTCCATCAGCGCTTGCAGCTTGGCCTTCTTGCCCTGCAACTCCTCGATCTTTTGCGGCAGCGTGGTCAGCGCATGCTGCTCCTTGAAGGAGAGCCGCGCCTTGCCCGCGGGTTTTTCGCGCGGCGCGACGGCCGCTTTCTCCTTCGGCGCGGCGTCCTTCGCCTTGGCGCGCGCCTCGACGCCGGCGCCGCGCTGCGTCAGCATGTCGGAATAGCCGCCGGCATATTCGCGCCAAAGACCGGCGCCCTCGCTCATCACCACCGAGGTCGCGACGCGGTCGAGAAAATCGCGGTCGTGGCTGACGACGATCAGCGTGCCGGGATAATCGCCGAGCATCTCCTGCAACAGATCGAGCGTCTCCAGATCGAGGTCGTTGGTCGGCTCGTCGAGCACCAGGAGATTGGAGGGCCGCGCCAGCGCGCGCGCCAGCATCAGGCGCCCGCGTTCGCCGCCGGAAAGCTTCGCCACCGGCGTGCGCGCCTGGCGCGGGTCGAACAGAAAGTCGCGCATGTAGCCGACGATGTGGCGCCGCTCGCCGTTGATCTCGACGAATTCCGAGCCGCCGCCGGTCAGCGCGTCCTGCAAGGTCGTGGCGGGATCGAGACTCGCCCGGCTCTGCTCCAGCGTCGCCATCGCGAGGCCGGCGCCGAGTTTGACCTTGCCTGAATCCGGCGCCAGCGCGCCGGTCAGCAGTTTGACCAGCGTCGTCTTGCCGGCGCCGTTGGCGCCGATGACGCCCATCCGGTCGCCGCGCATCACGCGCGTCGAGAAATCCTCGACGATGGCGCGGTCGCCATAGGCCTTGGCGATCTTCACCGCCTCGATGACCAAAGAGCCCGAGCCTTGCGCCTCGCTGGCCTCCAGCTTCACCTGTGCGACGGGGCCGGTGCGATCGTTGCGGGCGGCGCGCAGCGCGTGCAAGGTCGCGAGCCGTTTCACGTTGCGCTTGCGCCGGCCGGAGACGCCGTGGCGCAGCCAATGCTCCTCGGCGACGATCTTGCGGTCGGCCTTGTGCTGCTGGCGTTCCTCCTCTTCCAATTCGCGGTCGCGCCAGGCCTCGAAATCCTTGAAACCGCTGGAGAGATGCCGCGTGCGGCCGCGGTCGAGCCAGACCGTCTCGCGCGAGAGGTCTTGCAGGAAGCGGCGATCGTGGCTGATCAGCACCAGAGCCGAGCGCAGTCCCGCCAGCGTCTCTTCGAGCCAGAGAATGGTCGGCAGATCGAGATGATTCGTCGGCTCGTCGAGCAGCAGAATGTCGGGCTGCGCCGCCAGCGCCCGCACCAAGGCGGCGCGGCGCGCCTCGCCGCCGGAAAGCGTTTGCGGATTTTCGTCGCCCGCGAGGCCCAATTCCTCCAGCATCGCCCGCGCCGCATAGGGGTCGTCGAGCGGCCCGAGGCCCGCCTCGACGAAGCTCATGACGCTGGTGAAGTCAGAGAAATCCGGCTCCTGGGCGAGATAGCGCAGCGAGCAGCCCGGCTGCAGAAAACGCTCGCCGCCGTCGACCTCGATCTCGCCCGCGGCGATCTTCAGCAGCGTCGACTTGCCCGAGCCGTTGCGCCCCACGAGACACAGCCGCGCGCCGGGCGACACCGAAAGATCGGCCCCGTCGAGCAGCGGCTTGCCGCCGAGCGTCAAAGTGACGCCGGTGAGGGCGAGGAGAGGAGGAGGGGCCATTTTTCCGCGCGCGGTTGAGAGGAGGGGGCTTTTCCCACGCGCGGGGCAGGCTTGTCGAGCGGGACCCGGGACGAAGCAAGCCGCCGCGATCGATGCTATTCATTCTTCCGCATGACCACGCTCCTCGAAGGCGTCCGCCTCTATCCCCGCTTCTTCGATTCCGCCGCGCAAGAATCCTTGGCGCGGGAGGTCGCGGCGATCGTTGCGCAAGCGTCGCTCTATACCTCCACCATGCCGAAGACCGGCGCGCCCATGTCTGTGCGCATGACCAATTGCGGCGATTATGGCTGGTTCAGCGATAAGCAAGGCGGCTATCGCTACGAGCCGCGCCATCCCGTCACCGGCGCGCCCTGGCCGCCAATCCCGTCCGCGCTGCTGGAGGCTTGGGAAAAGCTCGCGGATTACCCCGCGCCGCCGCAGGCCTGCCTCGTCAACGTCTATGACGACGAGGCGCGCATGGGCCTGCACCAGGACCGGGACGAAAAGGATTTTGGCGCGCCGATCCTCTCCGTCTCGCTCGGCGCCGATTGTCGTTTTCGCTTGGGCGGATCGAAGCGCGGCGGGCCGACGACGGCTTTCGTCTTGTCCTCCGGCGACGCCCTCGTCATCGGCGGTCCGGCGCGACTCGCCCATCATGGCGTCGACAGGATCCTGCCGACGCTCCCAAAGCCCCTGCCGCCGGATTTGCTCGCCGGCGGGGCGCGCATCAATCTGACGCTGCGGCGGGTCGACCCGCGCTGACGGCCCCCGCCGCGCGCTCCGCCCGCGGAAAATCGCCCGATTTTTTCCCCGGCGCTCTCCGCCTGCGCTCTCCGCCTTGACCCCGTCGCCCCCATCCTATATCCCTTTCTCATGCTGCGCCGCAGCGCGAGAGGCTCCAGTCGCGTAAACGGACCGGTCCTTCCGGTCGACGACCTGTCGAGCGTTCTTTATCCAATCTCATCCGGCGGCCCGTTACGCGGGGGCGGCCAAAATCTCCCTCGACGGGATTCTCCGGGCGGCGCCCTGCCGCGCCGGCTTCCTGCCGCATATGAAAGTCTCAACGTGACCAAATTCTCCGATCTCGGCCTCGCCGAGGTCCTGCTCCGCGCCGTCGAGGCCGAGGGCTACACCCAGCCCTCGCCCATTCAGGCGCAGGCCATTCCCCACCTCCTGCAAGGCCGCGATCTCCTCGGCATCGCGCAGACCGGCACCGGCAAGACCGCCGCCTTCGCGCTGCCGATCCTTCAGCGGCTCCTGACCGACAAGCGCCGCCCGGTTCCCTTCACCACCCGCGTGCTGGTGCTGGCGCCGACGCGCGAACTCGCCGCGCAGATCGGCGACAGTTTCCGGGCCTATGGCCAGTTCTTCCGTCCCGCGGTCGGCGTGATTTTTGGGGGCGTCTCGCATCGTCCGCAGAATGAAATGCTGGCGCGCGGCCTCGACGTGCTCGTCGCGACGCCTGGGCGTCTCCTGGACCACATCGGTTCGGGCCGGCTGAAACTCGGCACGACTGAAGTCTGCGTGCTGGACGAGGCCGACCACATGCTGGATCTGGGCTTCCTCGTGCCGATCAAGCAGATCGTCTCGCGCCTGCCGAAAGTCCGGCAGAACCTGTTCTTCTCGGCGACCATGCCGAAGGAGATCGCCGGTCTCGCCAACGACATGCTGAAGGACCCGATCGAAGTGCGCGTCGCCCCGGCGGCGACCACAGCCGAGCGCGTCGACCAGCACGTCTATCTCGTCGACGCCGGCGCCAAGCGCGACCTTCTGGTCGAGCTGTTCCAGGACAAGGACATGTCGCGCGCCATCGTCTTCACGCGCACCAAGCGCGGCGCCGACCGCGTCGCCCAGCATCTGGCGGCGGCGGGCGTCGACGCCGAGGCGATCCACGGCAACAAGAGCCAGAGCCAGCGCGAGCGCGCGTTGCACGGTTTTCGCGGCGGCAAGACGCGCGTCTTGGTCGCGACCGACATTGCGGCGCGCGGCGTCGACGTGGACAGCGTCAGCCATGTCGTGAATTTCGAACTGCCGGAAGTGCCGGAAGCCTATGTGCATCGCATCGGCCGCACGGCGCGCGCCGGCGCCTCGGGCCGGGCGATTTCGCTGTGCGAGAATTCCGAGCGTGGGCTGCTCAAGGCGATCGAAAAGGCGACGCGCCAGGAGATTCCGGCGACGGATCGCCGCACGGCCGGCGGCGGGAGTTCGGAAGGCGAAGAACCGCGGCGTCCGCAGCAGCGCCACCGCCCGCAAGGCGCGGGTCGTCCGGCGCAGCCGCGCGGGGCGAAGCCCGGCGAACGCGCCAAGCCGAGTTTCGGCGGGAGCCGCCGCGGCGACGCGGGCTCCGGCAAGAGCGCCGGCTTCCGCAAGGCCTGACGAAGCGAGTTTGGCCGCGCCGGGATCGCGAGATCCCGGCGGCGCCCCGCCTAAATCGCGTAATTGAACGAGCCGTAGGCGAGATCCGAAAGCAGCTGGTTCATGTCGCGCGCCGGCTCGCAGCAGCCCGAGGGGCCGACGACCTTGGCCGGCACGCCCGTTACGGTGACGTTGCACGGCACGTTCTGCAGCACCACCGAACCCGCCGCGACGCGCGAACAGGCGCCGATCTCGATGTTGCCGAGAATTTTCGCGCCGGCGCCGATCAAGACGCCGGGGCGCACCTTGGGATGCCGGTCGCCGGACACCTTGCCTGTGCCGCCCAAAGTCACGCTCTGCATGATCGAGACGTTGTCGCCGACGGCGGCGGTCTCGCCGACGACGAGGCCCGTGGCGTGATCGAGGAAGATCCCGCGGCCGAAGGGCGCCGCCGGGTGGATGTCGGTTTGGAAAATCTCCGAGCCGCGGCTCTGCAGATAGAGCGCGAAGTCGCGCCGTCCCCGCCGCCACAGCCAATGCGCCAGGCGATGCGAGGCGATGGCGTGCAGCCCCTTGAAATAGAGCAGCGGCTCGATCAGCCGGCCGCAGGCGGGATCGCGCTCGACGATGGCGGCGAGATCGGCCCGGAACGCCTCGACGATTTCCGGCTCGGCGGCGAGCGCTTCGAGGAAGGCGTCCTGGATGGCGTCCGCCGGCAGCGCCTCGCCGCCGAGCCGCATGGAGACGCGGCGCGCCATGGCCTGCCCGAGCCCGGCGCGGTTCAGCACCGTCACGCTCAGAAGATTGCTCAGCGCCGGCGCGATCGCGATCGCCGCGCGGGCCTCGTCGCGCATGTGCCGCCACATCGCGTCGTCGCCGGCGCAAATCTCGCAAAGCGCCGCGCGCGCGTCGGGCGCGGGGTCGGGGAATTTTTGGCTGATCTCGTTCATTTGGCCTGTGACGCGCGTTCCGCGGCGGGCGCCGTGGGTTCCTCCCGAGCTTGTATCATATAAGGTGGCTGAGAGCCCCGGCCAGCCCGGCGGCCGGAGTCGCGAGATGCGTCGGGCAATTTGAAGGCCCCCCCTCCCCAACCCTCCCCCGCTGCGCGGGAGAGGGAGCCTGCTCGGCGCTTCATCGAGCTTACGCGAAACGCCGGCCGCTCCCCTCTCCCGCGCAGCGGGGGAGGGTGAGGGTGAGGGTGAGGGAGGGGGGGGGCCGAGCATCCTCCAGTTTGGTCGAGGCGGAGGGCCATGGGCAGGAACGGACGTCAACCAGCGGAAAGCGCATGAACATCGACGAGGTCATCGAAAATTTCGAATTGCTCGACGAGTGGGACGACCGCTATCGCTATCTGATCGAGCTCGGCCGCGCGCTGGAGCCCCTGCCGGCCGAAGCGCATACGGAAGCCAACAAGGTCAAGGGCTGCGCCAGCCAGGTCTGGCTGCAGGCGACGACGGCGCGAAACGATCGCGGCGAGAGAATCGTCGAATTCCTGGGCGACAGCGACGCGCATATCGTGCGCGGGCTCGTCGCGCTGGTTTTGGCGCTTTATTCCGGCAAGAGCGTCCCGGCCATTCTCGCGACCGACGCGGCGCCGCTCTTCACGCGGCTGGGGCTCGCGCAGCACCTCACGCCGCAGCGCGCCAATGGACTGCGCGCCATGGTCGAGCGCATCAAGCACGAGGCGCTGGCGGCGGCATGAGCCTGTTTCATAGGCAATCGCCTATAATTGCGGCGGATGGACTGCTTCGAAGCGCGAAGTCCGCGTATTTCATGCACAAGGCGCCTTCCGTCTAACCGCCGGAGAACGCGCCGACTCCCCGGCGGCGCGGGTGGACCGCCGTCCCTTCCGCGCCGCCCGCCGCCGCGATGTCGCAAGCGTTTTTGCTGCTTGGCACGCCATTTGAAAGACGTGGCGCGCGGCGGCGTTTCGGCCCCGCCGAGTGGGTTCGTCCGCAGCGACGCCATGTGCTCCTCACATGGGGCGGCGCGTTGGTGGACGCCGAGACGGGATGTAAAAATGAAACTGGTCATTGCGATCATAAAGCCGTTCAAGTTGGACGAGGTGCGCGACGCTCTCACGTCGATCGGCGTACACGGACTGACGGTGACGGAAGTCAAGGGCTACGGACGGCAGAAGGGCCACACGGAGATCTATCGCGGGGCGGAATATGCGGTGAGCTTCCTGCCCAAGCTGAAGATCGAAGTGGCGGTCTCCGCCGAGCTCGCGGTGAAGGCGGTCGAGACGATCGCCGCCACCGCGCGCACCGGGCAAATCGGCGACGGCAAAATTTTCGTCACCGCGATCGAGCGCGCGCTGCGCATCCGCACGGGCGAAGCCGATCAGGACGCGCTGTGAGCCTCTACCCCTTCCAGTCCCATCAGGAGTCAAAAATGAATCTTCGTCCGTCGTCATGGAGCGACAGGGGGTCGCGCACGCCCGCGCGGCTCGCCTGCGCTTGCCTTCTCGCGCTCTGCGCTTCGCCCGCCTTCGCGGCGGCGCCGACGCCCAATCCGGGCGACACGGCTTGGATGCTGACGTCCAGCGCGCTGGTGCTGATGATGTCGATTCCCGGCCTCGCTTTGTTTTACGGCGGTCTGGTGCGCACCAAGA
>Ga0265328_10000179_pt1 | contig 29488 bp, 23 predicted proteins | sample 41624metaG_FD_202086 | JGI IMG/M metagenome (GOLD analysis project Ga0265328, IMG submission 202086) | Rhizosphere microbial communities from Carex aquatilis grown in University of Washington, Seatle, WA, United States - 4-16-24 metaG | ecosystem: Host-associated > Plants > Roots > Rhizosphere...
GACCGAAGAGGCGGCCACGCCTCTGCGGTCTCCGGCTGTCATGTCGGGGCGCCCTGCGCCTGCGCGGGTGGCGCCGCGGCGCGCGCGCGCCAGACGCGCCAAGCCTTGAGCGCGATCACCAGCAGCGCCAGCCCCCACGCCACCCAGATCACCGCGTGCCAGTACAGAAAGACGATCCGCCGCCCCGACCAGGGCGCCAGCAGCACCGGCAGCCCGCCGCGCGCGTCGAGCGACAGGATGTCCATCAGGATCGCGACCGTGCCGTGCACGAGGAAGCCCGAATAAATGCTGCGGGTCTTCATCGACAGCGACCCGAGGATCACGCCGGCCACGCACGCGGCGCACGCCTCCAGGTAGGGCTTGCCGTAGTGGATCATGCAGTAGGGCACGACCATCGACCAGATCGCGCCGATGCCGAAGACGCGCGTCGCGCGGATCCACCAGCCGCGGAAGAACATCTCCAGGCCAAAGAACTGCGCGATGTACATCGTCTCCCACAGGACGAAGTCGAACCACGACCGTCCCGCGAGCTTGTACATCGGGTAATACGAGCCGAAGTCTGGCTGGCGCTTGATGATCAGCATCAGCGGGAGCATCACCGCCACGCACAGCGCGTAGATCCAGGCGTGTTCGAGGAACCCCGTCGGGCGCAACCCGAAGTCGAGCAGCGAGTCGCGGCGAAACATCACCTTCCAGACCGCGAACGGCAACAGATAGCCGCCGATGCGCGTGGACGCCCACCAGAGGCGCAGGTAGGTCTCGTTGTACGCCTCGACGTTGATGAAGCCGCCCGGGTGTTGCTTGGCGTGCGCGGTGAGCCAGGGCTCGATCGACTCGTGATAGAACGACCACGTCCCGTAGTACTCGTGCAGCGTCAGGATCAGCGCCGCGAGCGTCAGCGCCGCCAGCGGCCGGTAGTCGATCTCACCGCGCTCGTGCAGCGCGCGCCGGTAGGCGAACGCTTCGTCATCCAGCTCGCGCCAGGTCTTGCGAAAGAAGAGCCAGATGACCGGCGCGATCGCGAGCAGCAGCGGGAAGGGGACGAACCACTTGATCTGCGGCAGCGACAGCCAGCTCATGGGCGAATGGGGTCTCGGCGTCGGTGCCGGGCTTCGTCAATGCCATACCAGACATTCGCCGAACGGGCTATCTTGCGGCCGTGGCGGATCACGAGCCATCCAAGTTCGGTCGGTTCATACAGACATACTCGGCCTTCCTGTCCAGCTTCGTCATCGGCGTGGCCGGGCTGATCGCGACCTCGATCTGGCAGTACCGCCAGTCGCAGATCGCCGTCGAGCAGTCGCACGCGGAGCAGGCGGCGGCGAAAGCCAAGGCCGACAGCGACTGGCGTATCGCGCGGGCCGATATCCTGGGCAAGAACCTGAACGTGCTGTCGGCGCAGGGCGCGAACACCGCCGACCAGCGCTTCGGCGTGCTGCTGTCGCTGACTCGCGGCAACATCATCGATCCCGAGCTGGCGGTCTCGTATGCGCTGGAGCTGGGGCGCGACAACGCCGACTACATGCGCAGCGTGCTGTCCAGTACCACCGACAAGAACTACTGGCAGCTGGCGCAGGCGTTCAAGCTGACCTGCCTGCAGCGCTTCGGCGTCGCGCGCGCCGCCGAGATCTGCAAGGACGACAAGCTCGCTGAGCGCTCGGACGCGATCGCGCAGCTGTTCGAGGACGAGCTGGAAGCCGCCACGGCCGCCAGCGACGCGCAGCACGGGCCGATGTCGCTGCTGCGCGACGAGCGCCAGGTGCAGGAGTGGCCCGGCAAGATCGCCTGGCTCTTCGAGCCGTACTTGCAAGATCTCTACGAGAAGCGGCTGTGGAAGGACATCGACCACTTCGAGTCGGCGTCGGTCGGCGCGCGACTGGTCGGCGCGCTGGTGCTGGCGACGGCGCGCACCGGCGAGCTGGTGAGCAGCAGCGAGGCGGCGAGCGTCGAGGCGTTCCACACCGATCACCGCAAGTGGCTGGTGTCGCACCTGCTCGGCTCGACGTGCGACGCCGACTGCCGCGGCCGGCTGGTCGACGTGATGCTGAGCTCGTACGGCGAGGCGCAGGGCGACTACGACGAGCCGCTCAAGCGCCTGCTGCTGCAACCGCGCGGCGAGGCGGGCCCGACGCTGGCGCACCTGCACGCGCGCCTCTTGTGGTGCCAGGTCGACGCCGACGACCTGGCTGAGTTCCGCGACCGCGTGCTGGTGCCCGCCGTGACGCAGGCGCTGGCGCCGCCCCACGGCGGCGGGCCGGCGATCGATTCGTTGACCGTCGACGATCTCGTCGGCTTGACCGCGCTCGTGCCCGAGCCGACCGACCCCAAGACGCAGACGGCCTGGAAGGCGCTGATGACGGCGATGACGACGACGGCCGCGTCCGCACAAACATCCGGCGGCAAGGGCGGGCCGGGCGCCGAACGCTACCAGCGGGTCTTCGCGACCAAACGAGCGGCGGCGACGCGCGAGCGCCAGAATCCGCCGCCCATGATCAAGAAGGTCAGCTTCTGCAACCTTGCCGATGCGTCGGCGAACGGTACCAGTCTCGACCAGTGAACATGAGCGACCAGTCACCCGGTTCTGCTCCCGATTCGTCTTCCTCTTCGACCGTCGCTGGCGCGCGCCAGCAATCAGGCGGCCGCACGCTCCTCGACATGAACGGCTACCAGTGGACGGTGCTGTTCGCGGCGTGGCTGGGCTGGGGCTTCGACGTCTTCGATGGCCTGCTGTTCAACTACGTCGCGCCCAACTGCGTGCCGACGCTGCTGCACCTGCCAATCGGTTCCCCCGAGGCGGCCAAGGCCACGTTGCACTGGAACGGGATCTTGTCGTCGATCCTGCTGCTCGGGTGGGCGGCGGGCGGCATCCTGTTCGGACAGGTCGCCGATCGGTTGGGCCGGACGCGCACGTTGATGTTCACGATGTTGCTGTACGCGCTCGGCACCACGTTGTGCGCGGCGGCACCCAACCTGGGGGCGCTGATCGTATTTCGCTTGATCGCGAGTCTGGGCATCGGCGGTGAATGGGCGGCGGGCGCGGCCATGGTCGCGGAGGTCGTCCCCGACAAGCGCCGCGTCGAGGCGGGCGCGCTGCTCTACACGTCGGCGCCCGCCGGCCTCTTCCTGGCCACGTTCGCCAACTACCAGATCGCCGGCGTGTTCTTCAAGGGCAGCCCCGAAACGTCGTGGCGCTACGTGTTCCTGTGCGGGCTGATTCCGGCCGTGGTCGCCTTCGTGGTGCGGATCTTCGTGCGAGAGCCCGAGCGCTGGAAGCAGGCCGCGCGAGGGAGCGCGCCGCCCCGGTTGCGCGAGCTGTTTCTGCCGGGCACGCGCGCGCTCACCCGCAGCGGCGTTGCGATGGCGTTGATTGCGCTCATCACCTGGTGGAGCTGCAATGTCTTCATCCCCATCGTCTCGACCGGCCTTGCGCGCGCCTCCGCCCACGCGAGCGGTCTCGACCGCGCGGCAACGCTGGCGCTGGTCGAGAGCTGGAAGTCGACCGCGACCAACATGTTCAACTGGGGCGGCCTCATCGGGACACTGCTGACCATCCCGGCCGCCAAGTTGCTCGGGCGGCGCACCATGTTCGGCATCTACTACCTCGGCTCCGGGTTCGCCGTGCTGGCGACGTTCGGTCTCGATCTGCCTCCCGAGATCCGCCTGCGGATGTACTTCCTGATCGGCCTCACGGTGTTCGGCGTCTTCGGCAGCTTCACTTACTACCTGCCCGAGCTGTTTCCGACCCGCCTGCGCGGCACCGGCGCCGGCTTCTGCTACAACGTCGGCCGCATCATCGCGGCCGGCGGTCCCTTTCTGGTCGGAACCATCGCGGCGCAGGGCGCGAACGCGCTCAACAGCTCGCTGCGCGCCCTGTTCTACGTCGGCTTCGTCCCGTTGCTGGGCCTGTTCCTGTTGCCGCTGGTCATCGAGACCAAGGGCAAGGAGATCGCGTGAGCACGGGGGCCGATCCGGCCCCCCAGATGCTCTTCAGCGCCTGTCGCTACAGCGCCTTCTTGACCATGTACGTCAGCAGGTCGACACAGCGGTTGCTGTAGCCCCACTCGTTGTCGTACCAGCTGATCAGCTTGAAGAAGTTGCCGTTGAGCTCGATCGAGCTGCCCGAGTCGTAGATGCTCGAGCGCGCGTCGTGGATGAAGTCGCTCGAGACGACCTCGTCCTCGGTGTAGCCGAGGATGCCCTTCATGTACGTCTCGCTGGCGCGCTTCAACGCCGCGTTGATGTCCTTGAGCGTGGTCGCCTTCTCGCTCCGGAAGGTCAGATCGACCACCGACACCGTCGGCGTCGGCACGCGGAACGACATGCCGGTCAGCTTGCCCTTGACCTGCGGCAGCACCAGCGCGACCGCCTTGGCGGCGCCCGTCGTCGACGGGATGATGTTGATCGCGGCGCTGCGCCCGCCCTTCCAGTCCTTCTTCGACGGACCGTCGACGGTCTTCTGCGTCGCCGTGTAGCTGTGCACCGTGGTCATGATGCCTTCGGCCAGGCCGAATCCCTCTTTCAGGATCACGTGCACGAGCGGCGCCAGGCAGTTGGTGGTGCAGCTGGCGTTCGACACGATGTTGTGTTTCGCCGGGTCGTAGTTCTCGTGGTTGACGCCCATGACGATCGTGATGTCCTCGCCCTTTGCCGGCGCCGAGATCATCACCTTCTTCGCTCCAGCCGCGATGTGGCCCTTGGCCTTTTCCGCGTCGGTGAAGAGGCCGGTCGACTCGATGACGTAGTCGACGCCGAACTTGGCCCACGGCAGCTCGGCCGGGGTCTTCGCGCTGACGACGTGGATCTCCTTGCCGTCGACCAGCAGCACGTCGTCGTCGGCCTTGTCGGGCGACGACTTCTTCGACTCGACCTTGCCCTCGAACTTGCCCTGGATCGAATCGTACTTCAGCAGGTAGGCCAGGTTGTCGGCGGGGACGATGTCACCGACGGCGACGACGTCGACCTCTTTGCCGAACAGCCCCTGCGTGTAGAGGGCGCGGAAGACCAGCCGCCCGATGCGGCCGAAACCATTGATCGCGATACGGATGCTCATGGCGTTCTCCAGTAAAGAAGCGGCCCGTCGGCCTCGATGTCATGCCGGGTTTGGACTGCGGGGAAATCTATACGACGGGCGCCGGGGGACAAGCGCAATCTTCCCGGATCTCCGTCGCGATTTCGGGCCGTTTTCCGGCGTGTCAAGCTCAGCGCGCGGCGCCGATCGTCGTCGATTCGCGGCAGATCAGCTGGCCCGCGTCGGTGAGGACATCGACGCGCCATTCCCCCGCCGATGGCGCGGTGAGGTAGGACCAGGTCCGATAGCCTTCCTTGCGGCCGCCGACCACGCTGGATGGGACGGGGCGCCCCGCCGCGCGCCCGTTGAAAAACCACTGGAAGTTGATCCCCTGGCGATAGACGGCAGGCAGCGTCACGGCGAACCAGGCGTAAAGGCGCGGCGGCGACCCGTCGAAGCGGTCGGCCGCGCCGTCGAGCGCCCGATCCCGCACCCCGGTCCCGAACGCGGCGCCGTGGCAGACGATCGGCACCGGCGGCAGCGCGGGCGCGACCCAGGTGAGCAGGATCGCACCCGCGAGCGTGGCCAGCACGATGTGCCCCTGGGATCGCCGCCCGAACCAGCGTTCGCGCGGCAACAACGCCGCGCCGGTCACCAGGAACGCGATCGCCGCCGAGATCACGACCGCCGGCCGCGGCGGCAGCGACGCGACCACCGCGACCGCCGGTACCAGCGCAGCGAACAGGATCACGAAGCCCCACACGGTCCGCATGGCCGGGCGCTCGAGAACCTGCGCGCGATACGCGCGATCGAAGCACGAGAAGAGCGCCATCGCCGCGAGCAGCAACGGAAAGGCGATGTTGACCGATGTGAGCGTCGCCGAGCCGAACCAGATCGGCACCAGGAAGAAGAGCACGTTGCGGAACAGCGCGACCACCAGCGTGGTGCTGCCCAGCTCGGCGAGTCGCTGCACCAGGGTCGGGCGGCCGTTCTTGCCTTTTCTCTTCTTCTGGCGGCCGCTGCGCACCCAGCGCGCGAGCGCGAACGGCAGCATCCAGGCCAGCGCCACCAGCGCCACCGCCTTGGGCGCGAAGTCGACGCCGTGATGGCTCCACACGCGCGTGGCGCAGCCGATCGCCAGCGCGAGGAACGGCGCATAGCGCTGCTGAAAGCGCCTGGCGCGCGAGAGCGGCGCGGCCTTCGCGCTCATGTGCTCTTCTTTTTGCGCAGCAGGACCAGCGTCGCGCCGTCGCCGCCGTGTGCGGCGCCGGCATGCGTGAACGCGAGGATCGCGCGCGATACCGCGCCCGCCTCCAGCGCGCGATGCACCGCCTCGCCCAGCACCGGGCCGGCGTCTCCCGAGTTCAGGCCGCGCCCGTGAATGATCAGCACCGAGCGGCGTCCTGCGTTCAGCGACTGGATGACGAACCGTTCGAGCGCGTCGGTCGCTTCCTCACGCGTGTGGCCGTGCAGATCCAGCCGCGCCTCGATCGGGTAGTCGCCGTCGCGCAGCCGGCGCACCAACCGCTGGTTGCCGTCGCGCGCGGCACCGCCGCTTCCGTGCACCAGCTCCGCGAGCTCGGCCTCCGCGTCGGCGTCGTCGTTGCGTGCCGGCGCGCGCAAGCGCGGCGCGGGCGGCGGCGGCGGCGCTCCCAGCGGTGAGGTGCGCCGTCCGCGCGCGGCGCCGGCGAGCGGCGTCACGCCACGCATCGCCTGCTCGAAGGATCGTTCGTCGTCGCTCTCGCTCGACTTCGGTGCAGCCTTGACCGCCGGCTTCGCCGCCGCCGGCCTCGGCGGGGGCGCCGCGGGCCGCGCGGGCGCGGGTGCCTTCGTGGCCAGGCGCTTCAGCCCATCGAAGGGCGTGTTGAAGCCCGAGGAGTCCTTCTTCGCCATCCGCCGGCGATCTTACCGCGCCGGGGCGACCGCGCGCGTACCGGAGTGGCGCCGCTCAGCCGGCGAGGCGCGCGCCCGCCGGGCGGTTGGCCGCGCTGGCGGCCTCCAGGATGGGCGCCGGGCATTCGCCGCCGAGCACGAAGCCGCGCGCGATCTCGCGAATCACGGTCACGCTCATCGACGGGCGCTGCGGCAGCTGGTCGAAGACCAACGTCAGCCACTGGCCCGGCTCGAACGGCTCGCTGCACTCGATCGCGAGGCTCGCGGCCGAGATGTCGAAAACCCGCACCGCGGCGACCACGGTGTCGTTGCGCAACGTCGCCAGCCAGTCGACCGGGTGGCGCTGGTGCTTGCGCGCATAGCGTTCGAGATCGGGGTTGGGCTCGTATGGCGGTTCGCCTGCCGGTGCTTCGGCCGCCGGGGTCTCGGCGGGAGCGGAAGCTGATGTTGCCGCCGCCGCATCTGGCGCCGCCGGTGTCGCCGTCGCCGTCGCCGCCATGGCCGCCGCTTCCGGCGCTGACACGATCGGCGCCGCTTCCTTCGTGGGCGACGCTTCGGCGGCCGGGGCGGGCGCCGCGCTCGCCGTCGACAGCGCCGCCGCCGCGTCGCGCGGCGACGGCGTCAGCTCCAGCGCGGCGGTGTGCGTGGCCGTCGTCTCGGCGGGCTTCTTGGGCGGCTCCTCGCCGTCTTCCTCCTCGATGAGCAGGTCGTCGAGCGACACGTCCTCGAGCAGCAGCGCCTCGGCCATTTGCCGGAAGACCTTGGTGTTCTCGTCGATCTGGTTGCCGAGCAGCATCGGCCGCCGCTGGTTGATCGACTCGCGGATGCGGCGGCTGATGCCGACGTAGCCGAGGATCGGAACGTTGATGCCCAGGAAGTCGTGAATCATGCGCGAGACGGCGTGGAAGATGCCGGCCTGGTTGGGCTCGGTAACCTGGTTGCCGACGATCTGCGCGCCGAAGCGCCCGAGGATCCGGAACACCGCATCGCCGAAGGCTGGGTTCTCCTCGCGCAGCCGCGCGAGGAGCCGGCTGACCTTTTCGTTCTCCTTGCTGGCGATCGCCGGCTCGAGCAGCTCGAGCTCCGACGTCTTCTCGGCGTGGTGGCGCAAGGTGCGCATCACGGCGCCCTTCAGGAACGAGTACGCGGTCTGGATCGACGTGACCTGCGGCGTGACCACCAGCAGGCGCTGTGTCCCGAGCTCGAAGAAATCCAGCACGTTGAAGCTGACGCCCGCGCCGACATCGACGATGACGACGTCGGCGTCGAGCGCGCGGATGCGCTTCATGATCCGTTGCTTCTCGGCGTGGGTGATGTTGGCGGCGCCCACGGCGGCGCCGGTGCCCGCGACCAGGTGCAGGTTGGGCAGCGAGGTCGGGGTCAGCGCGTCTTCCAGCGAGTCGATCTTGCGGTCGATCAGCGCCTGCAACCCCGAGTTGGGGCGGTCGATGCCGAATAGCACGTGCTGGTTGGCGGCCCCGAGGTCGCAGTCCACCAGCACCACGCGCGAGCCATTCTGCGCCAGTGCGGCGGCCAGGTTCGAAGAGACGATGCTCTTGCCGACACCGCCCTTCCCACCTCCGACAGTGATGATCCGTTTGGTCGCGTTCGCAGGCGTAGGAGATTTCAAGAAGCCCCTCCGCCGGTCTGTCGTCAGAAACCTGACGAACCTTTAACGTCGCGCGCCTCGAGATGCGCGCGTGTTTCCTATAGTTTTTTCATCGCCGACAGAATGCGGCTGATGGTCTTTCCGTTGGGATCGTGGTGCCCGCGATCGACGATGCCGAGCAATGTGCGCTTGGTCGCACTGGCAACGCCGGTCTGCACGCCCTCCCGTTCCCACTGGTCTTGCATCAGCTTCTTGCCCTGGTCGAGGCCCCCGTCGTCGGCGAACTCGCAGACCAGCGTATCGATCCCTTCGATGCGGCCCTGCTCGCAGTAGCCGGCGCCGAACGGGATCGGTTGCACCGGCGCGAAGCCCTCGGCGTGAAGGCCGGCGTCGGTCAGAGTGTCGATCACCTTGTCGGTGTGCGGCGTTCCGGAGACATGCGCCGCGGGCGCCGTGGCGGTGCCGGACGCGCCGCCTTCGCTCGACTTCGAACAGGCGGAGCTCGAGCCCGCGAGCGCGGCGAGAGCGATCGCGGTCAGAACCTGGCCCCGTTGCGAGAACACTAGCGGCGCCACCCGCTGCCTTGCGGCTCGGAGTGCTTCTCGTGATGGGGGACCGGCGCCGCGGGGGCCTGGCGCCAACCACCACCCTGTTGCGGCGCCGGCGCCGGACGCCAGCCGCCGGCGTGCGGCGCCGGCTCGTGGTGCGGCGACTCGCGCCAGCCGTGCTCCTCGCGCTCGTGCTTCTCCCAGCCGCGGTGGTGTCCGTTGTCGTGGTGCTCGCGGTGCTCGCGGACCTCGTAGATCTCGCGGCGCTCTTCCACCACGACCGGCGGCGGAGGTGGCCCGCCGCCACCGAAGCCGATCCCGATGCCGACCTGGATCGGCGGCGGCGCGGGCACGCCGACGGTCACGCCGGCCGACACCACCGGTCCACCCCCGACGGCCTGCGCGCGCGGGTAGCCGCCACCCCCGGGCGGGTAGCCCCCGACGACAACCTCGCCGTGAAAGCTGGGCGGCGCCAAGCTGACGTCGACGACCGGCCGCGTGTAGGCGATCGGCTGGTACGCTTCGTTGACCGCGGCGTAGCGGGGCCGGTCCTGGTAGTAGCTGGGATCGTAGTTGCCGACGTACCAGTAGGCCCCGCCGCGGAACTGGAACTGCGCTTGCTGCGGCGGCTGATAGGCATGAAAGTGTGGGCCGTTCAGGTAGCAGTAGACCGGCTGGCCGAACTGGACGTCGGCGTCGACCACCGGATGCGGGCCATAGAATGAATAGCGCGGCCCCTCGTAGTCGAACGGCGCGGGATCGCCGACGAAGTAGTATTCGCCGTCGACCTCATGGTAGAGGCGCGGGTCCGACGGGCCGAAGTCGTGCACGTGCGGGACGTTGATGTAGCAGAAGCCGTGGCCGATCTTGCGCGGCAACGGATGCTGTGAGCGGTAGTGCACGGCGCGGGCTTCCGCGGTGGCCGCGGCGCCCAGAGTCAGGGCGACGGCCAGCGCGGCGACGAAACTTCGCATTCAATTCCTCCTCGAGTGGCCGTCAACGATACGCCCGGCGGCGGTGAGCGGCCAGGGGGGAAGACACCCACACGCCGTCGGTGAGATGCGGCGTGCGCCGGCTACCACTTCGCGTTGCGAGCCATTTCCAGCGCCTTTTCGGGCCACCAGGCGCCGGCGGCCGGGCCTTTGTTGCAGGTCCCGTCGGACTCGCCGGGGGGCTTGAGCCAGTAGAACGCGTCGACCAGCGGATCGCCGGTCTGGGTCGTGGGTGGCGCGCCCAGCGCGCGTCCGTCGGGGTTGCACCAGGCGCGCTCGTCCTCGCCCTCGAACGGCGGCGGTCCGTTGCCGTTGCGGCTGGTGTCGATGATGAAGTGCTTGCCGCCGAGCAACGCCGACAGCTCGTGGCCGTACTTGATCAGGTCGGGCGTGGCCTGGTAGTTGGAGACGTTGAGCGCGAAGCCGTCGGCCTGATCGATCCCCGCCGCTTTCAGGCGCAGCGCCATCTCGGGCGCGTCGATCCACTTCGAGTGCCCGGCGTCGACGTAGACGGCCGCACCCGGCAGTGATTCGAGCTTCTCGATGGCGTACTTCACGAGATCGATGCGCTCCTGCTGCTTCGCCGGCGTCAGGCATTTCTTCAGCAGCGGCAGCCCGTCGGGCTCCAGCACGACGACAGCGTGCCGCGATCCGATGCCGGCGGCCAGACCATCGATCCAGGCGCGGTAGCGCGCCGGCGTGCGCGAGCCGCCCGCCGAGTAGCTACCGCAATCGCGGTACGGCAGGTTGTAGGCGATCATGACCGGCAGGGCGCCCGCGCGCGTCTTCGCGAGGACGTACTTCTTGGTGTCGACCTCGATCTGCGGGTTCCAGTTGCCGAGCCATGCCGCCGACGGTTGTCCCGCGATCTTGTCCATCGCCGCTGCGTCCTGCGGTCGTGTTCGCCGCCACATCTCAGCCGTGCGGTGGGCGTTGGATTCCGCGTCGATCGCCCAGTAAGCGTCGCGAAACGGATTCTCTCCGTGCACGCGCGCCGACGTCATCGACGCACGGGGCGCGTCCGAGACACCCGACGCCGGAATGGTGCGCGGCGCGGGCGGCATCACGCAGCCCGCGGCCAGAAGACCGATCAAGCCAAGCCCGAGTTTGTAAGACGACATATCCATCGCTCTTACCACGAGTCGGCAAGGCGCCGAGGCGGCTCAAAATTTCCTCGAACACTCCAGTGGCGGCATCAGCGATCGCGCGGGCGCGACGGAGAGAGCATGCGGCGATCCTCGCGTTACGGAAGAGCGTCCGTCAGCCGATGACCATTGAGCCCGCGCGTGTAGAGGTCGACGATCTGCTCTGGAGTGAGCGCCACCTGCCAGGTTGCGAACTCGTCGATCCGGCCCTGAAAACCCCGGTCAGTGAACCAGCTGCCGTTTCCGAGCCGTATGGGCATCGAGTCAGGGTGACGCTCGCCGGCGGGCGCACTCCCTTCAGGGTTGCCGTTTATATAGAGGTCGATCTGGTCGAAGGCGCGATAGACAGCGGCCACGTGCATCCATTGTCCCAATCTCAGGCCGCTGGTGCTTTCCACCTGCCACCCGGCGCCGACGCTGAGCACGATTGTGTCTGATGGGGAACCAATCAGGTCCCAATCGCGAAGATACGTCCCCTTCGTGAAGAAACTCACGGTCTGTGGTGGTGGCTTCGCGCTCGGAAATCCTCCACACAGCACCCAGAAGGCGACACTTCCTTCGGACGCGGGTTCGAAAGCTGGGTCGTGCTCGATTTCCGCGTACGAAGCCAATCCGTCGAAGGACAACCCCTGTCCAACTTGCCCGTCAGCCACACTGGCACCGTAGAGGAAAACAGGATGTTGCCAGTCGAGATCGTCGACGATTTCACCGGACGGATCGACCACGTCGAACGACCAGTAACCCGCCGGCTCGGGTTGGAATCCGCGGTAGGGCTCGACCAACGGAGCGTCGGTGCCGGAGTCGCTGCCGGCTTCGTCGCCGATTGCGTCGCCGGGGCCGTCGCCATCCGCTCCATCCGGTGCATCCGCGCTGACCGGTGCGTCCGCTCCATCCGGTGCATCCGCGCTGACTGGTGCATCCGCGCTGACCGGTGCGTCCGCGGCGACCGGCCCGAGGTCGGTCGCCGCATCGACGGAGCCGTCTCCTTCTTCCACTGTCAGCGGATGACCGTCGATGATCGAGCACGCCATGGGTAACCACGCGATTGAGAGCGCCACGGTCAGGCGCGCGAGATCGAATCGCAGCGGTCTCCGATATGCGTCGCGCTGCTCTGGACGAATTCGGATCCATCGTGCGAGCATGTCGAGTCCACAAACCGTACCCGAGCACATAGTCAATGACAACGACTACAGCAGATCTCAGCGCCAGCGGAGAAAATGCGACCCTGAAGCGAGGGATACTCGGAATCCGTTGGGTCTTCCCAGAGGTCGCGACTTGCTTCAGTCGCGTGCCCGACGAGTGCGCCCGGATCGGGCGGAGCACTCAATGTCAGTGGTCCATCGATGGGCGCGGCGTGTCTCGAGAGCACGCCGAGATATGGCGTGACCAGGGTGTCTACTGGATCCGTGATCTGCGCAGCCGAAATGGCGTCAGCATCAACGGTGTTCGCCGGGATCGCGCGCCGCTGTCGTTAGGCGACGTCGTTCGTCTCGGGGACCTGTTGGGTGTCTTCACCGAGTTGGCCGAGACGTCTGAGGATTGCTCAGCATTCGAACAGCACCCGAGCGGCCTCTTGACGGGCCCCGTCCTTCGCGCGCGTCTCTCGACGATCTTCAGTGTCGTGGCGTCCGAGCTGCCGGTCCTCCTGATGGGCGAGACGGGGACCGGAAAAGAGATGGTGGCCCGCGCGGTCCACGACCTCAGTGGCAGGGCCGGCCCGCTGCGCGCAATCAATTGTGCCGCTCTGCCCGAAGCCTTGGCCGAGGGCGAACTGTTCGGTTACCGCAAGGGCGCTTACACAGGAGCGGTCGGCGATCACCTTGGACATATCCGAGAGGCAGACCGCGGGACTCTACTGCTGGACGAGGTCGCGGAGCTGCCGCTGGCTGTTCAAGCGAAGCTGCTTCGCATGCTCGAGACGCGAGAGGTGCAGCCGCTGGGGCAATCTCGCCCGGTGAAAGTCGACGTTCGCGTCGTGGCGGCAACGATGAGCGACCTGCGTGCTGCCGTGGCCGAACGCCGTTTTCGCGTCGACTTGTTCGCGCGATTCAACGGGGTGAGCGTCGTTCTTCCTCCGCTCCGCGAACGACGCGAAGAGATCGTCCATCTGTTCCACGCATTTTTGAAGCGATATTCACCGCGGCCTCCGTCCATCAGCGGAGGCGCGGCCGAAGCGCTTTGCCTTTATGATTGGCCGCAGAACGTCCGCGAGCTGGCTTTCGTGGCGCAAAGAACGACTGCGTTGTACGCAGACGTCGGCCTCTTGCGGCGGCATCACGTCCAAGCCGCGATCGGCGCGGCTCTGAGCCCGCCATCACAAATCGTGCCGTCAGGCCGCAAAACCGTGGACGCGACCACCCTGGTTGAGGCGATTCGAGTCCACGGCGGTAACCTGGCGCAAGCCGCATCGGCGTTACAGCTGTCGCGCGGCCGCGCTTATCGACTCTTGCGCGAGGCTGGTCTAGAGTCCTCGCGGCGTCGATGCTGAACCGAGGCAGCGCGATGGGGGGAGGGTTCTCGAGGTCGCAGGGTGAGATCATTGGTGATCGCTATCGCATCATCCGGTCTTTGGCGTCCGGTGGAATGGGCGAGCTCTACGAGGTCGAGCACGTCGCGGTTGGCAGACGGTTCGCCCTGAAACTTTTACGCCCTGACTTGATTCTGCGAGGCTCGTCCGCGTCACGTTTCGACAAGGAAGCGCGCGCGGCCGCCGAGCTCGACAGCATCCATATCGTTCCGACGATCGATCGAGGACAGACGAACGACGGCGTTCCCTATTTCGTAATGGAGTTGCTCAAGGGCAAAGACTTGAGGTCGTTGATTGCCCGCGAGTTGCCCTCGCTCGATTTGGCCACGGAGATCGTACGGCAGGCGGCGCTCGGGGCGGCGGCGGCGCATCGACAAGGAATCATTCACCGCGACATCAAGCCGGAGAACATCTTCATCGTGACCGGCATCGATGATGCACCTTTGGTGAAGCTTCTGGATTTCGGCATCGCCAAGATGGATCCAACGGTCTTTGGTTCGGGCGACCCAACGGCCAGCGGGGCGGTTCCTGGGACCGCCCCATATATGGCTCCGGAGCACGCCCGCGGGCTGCCGGTCGATGTACGCAGCGACGTCTACGCTCTTGGTGTGGTCCTTTACGAGCTCATAACCGGGCGATGCCCGTTTCGCCGGGAGAGCTACAACGCCACCCTTTACCAGGTGCTCACCGGGGAACCCGAGAGCGTCATCTCTCTCCGACCGGAGGTGGGGGCTGATCTCGAGGCCGTCGTGATCCGGGCAATGGCGCGCGATCCTGACGATCGGTTCGCGGGCGCGGAGGAACTGGCGCAGGCGCTCGTGCCCTTCACGCGCCGAAGCGGCTGGATTGGTTCCTCGATACCCGGTTCCCTTTCCGCGACGGAAGTAACGGACGAGATCTCGGTGACGGCCGTGAAGTCGGCCGCGACCGCGCCGCGCTGGTCGCCGCCATCCGAAAGAAAGAGGAGATGGCGGACCGTGGTCGGTGTGGCAGCAATGGTGCTCTCTCTCTTTGGCGGCGGTTCATGGTGGGTTCGGCATCGCCGGACCATGATTCCAACCGCCGCCAACGCGGGCGCCTTGGCCGTCCCGAGCGAACGGGATCTGCCGTCGCGGGCCTTCAGTGTGGCGTCTGACATCGCTCCGCCGGTGGGAGGCGGCTCCGGCAGTCCGCGCGTGGAGCCTCCTGTTCCCAAGGTACGGTTTCTGCAGCCACATCGGCGTAGTGCACGTTCGGACCTGGAGTCAGCTCACGTCGCCGCATCGGCGGTTACGTCGTCGACGGCCCCGGAAGATGGGTTCGTTCGCGAGAATCCCTATGAGCGCTAGGAGCGCGGCGAGACCATGCGTCGAGATGGTCGTGGCCCTCCTCCTTGTCGCGTCACTGGTTTCGGATGCCGAAGCTGGTGAGCCAGCAGAGCCCGTGGGAACCGCGGACAAGGAAGCCGCGCAGTTGTTCGAGCACGCACTCAAGCTCATCGACGGGCAGGTTTACGATCGGGCGATCGTGGAGCTCGAACGGGCCTACGCTCTGCACCCGGATCCGACCGTCCTTTACAACATCGGGTTCGCCTACGCGGCCAGCGGCGATCCGGCGCGCGCCGCCGATGCCCTCGAGCGCTATCTCGCCGCCATTCCTGACGAGCCCTCGGTCTTGCGCACGCGCGCCCAAGCCAAGCTTGCCGCTCAACTGCAGCTCGTCGGCGTGGTCTCGATCGACGCCGATTCGCCAGCCGGTTTAACCATGGACGGATCCGCGGTTGATGCCGTTCCCTGGCGGCGCCGAGCTCAAATCGGCCCGCACGTCGTGGTTCTGGAGCGCCCTCCGTCGCCCACCGAGCGCTGGCACATTGACCTTCACGCTGGGGAGACGGTCCGAGTCATCGTGACGGCGCCTCGGCAGGCCCAGGCCCTCGCGGCTTCCTCCCCGTCACGTCAGGCCGAGCCATCTCTGCTGACCGCGCGGGTTTCTGAGCAGAGCTCGGAACGATGGCGGCTCCGCACCAAAGTCGCCGTCGGCTTGACGGCGCTGCTGGGAATCTCATCGGCGGGGCTGTTCGCGTGGAACTATGGCCGCTATCAAGAGTGGTCGTGGTCGCGCGATCGCCTGTCGGGGTCGCCGCTCTCTCCGACGGACGCGCGGGCCCTCAATCAACGGCTGTCCGAGATCCAGTCACTCGATCGGGTGGGCATCATGCTCGGTGTAGGAACTCTCGTGTCCGGGACGATCACGGCGTTTCTCTTCTCGCGCAACGCTCCCCCGCGCAACGCGCCTCTTCCCCCGGAAGCACCTTGAGAGTGATCGCGATCGTCCGCCGATCGATCGCGATCGCCGATTGTTGCTGCGGCGTCCGCTCGCGACGCACCGAAGCCCTGGCGGCGCCGGTCACGCGGCCGAAATTCCAGCCAGCGTTGCCGGCGCCGCGCGCGCCTTCCTACCGCCAGGGCGTCGGCATGCCGTGGCCCATCGATGGAAGATGGCCTACGAAAGGATGAGGTACTGCTGGGGAGAGGTGATGACGGCCGTGCCGTTGCTGATCGACGCCGAATTCGAGCTGCGGAGGCCGCTCGCCGAAAGCGTCACGCTCAGCGTGCCGCGTGGCGTGCCGTCGGGAAGCCGGAACTGCAGGGTTCCAGCGACGTTCGGACCGATGGACGCCGTGCTGACGTTCGTGACCGGGCAGTAGTGCGTCTGTCCCCCGTAGGTCACCCAAACGACGGGAAAGGCCGTGTAGTTCTGCCCTTCGTCGTCCATGTTGGCGCCGTTGGTGAGCCCATTCAGCGTGGTGCCACTTAACGTGTACACACCGTTGACGGGGCCCGTCACCGAAGTGATGTGCGGCTGACCGAACGTCGTGAGCTGGGTCGGATCATGAGGACGATAGATGTAGACGTTGGGAGAGGCGGAGCTCGCGACCATGACCGAGCCGTCGGGAAGGGGTGTTTGCAGGACTTCTCCGCTAACCACGACGCCGCTGCTGGAGACGTCAGTGAAGGTGCCGAGTGAGTTGCTCGGGGAGGGCGGCGTGTACTCGTAGAACTTGAAGGGCCCCGAGTGGTCCGCGTTGATGATCGCGCAGAGCGCATTGCCGGTCGGCATGACGATCTGGTCGCTCTCGTCCATCCTCAGCGACCCGGTCGGTGTATTCGCCACGTTGGAGATGGTGTTGCTGGTGGGCGAATAGATCGCGGTGAAGCCGGTGACACCGGTGATGAGGACGCGCCCGTCATAGAGCGTGAGCACGGAGGCGCCTTCATCGTTGCAGCCCGACCCAGCGCACACCGTCCCGTATGGATTCGTTCCCCACGGCGACGAGGTGTTGTAGCCCATCGGCAGAGGAACGAGCGACCAGCTGTGAGTCGCCGTGGTGAAGAGCGCGGCACCGTTCTGGCTCAGGAAGACGTTGCCGTTCTGGAGCAGGGTCATGCTTCCTTCCGAGAAGGCCGGCAGCCCGGGAATGGAGTCAGGCGCGCTCCAAGGATTGCCGGAGCACGGCGAGACGCCGGGCGGACACTGCGTCGGGTCGAAGAACAGCGATTGCCGCCCATCGGGTCCACCCTGGCCGGACGCTCCCACCAGGAGCCTGCCGTCCGGCAACGGAGCGACCACCCCATCCCCCAGGTACGTGCTGTTCGGATAGTCGGGGAGATTCGACCAAGCGCCCACGCCTCCGTTCGACGTGGGATCGTAGATCTCGCACTTGCTGTGCAACGCGCTGGGGCTGCCGTCGGGATTGAAAACATACTCTCCGCCGCCAATGAAGAGCCGACCATCCCGGAGCAATCCGGTGGCAAACCCATCTCGTTGGTACTGCGATGACCCCGTCGCGACCCAGTGGCCTCCCGCATATCCGACGACCGGATCTGGGAAATAACGATGCCAGGTATTCGCCGTGTCTTGGGCCAGGATCGAGCCGTCCATCAACAGCTGAATGAACTGCGGGTTTCCCTGCGGATACGACGGGGCTGGCGTCCAGGTGCCGGGGAGCAGTGCACTCTGGACACCAACCGTCGTGGGCTCCGTGTTCACTTTATTTTCGTCTCCGCACCCGCTCGATTCCACCGCGGCAACGCCGAGGAGAACGAACCCAAGGTGACGGAGGACCGTCCGCATTCGAGAGGCGCGAGTCGCCTTCACCGCCGTTGGCGGTGGGGCGCAAGCGTTGCAATCCCATCTGTTTGTCATCTCGTTCTCCTTCGGCAGGTTGTGTGGTGGGCGCGTCGATCGACCGAGCGCGACCGGGAACCACTAGTTCGTGAACACCGTGAGGAGCCCCAGCGTTTCGGCGCCGCCGGTGCAGGTGGTGGATCCACCGACGCCGAGTCGCTTTCCCGAGAGCTGAGCTCCCTCGAGCGCGCTCAGCATCGCCTTGCCTTGCGCGGTGCTGATGTCGATTCCGTACGCGCCGAGCGTCGGGCAGGCCCCCGGCGCGCTGCCGGTCGCGTTCGTGATCGAGACGGTCGCGAAATTCGAGTTCGCGACCGAGATCGAGACGACCGTGCCGTTTCCAGGCACCGACGAGGCGTGGCTCAATCGCGGGGCCAGGATCGAGAGCGAAGCGGTGACGAGGGCGAGGGCGATCTTGTTGCGCATGGGAAGCTCCTTTTCTGTGGGTTTTTGGTTCATGTCGAACCGCGCTCCTCGTATGAGCAAAGGGCGGACCGACACGACGGCGTGACTCACAGCGCGCCTTTCGCGCCGATCAGGCTCGAAATGCGACCCTGACCCCGGGCCGTCCACACCGCGGGTGCGATCGCGATCGTTCGATGGACGATCGCGATCAGCTCGCTGCGCGCGAGCGACGGCGGAAGCGAGGGACGATCAAGGTGCAGGCGTGCCGAATGCCAGCTGCGGGGCGTGGCCGCCTCTGCGCAATGACTGCACGGGTGCTGCAGGGCACGACTCTTGCGCTGCGTCCGCTCGCGGAGCGACAGGTCGATCGAGGCTCACCAATCCCAATGAGGAGGCTGCAATGGATCCAAGCAAATCCATCACCCGAACGAGGCTAGCATCGGGTGGCGCGCTCTCGCGGCGCACGACATGGCCGTTGCGCTCGCTGACCGCTGCGTGGGCGGCCGCGTTGCTAGCGGCCGGCTGCAGCGCCCGAGCGGATCCCAGCCCACAGTCGTCGGTCGGCATCGCCACGCAAGCGTCGGTGACCACACCTCAGACGCTGCTCGACGGGAACTCGATTCCGAAATTCGTAGACCCGCTGCCGACGTTCAACGGGCGCCGCATCAACGGCGCGGCGACGTTGAACGTCAACATGCAGGAGTTCCAGCAGCGCGTGCTGCCGGCGTCGGTCTATGCCGGACGGCCTGCTCCGTTCAACGCCGGCACCTTCTTGTGGGGCTATAACATCAACAATACCGGTCCAAGCTGGCCGGCGCGCACCATCGAGGTGTCGCGCGGAACCGCAACGACCGCGATCTACACCAACAGCCTGCGCAACACCCAGTTGCAGAGCTTGATCACGGTCGACCAGACGCTGCATTGGGCCGACCCGCTCGGCACCACGGCTCGCAACAACTGCGTCAACGGACCGCCGCTGGCCGCGCCGTGCACCGAGCCGTACGCCGGACCGATCCCCGCCGTCGTGCACCTGCACGGCGCGGAGGTCCTCTCCCAGTACGACGGCAATCCCGACGCTTGGTTCACGCCGGGTTTGTTGCAGCGCGGGCCCGGCTTTTTCACCAACACGTACAACTACGTGAACCAGCAAGAGGCCACGACGCTCTGGTTCCACGACCACGCGCTGGGCGTCGTGCGCTTGAACGTCTACGCCGGCCTCGCGGGCTTCTACTTCATCCGCGACAATCGCGATACCGGTCTCGCCAACAACCCGATCACGCTGCCGTCCGGCGACCAGGAAGTCGAGCTGATGCTGCAGGACCGCCAGTTCGACACCAACGGCCAGCTCTTCTTCCCCGACGCCGACAACCCGCCCGGCTTGAACGGCGGCCCTGGCAACCCCGACAAGCACCCGTTCTGGATCCCGGAGTTCTTCGGCGACGTGATCACCGTGAACGGCAAGTCCTGGCCGACGCTGTCGGTGCAGCCGCGCCGCTATCGCTTCCGCGTCGTGAACGGCAGCAACGCGCGCTTCTACAGCATGGAGCTCTTCGACCAGACCGGCGTCGACATGCACCAGAACGGCCCGCCCGGCCCGGCGATCTGGCAGATCGGGTCCGACGGCGGCTTCTTCAACACGCCGGTGATGCTGACCAACCCGGCCAACGGACGGCATGCGTGCGACGGCACGAACAACGCCCCGCCCAACAACGTGCTCGGCGGCGCCGACGACATCCAGGCTGGCAAGAAGTGCTTGTTCCTGGCGCCGGCGGAGCGCGCCGACGTCATCGTCGACTTCGGGGGCCAGGCCGGCAAGACGTTCACGATGAAGAACTTCGCGGTCATTCCGTTCCCCAGCGGCGGTCCCGTCGGATTCGGCGCTCCCGACGCCACGTCGGACGGTCTGGTCATGCAGTTCCGCGTGAACCTGCCGCTGCAGGGACGGGACACGTCGTTCAATCCGGCCGGCGCGCATCCGCGGCTGCGCGCGACGCCGATGGTCAACATCAAGCCGGCCAATGGACGCGGCGACAAGCTGCGCCAGCTGATCCTCGTCGAGGAAGAAGGGATCACCGACGACATCGACGGCCCCGGCTCGCCCGACGGCGACGGTGACCCGGTCGAGAGCCTGATCAACAACTCCAAGTGGAACGGCAACCGCGAAGGTTCGACCATCCCGGTTCCCGGTTCGACCTCGAACGGCCGCGGCCTGCTCGCGACGGAGACGCCGCGCGAAGGCGCGACGGAGGTCTGGGAAGTTGCCAACCTCACCGGCGACGCGCACCCGATCCACATCCACCTGATCCAGTTCCAGGTGATTTCGCGCCAGCCGTTCGACGTGACTCAATACACGACGGACTGGATCGCCGCATTTCCAGGCGGAACTTTCAACGGGTTCACGTTCGCGCCCGGCGTGTACATCCCCGGTTTCGGCCCGCCGCTCGACTATCAGACGGCGAACGGCGCGGGAGCTGTGGGTGGCAATCCCAACTTCGATGCCGCGAAATATTTGTTACAGGGTTCGTGCGCCGGCGGCGCGTGCCCGTCGCGTGCGCCCGAGGCCAGCGACTCCGGCTGGAAGGACACGATCAAGATGTTCCCCGGCGAAATCACGCGGATCGCGGCACGCTGGGCGCCGACCACCGTCGCCGCGGGTGCGTCGCGACCGGGGCAGGATCTGTTCCCGTTCGATCCGACGAACGGTCCCGGCTACGTCGAGCATTGCCACATCCTCGATCACGAGGACAACGAGTTCATGAGGCCCTATCTCGTCGCCAAGTAGCCGGCAGAACAACGCCCGCGCAGCGCAAGCATGGGGGAGTGCTCCGCTCGCGGTCCGGCCTATGCTAGGTTCCTGCGTCACAGGCCATGGACGCCGCAGTGACGAGCCCACCCCCCGCGAATGCGGCGCCAGCCGGCCCGCCGCGGCGCGAGAAGCCGGCGATGCGCCCACGCCTTCGTTGGTCGGCGGTCACGGATCTCGTCTGGTTGCGGCAGCCTGCGAGCGCGAGGATTCTCGTGCTGCCGACCAATCGCGCGCGGATGCGCGCCCGGCTCGAGAAGGCGCGGGCCACGTTACGCCTGGCGCGCTTCGGCGATCCGGCACAGAGGGTCGCGCTGGTCTCGCAAGCGTTGCGAGAGCTGCTGACGATCGTCGGATCCGCTGGAGAGATCGATCCGTTGCCCGAAGGCGAAGCGCTCGAGCGCGGCGCCGAGCGCGTCTCGGCGACGCTGGTCGACACCTCGCTGGCAAGCACGCTGGCGGCCTTTCTCGACGTGCGCCAGCTACCCGCGCCCGAGAGCGGGACCATCGACGAGATCGCGCGGCTGTGCCAGTGGACGGATTGGCTCATCGATTTGCGATCCGATCGCGAGCGCCGTTTCCGGCGCAGGCTGCTGCGACTAGGCGCCGTCGTGGCGGTCGTTCTCGTAGCGTATGCCGCGATCAAGGACAAGAACCTGGCCCTTCATCGACCCGTCACCGCGAGCTCGATCGGTGGGTTCACGCCGGAGGCATTGCCGGGGAAGGGCCGCCTCGAGCGCCTGGTCGACGGTGAGAGGGTCGAACACTGGATGGTGGGCGTGCTGGTGGGTCACGGGATGTACGGGGGCGGCACCGAACGCCAGCTGCACCCGTGGATCACCATCGACCTCGGCCGCGTGCACAAGATCAACGAGGTCGTCGTCTACAATCGCTCGGATTGTTGCTGGGGCGTCGCCGATGTGCCGGTGGCGCTCCAGCTTTCCAACGACAACCGGACCTTCGTCACCGTGGCGACGCGACAGACGGAGTTCGACGACGACTTTCCCTGGAGGCAGGCCGTGGGTGGACGCAGGGCCCGTTACGTGAGGTTGTGGTCTCCGTCGGAGACGCCCAAAGAGCTCGTTCTCAGCGAGATCGAAGTCTATGGACGCTAAGGTGAGCCTGCCGGGACGAGTGCGGCCCGATCTGTTGCCGCGCATCTTCTACGTCGTCTTCTTGATCGTGACGTGCTGGCTGACCGTCTATTGGATGACGCGCGACATGCATCGCTACCTGCCCAAAGACTGGGCCCAGGCGCACGAGTACGATGGCTTGGAGGATTGGATCGCCGCGAAGTACTACGTCGACGGCAAGAATCCGTACTCGCCCGAGTCGCTGGCCGAGCTGAAGCGCATCGGCCTGGGGCACCCTCCCACGACGTCGTTCTGGTACATCCCGTTTGCCCGCGCTCGTCTAGAAAAGGCGGTGGTCGCCGAGGTTGTCGACCTGTCGGGTATGCTGATGCTGATCATCGAAGTCTTTCTTTGCGCCCGCGCCGTCAAGCTGCCCGCGCCCTTGGTGTCGACGGTGTTGCTGTTCGCGTGGATGTTCACGACCGACGGCCTGGCGTTGCACTGGCACCTCATCCAGGTCTCGACGCACCTGGCGTTCCTGCTGGCTCTGTGCTGGTACTGGCTGCGTCGCGGACAAGAAATTCCGGCGGGAATCGCGCTCGGGATGGCTGCGACCATCAAATTGTTCCCGGGCGTGCTGATGCTGTTCTTGCTGATGGCACGCCGTTACCGCGCGTTTGCTGCCGCGGCCGGGTTCTACCTTGCGGTGGCGTTGCTCATGACGGCAACATATGGGTTCGCCGTCTGGCCGATGTTCTTGAAGCAACAGAGCGTCATTGCGAACATCTGGATCGGCAGCGTCTGCAACGCGAGCTTGCAGGGGATCTTCTTGCACATCAAGACGCCCATCTGCGTTGCCAATCCGTTGGGCGACGGGACGGTCGCCATCGTGGCTGCCGCCGTCGGGATCCTGTTGCTCGCCTTGGCGGCGCGAGTGACCTATCAGTTGACGAAGCGCGCGCGCTATGAAGACCCGCGCCTGATCGACGTCCCCTTCTCGGTGTTCAGTCTTCTCGCGGTTTTTCTGAACCCCTGGATCTGGGAACACTACTACTTGTTGTTGATCCAGCCGGCGTTCGTTCTGGCCGCGGCCGCGCTCACCATCTTCCGGCGCAGCCTGCGGGACTGGCTCGATGAGGCGGGTATCACGACCCGCAGAATGGTCCGCGACAGCGTGCTGGCGTTCCTCGTGCTCGGCGGAATCTTGGCGGGTGTCCTCTCTCTGAACACGAATATCTATGCCAAGCGGCGCCTCGAGGAGCTGTGGCGCGGTGAACCCCGGCACCCGACGCCCTGGGTGCACTTGCACATTCACATCGCCGAGTTCCTGAATTGTCTCCCCTGGGTGACCATGATCGTTCTGTCGTTCGTCGTAGCGGTCTGGTACTCGTTCTGGGTGCGTAGTCAGCAGCAAGGCAAGCCCGCGGGCCGCGAACCGCGGTTCGAGGCGCTACCCCAAAGCAGCGCAACCGCTGTGCCCTGAGCCTGCACAGCCGCGGGATCTCCGGTCAGGCTGGCTCTTTGTCGAACGCGGTCGGATGGGTTGATCCCGAGAACCCGCGGCCGATTTGAGTGATCACTTTGGTGCCCTCGGCTTCGACCGTGTAGTGCATGCGCGGCATGCCGTTGGCGGTCATGAAGCGCTCCAGCGCGGCGTGATGGCTCGGGCAATAGAGCATCAGAAAGCCGCCGCCGCCCGCGCCAATGATCTTGCCGCCCAGCACGCCGAACTTCTGGCGAACCTCGTCGTAGATCCGATCGACGCTGCCGAGCGAGATCTTGGTCGAGAGCGTCTTCTTGCTCTGCCAGTGGTCGTCGAGCAGCTGGCCCCATCGGTCGTAGTTGCCCGACTCGATCGCCTCCAGGATGCGGTGCCCGAGGTCCTTGATGCGATGCAAGCTGTCGGCGACGCGCGCGTGGTCGGCGCTGGCCGACTGCTGCATGGCCGCGTTCTGGTCCGCGAGCACCTCGCGCGCGTCGCGCTGGGCGCCCGTATAGTAGATGTGCGTGTGGGCCACGAAGTCGGCGATGTCGCCGCTGCTGGGGTTGAGCTGGCGGACGACGACCTTGCCATCTTTGTCGATGTTCAAGACGGTGAGGCCACCAAAGGCGGCCATGTACTGGTCCTGCTTGCCGATGCCTTCCTTCAGCACGTCGAGCTCGATGTGGCAGGCCTCCTCGGCGAGCCCCTGCAGCGAGATGTAGTCGCGGCGATCGTGGTGAAGCGCGTTGAGAAGCCCCACGATGTAACAGCTCGACGAACCCAGGCCCGTTCCGGCCGGTAAATCGGCGATCGACGAGACCTCGAACATGTCTCGGATGCCGTGCGCACGCAGGGCCTCGCGCGCGAGCGGGTGCCGCAACTGACCGACCTCGTCGACGACCTCGCTCTGCGAGTAGTGGAGAACGAGCTTTCGTCCGATCACCGGGCGGTTAACACAGACGTACATGTACTTGTCCAGGCCCATCGCAAAGATGAAGCCGCCATGTTTGGAAAAGTACGACGGTAAGTCGGTGCCCCCTCCGCCGAGGGTCACGCGGAAAGGTGTACGGGTGACAATCATGATGCGGTCCTCAGTATTCGATTCAGGGCCGAGATGACGGCTCGGGCGTTGTTATCCAGCACCCGTTCTGATGTCAACCTCGACCCGACAGCGTGGTTCGAACCTCAGCGACGGTCGGCGTATCCTTCGCCGGAAGGAAGAACGCCCGCTGGCCGTGGTGCAGCGCACTGGCGCGGCGCGCGGACCCTGTGCCACCCAGCCACTGTGTGACCGGCGGACGTGGTCCGGCGGCGCGCCGACGCTGCCTGCCGAGCCCTTTACCGGTACGCGGAATGCATTATCTTCCGGGTATGAAGCGCATCGGGACAACAATGTGTAGCTTGGCGTTGGTGTTCGCACTCGGGCTGGCTTCGTGCGCGACCACGGACACGACATCCACCACCTGGACCGATCCGTACGCGGCGAACGGCCAGTGGACGCGGCCAGGCCGCGTGGAAGCCGTTCAGGAGGTGGTGCAGCACGTCCAGGGCAACCCGGCGGGCGGCGCCGTCGCCGGCGCGGTGATCGGCGGCTTGCTCTTCGGCGGGCGTGGTCCGGCGGCCCTCGCCGGCGCGGCCGGCGGCGCGGCGGTCGGCGCCGCGGCGAGCCAGGGCTCGGGCGAGACGCGGCAGTACCGCGTCTGGGTCCGTTACTACGATGGTGGCCAGCAGATGTTCGTCTATCCGAACTACTCGCCGTTCCGTCCGGGCGAGAATGTTGTGCTGACACCACAGGGCCTCGCTCGCGGCTGAGCCTCGCGCTCGTGACTTCGATCCCGCCGAGCGCGGGAAACGGGAGGATTCCAGCCTCCCGTTTGTAGACTTTGGGTCGCAATGCACGCCCTGGTGGAGCTGGGGTCGCGCAGCCCTGCCGGATGTGGTAACCAGAACCTCGACGGCAAGATTGGATGAACCGTTCCAGGCCGGAACTGTGACTGCGTTTCGACCTGCACCGACGGTTTGGGTCCCGGTCATTGCCAGGGAGAGACGGATGGGCCGCAATCGCTTCAACTCGCTCGTTTCGAAGACGCTCCTCGGAACCGTCTGCGCGCTGCCGCTCGCCTTCACGCTGGGCGGATGCGACAGCAAGACGGAGCCCAACCCCGCCGACGCGGAGACCGCCACCTGCACGCCGATGGATTCGGTCCCGCAGCGGTTGTGGCGGCTCTCGACGCAGCAATTCTCTAACTCCGTGCGCGACCTCCTGGGCCTGCCGGCGGGACCCGCGCTCTCCACGACCGGCGGCGGCGCACAGTTTGCGTTCTTCAGCTCGGACACGCTGAGCGTCGACCCGGGCCTGGCGTTCTCGGTCAACGGCGCGGTGAAGACCGCGCTCGCCGCGGCGGCGCCACAGCTCCCCGCGCTCGCCGCCTGCAGCACCGGTGAAGACGAGTCGGCCTGCGCGCAGCGGTTCGCCACGACCTTCGGGATGCGCGCGTTCCGCCGGCCCCTCGACTCGAGCGAGGTGGTCAGCCTGATGAATGTCTACAACCAGGGACGCCTGCAGGACTTCAACACCGGGATCAGCCTCATGGTCCAGGCGCTGCTGCAGTCGCCGTCATTCCTGTTCCGCACCGAGCTCGGCGGCGCGGCCGATCCGAAGACGGGCGCGACGACGTTGACCCCCTACGAAACGGCCACGCAGCTCAGCTACACCTTCCTGAACTCGACGCCGGACGCGCCGCTGCTCGCGGCAGCGGCCGACGGCAGCCTGGGAACCGCGCAAGGCGTCGCCAAGCAGGTCGATCGCCTGCTGCAGACCGACGCGGTGAAACAGAACATCGACAACGTCGTGATCTCCTGGTTCAACGTCCCGCAGCTGGTCATCAAGACAAAGGATCCGAGCCTGATTCCCGCCGCCGTCGCGTCGATGGTGCCCCAGGGCCAGGATGTCCAGGCGACGCTGGAGAGCGACATCACGACGTCGACGACCGACTTCGTCGACGACATCGTCTGGAAGGGCTCGGGGCGCGTCACCGAGCTCCTGACGTCGAACAAGCTGTTCGTCAACCAGCGCCTGGCGGCGCTGTACGGTCTGCCCTACGGCGACGGCACGGGCGCGCGCCCCGACGGTTTCCTCGGCGTCGCCGACCCGCAGCCGCGCGCCGGCATGATCACGCAGCCGGGCTTCATCTGGTCGCTCTCCGACCCGGCGACCACGTCGATCGTCCACCGCGGCAAGGAGATCCACGATTACGTCATCTGCGGCAACGCGCTGAAGCCGCCGCCGCCGGGCCTGCTCAGCTCGCCGACGATCATCCAGCTGCTCGCGCAGCTGCCGACCGAGCTCGACAAGGCGGAGTATCGCCTGGGCGACTCGTTCTGTTCCAGCTGCCACCAGAACATGGACACCTACGGCCTGCTGCTGGAGAAGCTGGATCCGGTCGGCAACCACCGCACGATGTACGCGGCGGCGGACATGGACACGGATCCGATCAGCGAGACCGCCGATTTCTCGACTTTCCCGAGCCTGGCGCCGCTGAACATGCCGATCACCGGGCCGGTCGACTTCGCCAAAGCGATCGTCGCGGACCATCAGTTCACCGACTGCGCGGCGATGATGATGGTCAGCTACGCGCTCGGCCGCTTCGCGGTCTCGACGGTGCCGGATCCGCTCGACAACACCAGCACCGTCACCGTGAACAACACCTGCGAGGTCGACAGCGTGCGCGCACAGTTCAACCGCAGCGACGGCAAGCTGTCGACGCTGCTGAAACAGGTGGCCACGGCCGCGTTCGTGCAGTCCCGTTCAGGAGGCTCCCCGTGACGTCGTACAAGGTTTCGCGCCGGGCATTTCTTCGCGGCTGTGGCGCATCGACGCTGATGCTGCCGCTGCTGCGCAACATCGAGGCGCGCGCGCAGGGGAAGCCGGCGCCGCTGCGCTTCCTGGTCATCCATCACTCGCTGGGAACGCAGCTGGGCCCGCCGACGGGCGGCCCGGCCGATCTCTGGCGCCCGCCGGTGTCGGGGACGACCACCAGCTTCGCGCTGCCGGTGAACAGCGCGCCGTTCACGCCGCTGCAGCCGAAGATGGTGATGATCGACGGCCTCAACATCGTGTGCGCCAGCAAGTCGCCGGGCAAGGAAGGGACCAACACGCACGAAGGCGGGATGGTCGCGATCATGACCGGGCAGCCCAATCTGGGGCTCGCGCCCAACAGCCAGGCCGATTACGTCGCGGGTGGTCCGTCGATCGATCAGATCTTCCTCGCGCAGTCGCCGCTGCTGGGTGGGCCGGCGTCGTCGATGCGCACGCCGTTCCAGTCGCTGCAGCTGGCGGCCGACGTTCGCTCCGATCGTGACGAGGTCGCGCCGCGCACGCTGTCGTACGGGCCGCTGAACATGGACGCGGCCGACATCGTCTCGCAGCGGAGCCCGCTCGCGCCGGAGACGACGCCGCTGCTGACGTACATGCGCATGTTCGGCGGGTCGATGATCACCGACCCGGCGCAGGCTTCGGCGATGCTGGCGCAGAACAAGAGCGTGCTCGATTTCATGAAGGGCGACATGGCGCGCCTGCGCACGCTGGTTCCCGCGGGTGAGACCTCCAAGCTGGACGTGTACGGCGAGTCGATCCGACAGCTCGAGAGCAGCCTCTCTGCGGGACTGATGCCGGGAACCTGCCCGCAGCAGCCGGCGCCGCCGGCGGCGATCAAGAACGTCAACGCCGGCACCGGTGCGACGGTCTTCAATGGCCAGAACCTGGGCAACGCCGGCGGCAGCAAGCTCAGCGGCGCCGACTACTACGACCCGACCGATCCCGCCAACCATCCGCACGCGTTGCTGGGCATGCAGCAGCTGCAACTGATGCAGGCGGCGTTCTCGTGCGATCTGGCGCGCGTCGGCACGTTCATGTGGTCGGCGGGGACCAACTGGGTGGTGTTCCCGAGCCCGTTCCAGGGCGCGGCGCTGGCCAACGGCGCGCCGTCGTCGCCCGAGCACCCGCCGTCGCACACGACTGACGCGTCGACGATGGCCTGGATCGCGCAGATCGACCAGTGGTACGCGGCGCAGACGGCGTCGGCGCTGCAGCAGTTCGACGCCACCACCGACTTCGACGGCAACACGCTGCTCGACAACACCGTCGTCGTGTATCTCAGCGAGGTGGCGCGCGCGTACGACCACGACCAGCGCAACGTTCCGTACCTGGTCTTCGGCGGCAAGAACACGGGCATCAACGGCGGACAGTTCATCAAGATCACCGGCGGGGCGTTGATCGACAGCAATCAGGGCTACAACAATCGGCCCACCAACGACGCCTGGTTGGCGCTGGCGCCGATCTTCGGCGTCAACCTGCCGAGCCTGGGCGGGCCCACGCAGTCGACCGGGCCGCTTCCGGGCCTCGTGCGTTGACCTCGCCGCGGGCGCCGAGCGCAGCCGTCGCGCGCGCGCTCGCGTGCCCGCGTTGCGGCGGCGCTCTCGCGTCCGCACCCGACGGATGGGCCTGCGGCGCGTGCGCGATCGCGTATCCGTCGGTGGGCGACGTCCCGTGCCTGGTCCCGGACCCTGGACTCTGGCGGGCGCGCTGGGCGCAGCGCGCGGATCACTACCTGACGGCGGCGGAGCGGCGGATCGCCGAGCTCAACGGCGAGCGCACCGCCGATGGCTTGTTGCGCAGCACGCGCGAGCGGCTGATCGCGATCATGGCGGCGCTGTCCGCGGACCGAGAGGTGTTCGCCCGGCTACTCGGGCCGCTGCGGGGCGCGGCCGCGCAGCCGCAGGCACCGAGCCCGATTCCCACGGCGACCGCGCCCAGCGCCGACTACGAGGTGCTGA
>Ga0265328_10000181_pt1 | contig 29255 bp, 28 predicted proteins | sample 41624metaG_FD_202086 | JGI IMG/M metagenome (GOLD analysis project Ga0265328, IMG submission 202086) | Rhizosphere microbial communities from Carex aquatilis grown in University of Washington, Seatle, WA, United States - 4-16-24 metaG | ecosystem: Host-associated > Plants > Roots > Rhizosphere...
TCGACCGGACGATTCTGTCCGGTCGGAAAGCGCTCACGCCCCGCAGGCCGCCATCGCCGCGATCATATGCGGAGGGGCCGGCGCTTCCACCTCGACCGCCGGCTTTCCGTCCCGCATCGGAATGCTCACGCCGCGCGCGTGGAGATGCAGCGGCGGCGAGCCCGCCCTGAGGCCCGTTCCGTAAATCGGATCGCCCAAAATAGGCCAGCCCATCGCCTGCATGTGCACGCGCAATTGATGGGTGCGGCCGGTGTGGGGCTTCAGTTCCAGCAGCGCCAATTCGCCTCGCTCGGCGTCGACGCCGCGCCCGAGGACGCGCCAACCGGTTCGGGCGGGGAGCCCCAGCGGATCGACCCGCATCCACCAGCCCCGCGTCGCGTCGAGCCGGCCCAGCGCCAGGTCGATCTCGCCGCTGTCGTCCGCGGGCGCGCCCTCGACGACCGCCCAATAGGTCTTTTGAACCCGGCCGCCCTTGAACAGATTGCCGAGACGCTCCAGCGCCTTGCGATGCCGTCCGAGCACGAGACAGCCGGACGTGTCCTTGTCGAGCCGGTGGGCCAGCGCCGGCGCGCGGGGCAGGCCGAAGCGCAGTTGACCGAAACAATCCTCCAGATTGTCGCCGCCTTTCGGCCCGCGATGCACCGGCAGCCCGGCCGGCTTGTCGATGACGAGCATCAGCCCGTCGCGATAGAGGAGCCGGGAGAGGAGATCGAGGGGGGCGTCGGTCACAAGCGCCCCTCCGCGCGCGTCCGGGCGCATCCGCGGACGGCGGCGCTTGCGACCCGCGAGAGTGCCGGGGCCGGCGCAAGAGTGTCGGTGAAGATCATGGGAATGTCGTAAGGCGCGCGCGCGGACGGCGCAACTCCGCAGACAGTCGTCGCGTCGGCCGGAGGAGGCGCTTCGCCGGAAACCGGACGCTCGCGACGCCGGCGCGCGCCGTCTAGCCCTTTTTCATTGGCTGGTGTAGGCAGACAACGCAATTCGAGGGAGCCCATGAGCAAGGACGCAGACGGCGCGAGCGAAAAGCGCGGCCTATTCGGACGATTGTTCGGGCGTTCGACGCCGGCCCCGGCCGCGCCGCAGCCCGCGGCCGCCCCCGCGGCCGAGACGCCGGCGCGCAGCTGGAAGGAACGGCTGTTCGGCGGTCTGTTCCGCTCCTCGCAATCCATCACCGAGGGCATCGCCAGCGTCTTCACCAAACGCAAGCTGGATGCGCTGACGCTCGAAGAGCTGGAGGACGTTCTGCTGCGCGCCGATCTTGGCGTCGGCGCCGCGACGCGCATCACCAGAGCCGTGGGCGCCGCCCGCTATGAAAAAGGCATAGAGCCCGACGAAGTGCGCGCCATTCTCGCCGCAGAAGTCGAGAAATCGCTGATCCCGGTCGCGGTTCCGCTCGACATAGACGAAACGAAAAAGCCGTTCATCGTGCTTGTCGTCGGCGTCAACGGCTCCGGCAAGACGACCACCATCGCCAAGCTCACCGCCAAATGGCGCGGCGAGGGCAAGAAAGTCATCCTCGCCGCCGGCGACACTTTCCGCGCCGCGGCGGTGGAGCAATTGCGCGTCTGGGGCGCGCGGCTGGACGCCGAGGTGGTTGCGGGCAAGGAAGGCGCGGACGCCGCCGGGCTCGCCTTCGACGCCATGCAGCGCGCCCGCGCCGCCGGCGCCGATCTTCTGCTGATGGACACGGCGGGACGCTTGCAGAACCGCACGGAGCTGATGGCCGAGCTTGAAAAAATCGTCCGCGTGATGAAAAAGGCCGACGCCGAAGCGCCGCACGCCGTTCTGCTGGTGCTGGACGCGACTGTCGGCCAGAACGCCATGTCGCAGGTTGAGGTTTTCGGCAGGATCGCCGGCGTCACCGGGCTGGTGATGACCAAGCTCGACGGCACGGCGCGCGGCGGCATTCTCGTGGCCATCGCCGAAAAATACGGCTTGCCGATTCACTTCGTCGGCGTCGGCGAAAGCGCCGACGATCTGGAGCCTTTCGCCGCACGCGATTTTGCGCGGGCCATTGCCGGGCTCGCGCCCGAAACAGAGGACGCGCCCCAGGGCGCGCAGACAACAGACTCGCCATGACCGAAAATTTGATCGAAAAAGCCGCCGCGCCGGGAGGCGCGACGCGCAAAGCCAGGCTGTCGCCCGTGCTGAAGCTCGCTCTGGAGCTTGGACCGCTCGCCGTCTTCTTTATCGTCAACACCAAGTTCGGCATTTTTCCGGCGACCGCCGCTTTGATGGCCTGCGCCGTCGTCACGCTCGGCGTCTCCTGGTCGATCACGAAACATGTGCCGACCATGCCGTTGGTGACCACCGGCCTTGTCGTCGTCTTCGGCGCGCTCACCTTTTTTCTTCAGGACGAGACTTTCATCAAGCTGAAGGTCACCATTCTCTACGCGCTGTTTGGCGGCTCGCTGCTGATCGCGTTGAAATTCGACAAATTGCTGCTGCCGATCGTATTCGACACGGCCTTTCACGTCGACCAGGAGGGGTGGCGCAAGCTCACCGTGCGCTGGGGCCTGTTCTTCTTTTTCCTCGCCGCGCTCAATGAGGTGGTGCGCCACGTCGTCACGACCGACGCCTGGGTGAATTTCAAGGTCTTCGGCATTTTTCCGCTGACGCTGATCTTCGCCCTGGCGCAGGCGCCGCTGATCATGCGCCACGAGATCAAAGCCGAAAACGACGATCCCGAAGCGCATTTTTAAGGAACCGCCTGGGCTTTACATAAAGCTCTCGGCCATGTCGCGCGGCGCGAGCTTGTCGGTTTTCAACATGCTGATCATGCCCTTGCCGGTCGCGACGACGCCGCGAATGAAATCCTTCGCCATTGTGGAGGCGACATCCGGGGTCGGCTGAACCGTCTCCGGCATGATTTCGAGAATGTCCGAAACCGCGTCGACGAGAAAGCCCACCGTCTGCCCCGGAAGGTCGACGACCACGACCGCGTGACGCGCCGTCGGCTCGCTCGGCGGAAAGCCGAGGCGCACGGCGAGATCGACGACCGGCAGCACGCTGCCGCGCAGATTGATCACGCCGCACATGAAGAAGGGCGCGTGAGGCACCGGCATCGCCGGCGTCCAGCCGCGGATTTCGCGCACGGACATAATATCGATGCAAAATTGCTGACCGCCAATGTCGAACGAGATGAATTTCGTCGACTCCGATCCATCGGCCAACGCGTTCGGCGTCTCCATTCTCAGAACTCCTTCCAGCTGTCCGCGTCGCTATCGACCTCCGCCTTGCGCAGGGCGCCGCCGCCGGACGCCGCCGTCGTCTTGAGCGCCGGGCGCGGCGCGGACGCGCGCCCACGACCGTTATGCCCGCCGGAGGAGACGCGAAACTTGCCGATCATCTCCGCAAGGCCGCCGGCCTCACGTCTCAGATGATGGCTCGCCGCCGGCGCCTCGGCGGCTTTCAGCGCAAGCGCATTGTCCTTGAAGGTTTGCAGCGCCTTCGCCATGCCGCCGATTTCATCGCCGCGGCCGGCGCCTTCCACCTGCTGCGACAGATCGCGATTGGCGAGCGCGCTCATTTGCGCGGAGAGACGCAGCAGCGGGCCGACAACTTTGCTGCGCGAAATCCAGATGGAAAAACCGATGCCCGCGAGAATGGCGACGACGCTGACGACGAGAGACTGACGGATTGTCGCCTCAGCGCCCGCATGGAGACCTTCGCTCTTCGCCTTTATCTCATCAAGCAGCCCGTTATTGAAAGCGACGATGTCCTGCACCACCGCTTCAAGCTTCTCATCCGGCGGATACCGGAGATTGGCGACCTTCGCCATGTCGTCGAGTTCCGCCGGCTTGATCGTCGAACCATGATCCGCGCCGGGCGTGTTTTTTGCGATCCCCCGCGGAACTTTGGCCTCTTCCCGGATCGCGCCGATCCGATCGCGGAATCCGGCATAAGCCTGCGCATGTTGCGGATCGACTTTCGCCGCATCGTTCGGAACGGCGTCGACATTGGCTTTCGCCGCGGCAAAATCCTTGAGCGCCTTCTGAACGACCGCGCGATCCGTGTCGTAGTCGAGCACGATATGAACCGCTTCGCCGATTTGCAGCGCCAGCAGATTGGCGCGGAGCGCTTTGACGACGCCTTGATAGCTATGCTCGGTAAGCGCTTCATAGCCGACCGTCGTTTTGGTGGTGTTCGCCATGGAAACCCATGTGCCCGTGGCGAACAGACCGGCAAGCAGCGCCACCGGCAAAAGCGCCTTGGTTCCGAGCTTCAGATTGTCCATGTTCATGGAAGACCTCGTAACGCCGCGGTCTTTCGCTAAGGACCGCCGTCAATACCGGGCGACAAATGAAGCGACGTCACGACGCCTGCGACAGCGTAAGTATTGAGAGAAACAGCGACGCTGCGGACCACGGCCGGCGCGCGCTCACCCTCGCGTCATGAGGGAGCGCGGCGGCGAAGACGGGCGGCTCGGGGAATCGGCGGCCTCATGCCTCCGCACAGTCGGGGCGGGGAGCCCGAGCGCGGCGATTCAACGCAACAAGTTTCTTCTATAATGTTATATTTTTTGTAAATAACCATGCGATTACATAAACTTGTCTATAGCTTGGCTATTTATACGCATGACGTCCTCAGCCGAACAGCGCCCTCCGCACCGCTTCGCGTCAGCCGTTTGACGCGTTGGCGCCGCGCGCGTATGAATTGGGCGTGACGGTTCTTCGATAAGAGGATGAAAAGGGAACGCGGTGAGGGCATTCGCCCCATGCCGCGGCTGCCCCCGCAACTGTGACCGGCGAGGTCGCGCCATCAGCCACTGGGCCCCTCGGGCTTCGGGAAGGCGGCGCGGACGGCGAGCCGGAAGCCAGGAGACCTGCCGTCACGGGTCCGCATTTCAACGCCGCCGGCGGGGCGGCAAGGAGACGACATATGACGACGCAGATTCTTTCCGGCAAGGCTTCCCTCTCCGCGTCGCGCGCGGAAACCCTTCGCGCCGCTTTCGTTGCGCTGTTCCTTGGCCTTGGCCTTGTTTACGCGATCGGCTTCTCCGCGTCGGACACGACGCATGAAGCCGCGCATGATTCGCGTCACGCCCTCTCCTTCCCCTGTCACTGATCGCGTGATCCAGCGCGTTCTGGTGGTCGGCCTTCTGGCCGGCCTTGTCGCGGGGCTTGCGGTCGCGGCCCTGCAACATGTCACGACGACGCCGCTCATTCTGGCCGCCGAGGTCTATGAGACGGCGGAACACGCGCATGACGCTGCGCCCGCCGAAGAGGTCTGGAAGCCGGCCGAGGGCGCTCAACGCACCGGTGCGACGACGCTGGCGACGCTTGGCGTCAGCACGGGCTATGCGCTCATCCTCATCGCCGCCATGCTGATCGCCGGCGAGACCATCGCGCCCAAAACGGCGCTCGCCTTCGCCGCCTGCGCTTTCGCGTCCACGGGGATTGCGACGAGCCTCGGCCTTGCGCCGCAATTGCCGGGAATGGCCGAAACCGCGCTCGTTCCGCGCCAGATCTGGTGGGCCGCGACCGCAGCGCTCACCGCTCTCGGCCTGTTCGCGACGCTGCGGCTCGAACCCGTCGCCGCAAAAGCGCTCGGCCTTGCGGCGATTCTCGCGCCGCATCTTTACGGCGCGCCGCAGCCGGCGACGCCCGGAAGCAGCGTGCCGGCGGAACTCGCCGCGCGCTTCGCCGCCTCCTCGCTCGCCGTGCAGGCGGTGAGCTGGACGCTGGCGGCGCTGATGGTCGCCCTGTTGTGGCAGGGCTATGAACGCCGCATCCGCGAGACGAGCGACGCCGCATGAGCTTCGCGCGCAAAATTCCCGCAACAATCGTCACGGGATTCCTCGGCGCCGGCAAGACGGCGCTGATCCGCCATGTGCTGGAGACGTCGGCGGGTCGGCGCCTTGCGCTCATCATCAATGAATTCGGCGATGTCGGCGTCGACGGCGATATTCTGCGCGCCTGCGGCGTCGCCTCCTGCCCGGAGGAGAATATCGTCGAACTGGCCAATGGCTGCCTGTGCTGCACCGTCGCGGATGATTTCGCGCCGGCGATCGAAGCCCTGCTCGCGCGCGACGAACCGCCTGAACATATTGTGATCGAGACCAGCGGTCTCGCTTTGCCCAAGCCTCTGGTCAAGGCCTTCGACTGGCCCTCGATCCGGGCCCGTTTGACTGTCGACGGCGTCATCGCCGTCGTCGACGGCAAGGCGGTCGCGGAAGGTCGTTTCGCCGATGATGTCGACTCGCTCGCGCGACAGCGCGACGAGATAGGCGCCATCGACCACGACAATCCGCTTGAGGAGGTCTTCGAGGATCAGCTCGCCTGCGCCGATCTCGTCATTCTCAACAAGACGGATTTGCTCAGCGACGCCGAAGCCGCCGATGTCGCCGCGCAATTGCGCGCCGCAGCGCCGCGCTCCCTGAAAATTCTGCACGCGAAAAACGGCGCCGTCGACGCCGCGCTGCTGCTTGGGCTTTCCGCGGCGGCGGAGGACGACCTCGCCAATCGCCCCTCGCATCACGACGCCGAGGCGGAGCATGATCACGACGATTTCGAAAGCTTCGTCGTCGATGTGGCGGCGGCGACCGACGCAGACGCCTTTCTCGCGCGCCTCGCGCAGATCGCGCAGACGCATGACGTGCTGCGCATGAAAGGCTTCGTCGAAGTCGCCGGCAAGCCCATGCGGCTTCTCGTGCAGGGCGTCGGCGCACGCTTTCAGCGTCAGTTCGACCGTCCCTGGAAGGACGGCGAAGCGCGGCGCGGACGGCTCGTGGTGATCGGCGAAAAAGGCCTCGATCGCGCCGGCGTCGTCGCCATGATCAACGCGCCATAGCGGCCGTACGCCATGCATCTCCTCGCCCGCGATCTTCATGGTCTCGACGACGCCGGCGCGGCGACGGACCTTGAACAGACGCCCGCGGACATCGTCTTTCTGTCCTTCTCCGATTCCGAATTGCAGCTTGTCGCAAGGCTGCATGAGGAAAGCGGCGGCGCCTACGCCAGCCTGCGCTGCGCGCCTCTGTCTCTGCTGAAGCACCCCTATTCCGTCGATCTCTACATCGAAAAAGTGGCGCGTCACGCCCGGCTGATCCTTGTGCGCCTGCTCGGCGGCAGGGATTATTGGGCCTATGGCGTCGACGAACTGGCGCGCGCCGCGCGCGAAAGCGGCGCGACGCTCGCGCTCGTGCCGGGCGACGCGCTGGACGATCCGCGTCTCGCCGCCGCCTCCACGGCGCCCGTGGAAACGCTGCTGCGTATCTGGTCCTGTTTCCAGCAGGGCGGGCCGGATAATCTGCGCAGCCTGCTCGGCCTCGCCTCGACGCTCGCGGGGCGCGCCGCGCCTTTCGCGCCTTGCGTGACTGTCGCCAGCGCCGGCTATTATGCGGAGGCCCGCCGCGAGCGCGGCGCCCGGCGCGCGCTCATCGTCTTTTATCGCTCGGCGTTTCTCGCCGATGACGCTGCGCCCATCGTCGCGCTGGCCGAGGCGCTCGCCAAACGCGATCTCTCCGTCGAGGCCGTATTCGTCACAAGTCTGAAAGAGCCGGAAAGCTGCGCCTTTCTTGCGCAAGCGATAAACCGCGCCGCGCCTTCCCTCATTCTCAACGCCACCGCCTTTTCCGCGCGCGACGACAAGGGGTCCGTTCTGGAGCGCGCCGACGCGCCAATCCTGCAGGTTGCTCTGTCGACCTCGTCGCGCGAAGCGTGGCAAGCCTCGCCGCGCGGCGCCAATGGCGCCGATCTCGCGATGAATATCGTGCTCCCCGAAATCGACGGGCGCATTTTCACGCGCGCCATATCATTCAAAGCGCCCATGCAGACGCGCGCGTCGAGCCAATATTGCGAGATGCGTCACGCGCCGGAACACTCGCGGATCGAATTCGTCGCCGACCTTGCGGCGAATTGGGCGCGGCTGCGCGCCAAGGCGAATAAAGAAAAGCAGCTCGCGCTTGTTCTTTCCGATTATCCCGCGCGGCGCGGGCGCGGCGGCTACGCCATCGGCCTCGACACAGAGCAAAGCGTCGTCGCCATTGCGCAGGATTTGCGCGCGGAAGGTTATGTGATCGACGCTCTTCCCGCGCCGCTTGTTCGCACGCTGGAAGACGCCGCGCATTGCGCAATCCTTCCGCTCGCCGACTATAAGCGTTTCTATGACGCATTGCCTGCGGCGTTTCGCGCAAGCGTCGAAACGGAATGGGGCGCGCCGGAGGACGATCCGGCGGCGACGCAGGAAGGTTTTCGTTTCTCCTGCATTGACGCGGGCCAGGCGATCATCGCCTTTCAGCCGGACCGCGGCGCGCGCGCCGAGCGGCGCGAGAGCTATCATGACGCCTCGCGCGCGCCGCGTCATGCCTTCGTCGCCTTTTATCTATGGCTGCGCTTCGTCAAACGCATTGACGCGCTTCTCCATATCGGCACGCATGGTTCGCTGGAATGGCTGCCCGGAAAATCGGCGATGCTCTCGCAAGATTGCGCAGTCGAGGCCGTGCTCGGCCCGACGCCGCTCATCTATCCCTTCATCGTCAATGATCCCGGCGAGGCCGCTCAGGCGAAGCGCCGCAGCAGCGCCGTGACCATCGGCCATCTGACGCCGCCGCTCATCAACGCGGCGCTGTACGACGACGCCGCGCGCATCGAAGCTTTGCTCGACGAATATTCGAGCGCGGCTCAGCTCGATCCGCGCCGGGCGAAACTCGTCGCCGGCGCCGCGCTGGACGAGGCGGAACGCTGCGGCCTGCTGGGCGACGCCGGCGCAAAGAACTGCACGGAAGCCGAAGCGCTCACAAAGCTCGACGCTTTTTTATGCGACGTAAAAGAAATGCGCATCGGCGACGGGCTGCATGTTTACGCGCGCGCAGCGGATGCGGACGCGATGCGTGTGATCTGCGCACAGGGCGAAAGCGCGGCGCTCATCTCAGCGCTTGCCGGGCGCTTTGTCGAGCCCGGCCCCGCCGGCGCGCCCTCGCGCGGCCGCGCCGATGTGCTTCCCACGGGACGAAATCTCTACTGCATCGATCCGCGCCATGCGCCGACGCGCGCGGCGTTCGACATTGGCAAGCGCGCCGCGCGCGAGGTGATGCTGCGTCACATGCAGGAACATGGCGAATGGCCTCGCGCCGTCATGCTCGATCTCTGGGGCAGCGCGACGATCCGCACCGGCGGCGAAGATTTTGCGCAGGCGCTCGCGCTGCTCGGCGTTCTCCCGACATGGGACACGACAAGCGCGCGCGTCAGCGGTTTTGAAATCGAGCCGATGGCGAAGCGCGACTTTCCGCGCGTCGATGTGACGCTGCATATTTCCGGCCTCTTCCGCGACATGTTTCCGGGCCTCATCGCGCTCTTCGACGACGCCGTGCGCGCCGTCGCCACGCTCGACGAAGACGCAAGCGACAATCCGCTCATTCGTTCGCGCGACGATCTCGCCCGCATCTTCGGCGCCGCGCCCGGCGCCTATGGCATCGGCCTCGCCGAAAAAATCTCGCGCGGCGATTGGGAGCAGCGCGACGATCTTGGAAACGCTTTCCTCGCCGCCGGCGGCCACGCCTTCGACCGCGCCGGCGACGGCGCGCCGGCGCATGACGCTTTTCGCGCGCGCGTGAAAGACGCCGACGCGCTGCTGCATGTGCAGGATATGGCGGATGTCGATATTTTCGCCGGCTCCGCCTTCGTCGATTTCGAAGGCGGATTCGCCGCGGCGAATAAAATGCTCGGCGGCGATGCGGAGGTCGTGCATATTGACGCGACGCGCGCGGGCGAATTGCGCGCGCGCGGACTCGACGCGGAGATTGCGCGCGTGCTGCGCGGGCGACTCGCCAATCCGCGCTGGATTTCGGGGCAGATGCGCCACGGGCATCGCGGCGGCGGCGAGATCGCCGAGGGCGTCGATAATTTCTACGCCTTTGCGGCGACGACAGGCCTCGCCAGCGATGCGCAATTTGATTTGCTGTTCGCGGCGACGCTCGGCAGCGACGAACTGCGCGCCTTTCTGCAAAGAGAAAATCCGCGCGCGTTGCACGCCATCGCCCATGTCTTTGCGCAGGCGCAAAGTCGCGGCCTGTGGCGCAGCCGTCGCAACAGCGCGGCGGCGCTGATTGATGCGGCGACGGAGCAGACCCTGTGAGCCGCGCGCCGGAAATCAAGGGCTGGTGCCCCGGCGCCTTCGCCCCCATGGAAAGCGGCGACGGGCTCCTGCTGCGCGCCAAGCTCATCGGCCCGCGCCTGTCGCTGGCGCAAGCACGCGCCATCGCCGGGATTGCGACGCGCTGCGGCAATGGCCTCATCGATCTCTCGCAACGCGCGCAATTGCAATTGCGCGGCGTGCGACAGGAGACGCTGAGCGAAGCTTTGCAGCGCCTCTCCGAAGCAGGCCTTCTCGCGGAAAGCCCGGCGGCGGAACGCGTGCAGAACATTCTCGCGCCGCCCTTCCCGCGCGCCGGCGCGATTGCGCCCGATGCGCTTGCGCGCGCAATTTATGCGAAAGCGGATTTGCATGGGCTGCCGCCGAAATTTCTGTTTCTGATCGACGACAGCGCCTTATCTCTGCGCGATAGCGACGCCGACATCCGGCTTGAAGCGCAAGACAACGGCGCCATCGCGCTTGCGCTTGGCGGCGCGCGCGACATTGCCGCCATTGTCGACGCAAGAGAGGCGATCGCCGCCGCGCTGCGCCTCGCGCGCGCCTTTCTCGATCTGCGCGCGGATTTTGACGCGCGCATTCCGCGAATGCGCGCGCTGACCGCGGCCCTCGGCGCGGAGAGCATGTTTGCCGCGGCGGGGCTCACAAGCGCCGCCTATGCGCCGCTGGGAGCCGCGCCAGGTCCGAGGCACATCGTCGGCGCGCAGCGGCTCGGCGACATCTGCTTTGCCGGCGCCGCAGCGCCTTTTGGCCGCTGGCGCGCACAAACGCTCGCGGCCTTCGCCGATTGCGCGCAAAAGCGCGGCGCCGGCGAGTTGCGCGCCACGCCCTGGCGCGCGCTGCTCGCGCAAACGCCGGACATGGACGAGGCCCGCCGTCTTTCCGAGGACGCGCGCGCGCGCGGCTTGATTATATCCGGCGACGATCCGCTCCTCGCCGTCGTCGCTTGCCCTGGCGCGCCCGAATGCGTTCAGGCGCAGGGCGACACGCGCGCGCTCGCGCAAAATGTCGCGCCGCTGGCGCGCGCCCTTGCGCAAAACGGCGTCGCGCTGCATGTGTCGGGTTGCGCGAAGGGCTGCGCCCATCCGGCGGCGGCGCCCGTGACTCTTGTCGCGCATGGCGCGGGCGCCGATCTGATTTTCGACGGCGCAGCAAGCGACGCCGCTGCGGCGACGGCGCTGCCGCTCGCCGAGTTGAAAGCCGCGCTGCAAAAGCGCGCCAAAGAGGAGACGCCATGTCCGGCGCATTGACCTATATTCGCGACGGCGCAGCAATCTACGAGCGATCGTTCGCGACGATCCGCGCCGAAGCCGATCTTGCGCGTTTTTCGCCGCTCGAAGAAAAAGTCGCCGTGCGCATCATCCACGCCTGCGGCATGGTGGAGACGGCGAAGGACATTTTCTTCTCAAGCGATTTCGCAACGGCCGCGCGCGACGCGCTTCGCGCCGGCGCTCCGGTTTTCTGCGACGCCAATATGGTCGCCTATGGGGTGACGCGCGCACGCTTGCCGGCGCAAAATGAGGTGATCTGCACGCTCGCCGATCCGCGCGTCGCGACGCTGGCGCAGGAGCTGAACAACACCCGCAGCGCCGCTGCGCTGGAATTATGGCGCGATAGGCTGAAAGGCGCCGTCGTCGCCATCGGCAATGCGCCGACAGCGCTGTTCCGCTTGCTGGAAATGCTCGACGCGGGCGCGCCGGCGCCGGCGGCGATCATCGGAATGCCCGTCGGTTTCGTCGGCGCAGCGGAATCGAAAGAGGCGCTGCGCGATTTCGCGCGCATTCCCTTCGCCATCGTCGCCGGACGCAAGGGCGGCAGCGCCATGGCCGCGGCGGCGATCAACGCGCTGGCGAGCGACACGGAATGAGCGCGAAATTGATCGATGCGGCGGCCGGCGTTCTGATCGGCGTCGGCCTTGGGCCGGGCGATCCCGAACTCGTCACGGTGAAGGCGGCGCGCATTTTGAGCGAAGCGACAGTCATCGCCTATTACGCCAAGGCGGGACGCGAGAGCCATGCGCGGCGCATCGGCGCGCGCTATTTTCCGCGCGACTGCGAGGAAATGCTGCTCGCCTATCCGATGACCACCGAGCGGCCCTTCGACCATCCCGACTATATTGCGGCGCTCTCGCGCTTTTACGAAGAGAGCGCGGAACGCATTGCGCGCGTGCTGCGTGCGGGGCGCAATGTCGCGCTGATTTGCGAAGGCGATCCGCTGCTCTATGGCTCCTTCATGCATATATTCGTGCGCCTGCGCGCCGCCTTCCGCGTCGAGATTTGCGCGGGCGTCTCCGGCATGTCCGGCTGTTTCGCGGCGGCGCAATTGCCCATGACCTGGGGCGACGACGTGCTCACTGTCATCCCCGCGACATTGCCGGAGGCGGCGCTGATCGGGCGGCTGCGCGCGTGCGACGCCGCGACGGTGATGAAGCTCGGCGGCAATCTGCCGAAGCTGCGCCGGGCGCTGAGCGCGACGAATATGCTGGAGCGCGCCATCTATGTGGAGCGCGGCACGATGGCGGAGCAGAAGATCATGCCGCTGCGCGAAAAGACCGACGACGCCGCGCCCTATTTCTCCATGGCGCTGATTCCCGGCGACGGACGGCGGCCATGAGCGGACGGCTTTACATTATCGGCCTTGGGCCCGGCGATGCGCGCTTTTTAACGCAAGAGGCGCAAGAGGCGCTGCGCCATGCGCAGGATGTGATCGGCTATGCGCCCTATGTCGCGCGCGTTCTGCAACGCGCGGGCCAGAACCGCATCGAGAGCGACAATCGCGTCGAGATCGACCGGGCGCGCGATGCGCTGGAGCGCACGGCGCAAGGACGCGTCGTCGCTGTCGTGTCGGGCGGCGATCCCGGCGTGTTCGCCATGGCCTCCGCCGTGTTCGAAGCTGTCGATTTCGGCGATCCGGCCTGGCGTAATCTTCAGATCGAGGTTTTGCCGGGCATATCCGCCATGCAGGCGGCGGCGGCGCGGCTCGGCGCGCCGCTGGGCCATGATTTTTGCGTGATCTCGCTCTCGGATAATCTGAAGAGCTGGGAGACGATCGAGACGCGCCTCGCCCATGCCGCGCGCGGCGATTTCGTCATTGCGCTGTACAACCCCGCCTCGCGCGCGCGTCCGACGCGCATCCACGACGCTTTCACGCTGTTGCGCGGCATTCTTGCGCCGCAGACCATCGTCATCTTCGCCAAATCCGTCGGCCGGCCGGAAGAGCAGATCTTCGTCTCGACGCTCAAAGAGGCCGATCCGGCGCTTGTCGATATGTCGACGCTCGTCATCATCGGCGCGAGCGGCACGAAATGCGTGGCGCGCGAGGGCGCGGCGCCTTTCGTCTACACGTCAAGGAAAAGCCCGTGAGCGACGCGCCATGGCTGACGATCATCGGCATTGGCGAAGACGGCGTTGAAGGTCTGACGCCGGGGGCGCGCGCGATCATCGCCGGCGCCGAGCTGATCGTCGGCGGCGCACGCCATCTCGCTCTCATCGGCGAGACCCGCGCGCAGACGCTTCGCTGGCCGTCGCCGATAGAGGACGCGCTTCCCGACATCGTCAAAAAGCGCGGACGGCCGGTCGTCGTTCTTGCTTCGGGAGATCCGTTTTTCTATGGCGTCGGCGATCTGTTGTCGCGCCATATCGCGGCGCCGGAGATGATGTGCCTGCCGTCGCTCTCCGCCTTTGCGCTCGCCGCCGCGCGGCTGATGTGGAGTCAGCAGGATTGCGCGCTGCTGTCGCTGCATGGCCGCGCTTTCGAGCGCATTGCGCCGCAGCTTCAGCCGGGGCGCCGACTGATCGCGCTCTCCCGCGACGGCGACACGCCCTTGCGCGTCGCGCGCTATCTGACCGCGCAAGGCTTCGGCGGCTCGACGCTCCATGTGCTCGAACATATGGGCGGTCCGCGCGAGCGGCGCCGCTCCGCGCTTGCGCGCGATTTCGCCTTTGACGACATCGCCGCGCTGAATACGCTCGGCGTCGAGATCGTCGCCGCGCCCGGCGCGCGCGTCATCCCTCTCGCGCCCGGCCTGCCGGACGATTGGTTCGAACATGACGGGCAAATCACCAAGCGCGACATTCGCGCCGTCACGCTCTCGGCCCTGGCGCCGCAGCGCGGCGATTTGCTGTGGGACATTGGCGCGGGCTCGGGCTCCATCTGCATTGAATGGATGCTGGCCGATCCCGCCAATCGCGCCGTCGCGATTGAGGCGGACGCCGCCCGCGCCGCGCGCATCGCCCGCAATGCGGCGGCGCTCGGCGTTCCCGGCCTTGATATCGTCACGGCGCGCGCGCCGGAAGGGCTGGCGGCGCTCCCCGCGCCCGATGCGGTTTTCATCGGCGGCGGCGCAACCGCCGAGACATTGGAAGCCGCCTGGCGCGCGCTGAACCTCGGCGGGCGCATCGTCGTCAATGCGGTGACGCTGGAGACGCAAGCGCTGCTCTTTGCCGCTCATGCGGAAAAAGGCGGCGAGCTCGTGCAGCTCAACGTCGCGAGGGCGCGCGCCGTGGGGCGCTTTCACGCTTTCGATCCGGCGATGCCGGTCGTGCAATGGCGCTGCGCGCGCGGATGACCCGCTGCGCCCGGATGACTCTCGACGCGCGAACGGCGAAAGCGCAATATGAGCTTGCGCGAGGCCGAGCGATTCGCGCCGCTCGGCTCACCCCGCGTCAAGCCGCTTTCGCCACGACAGGCCGCCGATGACCGACGAATTAAATCAGCCTTTAGGGCAGAGGCGGCAAAAGCCGCGCGCGCGCGAGCCGCGATTCAAAGCCGCGACGGCGCTGTACGGAACGCTGGCGGCGCTGCTTCTCGCCGGCGCCGCCGCAGCGATTTTTGCGCCGCGCAATCCCTTCGGCGGCGAACCTTTCGCCGTCGCCAAAATCGAAACCGTGAAGCCGCCGGAGCCCGCGCCCGCCAAAGCGGCGGAAAGCGCCCCGGCCCGGGCGGACAGCGCCGCAGCGAAGGATGAGACGCCGGCGGCGACGAGCCTTGGCGCGCATGGCGAGCGCATCGCCAATTCGAGCGAGATCGAACAGGTCTCTGGCGTGAAGGTCACGCGCAACGGCGGCGGCGGCGAAGCCGGCGACGGGCCGCTCATCATCCAGATCGCGCCGACATCCGGCGTGCGCCTTGCGCCGGCGCCGGACAAGCGCATCGTCGAAAAAGGCCGCTATGGCCTTCTGCCGAAAATCGCCGCGGACGGCGCCCGCCCGATGGATATGTACGCGCGGCCTTTCGTCACGTCGCAAAAGCTGAAAAACGGCGCGCCGAAAGTCGCGCTGATTGTCGGCGGCGTCGGCCTGAACGCGACGACGAGCGGCCTCGCCATCGACGAAACGCCGGAGGATGTGACCCTCGCCTTCGCGCCCTATGGCGCCAATCTCGACGCGCTGGCGGCGCGCGCGCGCAGCCGCGGCCATGAAATTCTGCTTCAGGCGCCGATGGAATCCTTCGACTTTCCGCAAAACGACCCGGGGCCGCATACGCTCAAGACGGAAGTCACGACGGAGACGGCGCGCGACGATCTGCACTGGCTGATGAGCCGCTTTGCCGGCTATGCGGGCGTGATGAATTTTCTCGGCGCGCGCTTTCTGGCCGATGAGACCGCGCTGGGCGGGGCGCTCGGCGAAATCGGCGGGCGCGGCCTGTTCTTCCTCGACGACGGCACGGCGCCGCAATCGCTCGCGGCGAGGCTCGCGCCGCGTTACGCAACGCCCTTCGGCCGGGTCGACGTAACCATTGACGCGCGCGGAACGCCCCAGGCGATTGACGCGGCGCTGGCGCGGCTGGAGACGCTGGCGCGGCAGAAAGGCGCCGCCATCGGCTTTATCGACGCCGCGCCCGAGGCGCTGGCGCGCGTCGCGCGTTTTGCCCGGGACATGGAGCGGCGCGGCCTTGCGCTCGCGCCGGCGAGCGCGGTTCTGGCGCCGCTGGGCGCGACCTCGGCGGAAGCCGGCGCGGGCGGCCGCAAATGAGCGGCCCCGTTTTCGATCCGCGCTATCGCGCCAATGTCGGAGTGATGCTGCTCAATGCGGAAGGGCTCGCCTTCCTTGGACGGCGCAAGACGAAGGGCGATTTCGACGCCGTCGCCGAACCCTATAATTGGCAGATGCCGCAAGGCGGCGTCGACGCGGGCGAAGACCCGCTGGCGGCGGCGCTGCGCGAACTCTACGAAGAAACCAATGTGCGCAGCGTCGCGCTGCTGGCGGAGTCGCCGCAATGGTATTCCTACGATCTGCCGGATGAGGCGAAGATGCGCTGGAAGGGGAAATTTCTCGGCCAGACGCAAAAATGGTTCGCCTTCCGCTTCACGGGCGATGAGAGCGAAATCGACGTTCACGCCCCCGCCGGCGGCGCGGAGAAGCCGGAGTTCGACGCCTGGCGCTGGGAGCGCCCGTCCCTGCTGCCCGAGCTGATCGTGCCGTTCAAACGCGCGGTCTATGAGCGGGTGCTTGCGGATTTTGCGGGTTTTGCGGGGCCTTGATGACGCGTGGGGTCAGCTCCCTCTCCCGCGACAGCGGGGGAGGGTTGGGGAGGGGGCGCCCTTAAACGCGACTTTCGCTCACCCCTCGCCCTGCTTCACCGTCTCGCAGGTCACATTGCGCAGGCGCTCTCTTGCGCGCGCCATGTCGGAGGGGCGCTTGGCGAGCGAGCGGATGAGCACGAAGCCGCGCCGCGCCGGCGCCGTGAGATGCACCTCCTGCGGCGGGGCTTCTTCGTCCTCGTTTTCCAATTCCTCGATTTGTGCGGCGAGACCGACGATGAATTCGATTTCGCCCTTGATCATGGAGCGGTCGGTCATTGCGTGAAACACGCGGCCCCCCGCCGAGTGGAAGGAGAGGCCGAGAAAATCGTCGCCGTCGCCGGAAGCGCGCACGCGCAGCAGGCCTTCCGCGAGATCGAAGAGACAGGCCCCTTCCGCAAAAGCCGGGTCTTCATTCGGCAAGGGCTCGACGCCGGGCGCCGCGGCGGGCAGAAGCACGACCCCGTTCGGCGTCAATTCGGCGTCGCGCGCGATCTCGGATAATCGCGTGAGCGCCGCGCGCGGCGCGACCTCGGGCATCAGCAATATCGAGACGACATGCACAATGGCGGCGACGACCAGCGTCGCGGCCGCCCAGGGCAAAAGGTCTACGAGGCGCGCTTTCATCGTCATGCGCAGCGCAGCCGGGTGATGACGGGGAAATTCGCCGCATCCTGCCGCGCATCGACGTCAAGGGTCGAATCATACAGGCGCAAAGTCAGAGAGAAGCTGCTCAAATCGCCGGGCGACAGCCAATTGCCGTAGCGCGCCTCGCGCGCAATGGCGATCTCGAAAGCGCCGCCCTCCTTGCGCAGCAGCTCCGACGAGGAAAAGCCATGCCGGTCGTTGGCCGTGGGCGCGAGACCGCCGCCGGGACGCGAGAGTGTGAGCGTCCAATAGCGGGCGGAGGGCGTCGCGCCGCCGATGCGATATTCGCAGCGCCCGTCGAGCGGCGCGCCGCCGGAATCGGCGCGCGCGATGAAATACAGCCCCTGATCCCGGCCAAGGGGCGCCGTTCCCGCGCGCGCCAGCGCCGCGCGCGCATAAGGGTCGATATCCACGCCGCCGATGCGCGGCCAGGCGGTCCAGGGCCCGGCGCGCACGGCGGCGAGGCCCGCGCCGGAGCGCAGCGAAAGGGCCGTCGCAGCCAGGCCGAAGATCAGGCCGAGCGCCAGCACCGTCGCCGCGCGCAGATAATTCAGAAAAGGCTGCTGCACGAAATCCGCCGCTCCCCGCCTGTCGCCCGTGTTGTCGCCGCGCCCCGCCGCCGCCAGGACGCCGCCGCCCGAGCTTAGCTGCTTGCCGCGCTCAAGCGAAGCTTGCGCGGCGCAGAACACGCGGCGCATTGGCCTATCGTATCACCCCGCCGACAGAACGCAGCCCGCCGCCCGTCCCCGGCCGCGCGCCCGCCGCCGGCTCCTGCGCCGCGCGCTGCGCGTCGACGGCGCGCACCTGCGCCTCGATGGCGCCGAGCGCGCGCACCCCGCCGGAGGACAGGGTCGCCGGCCGCTGCGGCGCGCCGCTCAGCTCGATGATCTTGACGCCGCCCGCTGTCGTCGTCGCGGCGACGCCGGGCGAGGCGGGCTCTTCCGGCGGCAGGCCGACAATGGGCTTCACCGGCAAGCCCTGATGCGCATAGGCCATGATGTCGTGCCAGGTGCGCGCCGGCAGCGAGCCGCCGGTCATATTGGCGGTGGGGTCGCCATCGTCGTTGCCGAACCAGACGCAGCCGCCCATGGTTCCCGAATAGCCGCAGAACCAGGCGTCCTTGAAGCCGTTGGTGGTGCCCGTCTTGCCGATGACGTCAATGCCCTCGCCGAGCCGGGCGCGCGTCGCCGTGCCTTCCTCGACCACCTTGCGCATCATGCCGGCCAGCTCCACCACTTTATTCTGCGGCACGGCCTGCTCCTGCGGCGGCGCGTCCCTGTCGTGACGATAGAGAATGTCGCTGCGGCTGTTGCGGATCTCCGCCGCCGCATAGGGCGTCGTCTTTTTGCCGCCGTTCACGAAGGCGGCATAGGCCGCGGAATGTTCGATCACGGTCACCTCATCGGCGCCGATGGGCAGCGACGGCGTATCCTCCAGCGGCGCGGTGATGCCGAGCTTGCGCGCGGTCTCGACGATCCTGGCGCGGCCGAGTTTCGGATTGCCGTTGCCGATGGCGATGGAGAGTTTGACGGCGACGGTGTTCAGCGATTTCGCCAGCGCATTGGCGAGCGGCAAAGCGCCGTAATAGGAGCCGCCGAAATTATGCGGGCACCAGTTGCCGATGCACACGGGCGAGTCGACGACGATCGTCGTCGGCTTGAATTTGCCGCTCATCAGCGCGGTGAGATAGACATAGGGCTTGAACGACGAGCCCGGCTGGCGATAGGCCTCGGTCGCGCGGTTGAACTGGCTCGCGCCATAATCCCGGCCGCCGACGATGGCGCGCACGGCGCCGTCCGGCTCCATCACGACAAGGGCGCTCTGCTTGACGTGATAGGCCTTGCCGTTTTCGCGCAGAATATCCTCGACGACGGCATCCGCACGTTTTTGCACATTCGAATCCAGCGCAAGACGCACGGTGAGCACACGGTCGTCGCCGAGCTTGCCCGCATTGGCGAGCTTCTGCACCTCGGCATAGGCGTAATCGAGATACCAGTCGGGGCTGTCCTCTCTGCGGCGCGCGACGGGCGAGGCCGGGTTGCGCTGCGCGGCGATGATCTGGCCGCTTGTCATGAAGCCGGCGTCGACGAGATTGTCGAGCACGTCATTGGCTCTGGCGCGCGCCGCGGGAAGATTGACATGCGGCGCATATTTCGTCGGCGCCTTGAACAGACCGGCGAGCATCGCCGCTTCCGGGAGCGACACATCCTTCACCGATTTGCCGAAATAAAACTCCGCCGCCGCCTGAATGCCGAATGTGCCGCCGCCCATATAAACGCGATCGAGATAGAGCTTTAAAATTTCGCGCTTCGTCAGATGATGTTCGAGCCAGAGCGCGAGAAAAGCCTCGTTGATCTTGCGCGTGATCGTGCGCTCATTGGTGAGGAACACGTTTTTGGCGAGCTGCTGCGTGATGGAGGAGCCGCCCTGCACCACGCCGGACGACCGCGCATTGACGGTGAGCGCGCGCGCCGTGCCGATGACGTCGATGCCGAAATGCTCGTAGAAGCGCCGGTCCTCGGTCGCGAGCACCGCCTTGATCAGATAATCGGGGTAATCGTCGAGCGGCACGGCGTCGTCATGCTTGATGCCGCGCTGGCCCACCTCGGCGCCGTAGCGGTCGAGAAACGTCACCGCGAGATCGGATTTCTTCAGCCAATCGTCGCTCGTCATGCGGAAGGCGTTGGTCGCCAGCGCGAGCATGACGACGCCGCCGACCAACGACCAGGTGAGCGCCTCGCAAGCGAGTTCGACCGCGACGCGGGCGACGCCGAACACGCGAAAGCGGGCCATGAAGGCCGAGAAATTTTCGTAGGACTCGCGCGCCTTGCGGCCGCTGTCGAACATGCTGGAGTCGATCAATGCGTCGAACGCCAGCAAAATGCGCGACAGGCGCTTGTAGAGAGGCGACGATTGCAGACGCTCGAACACCTGAAGACTCTCCCGCACGGCGAGAAGCGCCGCGCATCTCTTGTATTATCCTCTTATAAACCATATTGACGCGGGGCGGTCATCGCTCCATTGCCATTATGGTTTCCGTCTGCGGCGCGCAGGCGCGGCGCGAAGAGAACGACACCGACACAATGGCCGACAATAATGGCGATGGCGCGGAAAAAACGCCTTTCTGGGAAAAGCCGCTCGACGAATTGACCCGCGGTCAATGGGAAAAGCTGTGCGACGGCTGCGGCCGCTGCTGCCTGGTCAAGCTGGAGGATGAAGACACCGGCGCCATTCATCACACCAGCGTCGCCTGCAAATTGCTGGATCAATCGACCTGCCGCTGCGGCAATTACCGCGAACGGCGCAAATTCGTGCCCGATTGCGTGCGCCTGACGCTGAAAAAGCTCGAAATGATCCGCTGGCTGCCGCCCACCTGCGCGTATAAGTTGCGTCTTGAGGGCAAGCCGCTGCCCCCCTGGCATCCGCTGCTCAGCGGCGATCCCGACAGCGTGCATCGAGCCGGCGTCTCGGTGCGCGGGCGGGTGGAGGCGGACGAGGAGCGCGTCGCGATCGACGACTACCCGGATTTCATTCGGCTCTGGCCCAAACGCTGGCCGAAGCGCGCGCGCTGGTGAGCCCGCGCCGGCGCGCGCTCCCGGAAAGGAAGCGCCGCCTTAACGAAATCACAACGTCATTGTTCCGTCGTATTGTTTGCGGCGCCCATCGCTGCTAAGACGCCCCTGTTTTTCGCGTCCAGCGCCCCGGCCGGCACGGTTCGGGGCGTCGGGCATAGCGTTCGGCGTGAATGGCCGGAGCGCCGTCTGATCGGAAAAGCCCGACGGCTTTCCCGATCAGACTGCGTTCCAACGGCTGGGGACATTAATGGCTCCGATGAAGCTCCTTGCGGGCAACTCCAATCGCCCGCTGGCCAACGCCATAGCGGCGCATCTCGGCGTGCCGCTCTGTCGCGCCCAGGTGCGGCGCTTCGCGGATATGGAAGTGTTCGTCGAGGTTCAGGAGAATGTGCGCGGACAGGACACATTCGTGATCCAGTCCACCTCGGCGCCGGCCAATGATCATCTGATGGAAGTGCTCATCATGATCGACGCGCTGCGCCGCGCCTCGGCGCGCCGCATCACCGCCGTCATCCCCTATTTCGGCTACGCCCGTCAGGACCGCAAGCAAGGTCCGCGCACGCCGATCTCGGCCAAGCTGGTCGCCAATCTGATCACGCGCGCCGGCGCGGACCGCGTCCTCACCGTCGATCTGCACGCCGGCCAGCTTCAGGGTTTTTTCGACATTCCGACCGACAATCTCTTCGCCGCGCCGGTCATGGTCGCCGACATCAAAGCGCGTCTCACCCTGCGCAATGTCATGGTGGTGTCGCCGGACGTCGGCGGCGTGGTGCGCGCCAGAGCCCTGGCGAAGCGAATCGACGCGCCGCTCGCCATCGTCGACAAGCGCAGAGAGCGCGCCGGCGAATCGGAAGTGATGAACATCATCGGCGATGTAACGGGCCGCAATTGCATCATGGTCGACGACATCGTCGATTCGGGCGGGACGCTGTGCAACGCCGCCGAGGCGCTGCTGAACGCCGGCGCCGCCTCCGTTTACGCCTATATCACCCACGGCGTTTTGTCCGGCGCCGCGGTGGGCCGCATCGCCAATTCCAAGCTCACCCAGCTTGTGGTCACCGACACGATCGAACCCTCCAGCGCCGTTCAGGAAGCGCGCAATATCCGCGTCGTCCCCATCGGCCCGCTGATCGGCGAAGCCATCGCCCGCACGGCGAAGGAAGAAAGCGTTTCAAGCCTTTTCGATTAGACCTTCAAGGGGAGACGGGGCCGTGACGAAGACGCAGATTTCGCAACACGGACCCGTCGCAATCATCGGCGCCAGTTTCGCCGGCCTCGCCTGCGCCTCGGCGCTCGCCGAACATGGCGTCGAGACCATTGTCATCGATCGCAAACACCCGTCCGAGGAAGTCCGATACAGCACCGGCGTTCTGGTGCGCGATGTCGTCGACGAATTCGACTGGCTCGGCGATCTGCCGCCCGATATGGCGCGGCGCGCGCCCGGCGTCCGGCTTTACGCGCCCGATATGGACAGCGTCGACATTGACGCGCCCGGCTATGACTTTCTCGCCGTCGACTCTCCCGCGCTGATGCGCTTCCTCATCAACCGATGCACGCGCGACGGCGTAAAATTCCGCACCGGAGAAGCCTTTGTCGGCGCGCATCCGACGCTTGCGGGCTGGAAGCTCGGCGGCGGATTGGAGGCGTCCTATATCGTCGGCGCGGACGGCGCCCACTCGCATGTGGCGAAAAGCCTGGGGCTCGGCCAGAACAAGCGATTCGTCTTCGGCGTCTCCTACGAATATCCGATCGATTTGCCGGAGAGCGAAGACCGGCTGCATTGTTTTCTCGACCGCCGGCTGGCGCCGGGCTACGCGGGCTGGGCCGTCGCCGGCGCCAATGCCGTGCAGATCGGCCTCGCGCGGCGTCTCAGCGACGCATCCGCGGCAAAGCAGGCCATGGCGGATTTCGTGAAGAAAATCGCGCCGATCATCGATTTCAGAAAGCGCGCGCCGGCGGAGACGCGCACCGGCCTCATCCCCTGCGGAGGGCTGGTCGCGCCGCTCTCGCGCCCCCATGCGCTGCTCATCGGCGACGCCGCCGGCATGGCCTCGCCGATCACCGCCGGCGGACTGCACGCGGCGCTGCGCCACGGCCATGCGGCGGGCTCGGCCATCGCCGCCTTTTTGCTCGGACGCGGCGAAGACCCCGCGCTCTGGCTGCCCGACAGCTATCCGCGCTCGCCCGAAAGACGCAAGCTGCGCTTCCTCTTCGACCATTTCCAGAGCGACATGATTATCAACATGGCGCTGCGCACGAAAACGCTGCACAAAGCCGCGGAAGAAATTTTCTTCCATCAGGCGCAGCGAAGCTGAGCGGCGGAACGCTTGCCCTTCGCCCCGCCGGGCGCCAAAAGCGGGGCCATGTCCACGCATGACGCCCCGCCCCGCGAGCCCGTTCCCGCCCGCTTCAACCTCGCCCGCTATTGCCTTGAAGGCAACGCAAGGGCCCGCCCCGACGGCCTCGCCTTAACCATCGTCGGCGACGCCGGCGCGCTGCGCTACAGCTATGCCGATCTCGACCACAGGGTGCGCGCCCTTGCTTCCGGCTTTGGCGCGCTCGGCCTTTCGCCCGGCGCGCGGGTGATGATCCGCATGGGCAATGAGGCCGGCGCGGCGCTCGCCTATTTCGCCGCCATTGCGGGCGGCTATGTGGCGCTGATCGCCTCGGCGCAGCTCACTTTCGAGGAGGCGGCGTTTCTCGTCGCCGACTGCGGCGCCTCGGTTCTGATTCTCGGCGCGGATTTCGAGACGGAAACGCATGAGGCCACAGGCCTCGCCGTCCTGCGCGGCGCCGATCTCGACCGGCTGCTGCAAACGCCGCCGCTCCACCATTACGCCGACACAGGCGCGAATGATCCGGCCTATCTCGTCTATACCTCGGGCACGACGAGCCGCCCCAAGGGCGTGCTGCACGCGCATCGCGCCGCCTATGCGCGCCGGCCCATGTATGAGCATTGGATGGCCATCGGCCCGGCGGATGTGATGCTGCACGCCGGCGCGATCAACTGGACCTATACGCTGGGCGTCGGCGTCGTCGATCCTCTGGCCAATGGCGCGCAGGCCGTGCTGTTCAACGGCGCGCCCGACCCCGCCGTCTGGCCGCGCCTGATCGAGACCTATGGCGCGACGCTGTTCGCCGCCGTGCCGGGCGTCTATCGGCAGATATTGAAAAGCGGCGCGCATGAGCGCCATAGCCTGAAAAGCCTGCGCCATGGGCTTTCCGCCGGCGCGGCGCTCGCCCCCGCGCTGCTGGAGCAATGGCGCGATGCGACCGGCGTGGAAATCTTTGAGGCCTTCGGCATGAGCGAATGCTCGACCTTCGTCTCCAGCAGCCCGACGACGCCGACGAAACCCGGCTCGCCCGGCCGGCCGCAGCCCGGTCGGCGTGTCGCTGTGCTTGGCCGCGACGCCGGAGACACGCCGCTTCCCCCCGGAGAAACCGGCCTGCTCGCGGTGCGCCGCGACGAGCCGGCGCTGATGCTGAGCTATTGGAACCGGCCGGAGGAGGAGCGCGAGGCCGTCCGCGGCGACTGGTTCCTCTCCGGCGATCTCGTGGAGATGGATGCGGACGGCTATCTCTGGCATCACGGCCGCGCCGACGAGGTGATGAACGCCGGCGGCTATCGCGTCTCGCCGGCGGAGGTGGAGAAATGCCTGCTCGCCATTCCCGGCGTGGCGGAGGCTGCCGCCGCCGAGCGGCCCGGCCGCGACGCGAGCGCGACCATCGTCAAGGCCTATATCGTGCGCGGCGCGGGCGGCGAGGCGCTGTCCGAGGCGGATATCCTCGCCCATTGCGGCGCGCATCTCGCCGCCTACAAGCGACCGCGCGCCGTGGTTTTCATAGAGGCCCTGCCGCGCAACGCCAATGGCAAGCTGCGCCGCAGCGAATTGCCGTAACGCTTTCCGGGCGGCGGCGTCCCGGCTTTAGGTCGACGACGGCGCCGCTGCGTTCTTCGGCGTGCGCTTCTTGCGCGGGCGGCGCACCAGCCCGCCGGCGTTGATCGCCTCCTTCATATTGGGCGACGCCTTGAACACGACGACACGGCGTCCCTCGATCGGCACAGGCGCTCCGGTGCGCGGATTGCGCCCGGCGCGCTCGTGCTTGTCGCGCACCAGAAAAGAGCCGAATCCATGAAGCTTCAGCGTCTCGCCCTCGACGAGGGTCGCGACCAGCTCGTCGATGACGGCGTCGACAATCTTCTTTGCCTCGCGACGGGACATGCCCCCGCAACGGTCGAAAAGGGCGAGGGCGAGATCCTGACGGGTCAGCGTGCCGCGGCGAAGCAACTCCCGCGGCGTGGTCGAAGACGATAATTGATTTGGCGCGTGCATGGCGGTGCGGGCTCAAAATATCTGGCGTTGCAACGCCCGCCCCGCGCAATCGAAAACTTCGCTGCTCGCTAAGTCGTTGCGGGGACGGCGTTGTCATCCTGATTGCGCCACCCGCTCCTTTCACGAAAGTGTAATAGGTCACAACGGGACCGTGACTTTCGTCATGGCTTCGGCGGCGGCGGCGCGATTTACCGTTAATATCGATTAGCCGGGCCGGCCGCCGGCGCGTTATCGTTTTTAACAAAACATCGTGGTAGAGCGTAATAAGCTTGGCGCAGCGTAACTATTTCACCACCTGCTCCGTAAGGAGAGATGGTAAAAGGGTCCGCCGCGGCGCCAAATGTTAAGTAAGCGTGATTAACGAGGACATCTCATTATGACGCAGGACGACACAGATCCCCTGGCAGCCGGCGGCGAGGGCCAAAGCGGGACGACTACGGGCTCCGAGGCGTTGGAGCAGGTTCGCGAATTGCTGTTTGGCGCGGCGAAGCGCGGCACGGAGCAGCATCTGCGCGACCTCGATTGCAAGATCGAGGCGGTGCGCGAGGAGATACTCGCCCGTCTCGCCGAGCTTGAAAGCCGGCTTCTCGACCTTGGCCGCGAGACCGAGCATAATCACGCCGCCTCGATCGACGCCATCGGCGGCGCCATCGCCCAGCTCGGCGCGACCGTGCAGAATATGAGCCTGCGGCGGAAGGGCTGATGACATGGCCGAGGGCGGCGTTGAGGACATCGCTTTCGACAGGCTGAAGGCGCTGCTGCTCGGCGACGAACTGCGCGGTCTCGACGACATTCGCACGCGCGTCGACAAGGTCGACGCCTATGTCGGCGACCGCAGCAAGCTCACCGCCGCGACGACGGATGTGCTGATCGACGCCTTGCGCGAGATCGAGGCGACGCGCCACCGCGAATTATCAGGCGCCATGGCCCCGCTGGTCATCGGCGCGATCCGCACGGAAATCAAAAACTCCAAGGATATGATGGTGGAGGCGCTCTACCCCATCACCGGCCGTCTGGTGACGGCGGCGGTGGCGGGCGCCTTTCGCGATCTCGTCGAGACCCTGAACAAGCGCATTGACGCGCTCGCCTCCGCCAACGCCTGGCGCCTCCGGGCGCGCTCCTTTATCACCGGTCGCTCCATGGCGGAGATCGCGCTTGCGGAATCGGATGCGGCGCATTTGAAGCGCGCCCTGCTGCTGGAGCGCGGCAGCGGCCATGTCGTCGCCGTCTGGCCGCAAGGCGCCGGCGAGCAGATGGAGCTGACCAGCGGCCTCATCGCCGCCATCACCGAATTCACCGCCACCGTCTACGCCGACCGCGGCGGCGAATTGCGGATGCTCGATCTTGGCGCCAGCCATGTGTTTCTGCGCGCCTCGGCGCGGCTGATCGTGGCCGCAGAATTCGCCGGCGAACTCTCCGCAAAGCGCGAACAGCGGCTCGACGAGGCCTTTTTGCGAATCGTCGAGCGGCGCGAGCGCGAGGCTGACGCCTTCCCGCCGCAGGCCATGGGCGATACGCTCAGCGACGCGCTGGTCGACGCGCCCTCGGCGCCGTCCTCCAAAACCCCGGTCAAGATCGCCGCGGCGGTCGCCGCGCTGCTGGCCTGCTGGGGGCTTTACGGCCCGGGCCTGCGCGCCTTTCGCGAGCATCGCATTCAAACGGCCTATGCCGCCGCGCTGCAAAGCCATCCCGAACTTCTCGGTTTTCCGTTGCGGCTCGACATCGACCATGACGCGCGGCGCGTCGTGCTGCGCGGCCTCGCGCCGGACGACGCCTCCGCCGAAGCAGTGAGCGAGGCCGTCGCGCCCGCGGCGACGCCCTATGCGATGCGGCGCGAGACCTCCGTGCCCCTGCTCTCCTCCGAGGCGCCGGCCGACGGCGTCCGCGCCGCCGCGGAAATCGGCGCCTTGCGCGAACGCCTCGCCGCCGCGGAAGCTCTGCTCGCGGAATTGCGCGCCGAACGCGACGCGCCCTCGGCGCGGCTGCGCCGCTTCATCGAGAGCTTCGCCGTTTTCTTCGATGTGCAGGATACGCTCGTCGACGCAGCCGCCGCCAACGCCGGGCTCGACCAACTCGCCGCGCTGCTGCGGGAGAGCGGCGAGTCTTTACGCGTCGTCGGCTATGCCGACGATAGCGGCGGCCTCGGCGCCAATATCGCAACCTCAAGAAAACGCGCCGAAAAAGTCATCTCCCTGCTGGTCGCGCGCGGCATTGCGCGTGATAAACTCTCGGTCGCGCCGCGCGCTGCGCTGGAGCCCATCGCCGATTCGGCTCAGGGCTCGCGCCGCAGCCGCCGCGTGGTCTTCGAACGCCCCTTCGCCCAAGAGTTCAAGCAGCGATGATCTCCGCCAAAGTCATGCTTCTCGGCGACATTGGCGTGGGGAAAACCTCGCTGGCGCGGCGGCTCGTGTTCGACCGCTTCGAGACGGACTATAAATCCACCATTGGCGTCGACGTGCTGACCTATGACGCGACGCTCGGCCCCGACTGCGACAATGAGCAGATGCGCCTCGTGCTGTGGGATACGGACGGCGATTTCGGCGACCGCATTTTCGAAACCGTCTATCTCGCCGGCGCCTCGGGCGCCGTGATCGTCAGCGACGCCTCGCGTCCGGCGACGCTCGCGAAAATGGCCAATCTCGCGCGCCGCTTCGAGGATGAATTTCCCGGCCGCCCCCTCGTCTGCATCGTCAACAAAATCGACCTCGCGCCGCAACTCGCCGCCGGCGACGCGCCGCAGGGCGCGCTCTATTCCAGCGCCCGCACCGGCGAAGGCGTCGCCGAACTTTTCGCAACGCTTGGAGGAATGATCTGGCGGCGGCGGGGGTAGGCGAGGCGAGAGCGGAGCGGCGGTGCGGCTCGGGGGGATGTTTGCGGTTGAGCCGAAGCGGGCGTTCGGATCCGGGGTAAATTTGCACGTTGCGAAAGGACTAGGTTTTGCAATTAAAGGCACGATTCACAAAAATCACGAATTTCGAGAATCGACGCGATAGTTCAGAATTCCGACGTTTTGCTGTTAAGGTGCCGCGCTATTGCGGGGGGAAAAGAAGATGAAGGTTTTCATTAGCTGGAGCGGTGAGCGAAGCCAAATCTTCGCGAAAGCACTGCACGAATGGTTGCCGATGGTCCTGCAATCCGTCGCCCCTTGGCTTTCACACGCCGATATTTCGGCTGGCGATAGATGGGCAGACACGGTCGCGAAGGAACTGGAAGCCAGCGATTTCGGGATTACCTGCATTACCCGCGAAAATATGTCGTCGCCGTGGATTCATTTTGAAGCGGGCGCGCTTGCAAAGCGCATGCAAGACGGGCGCGTAATACCGCTCCTTCTCGATATCGAATTCAAAGATATTTCGGGCCCACTCACGCAATTTCAGGCAAAAAAAGCCGAACGCGAGGGGTTGTTGGGCGTGGTGAATGCGATCAATGAATTGTCTGATGTCAAAGTCTCTGAAACGTTGCTGCCAAAGCAATTTGACGCTTTGTGGCCAACTTTTGAAAAGCAGATCAGCGAAATTCCAAAGACACAACTCACTGCTAAACAACAAAGACCTCAGCCAGAGGTTTTAGAGGAGCTTGTTGCGAGTATACGCGGTCTTGATATGAGGGTTCGCGAGACGGTCGAGGAACCTCTTAGTTTGCGCCGCCGCAGGGGACGGTTTCAACCCATGATGGCGTTTGAGTTTCATCATTTTTCGAATGAAATCATGCATGGCAATAATGATCCTTTGAGACTTTTAATGCTTTTGAGTGTGGTGAAAGATGACCTGCCGTGGTTGTACGATTTGGGCGTCGATGCCTATCAACAAACGACTCGCCAAACACCAAATGCGAAGCAAGCTCGCCAGCGCGTATTCAGTGCTTTGAAGATGTTGCGTCGCGGGCCATGGATAGATATGTTCGAGAATAAGGAAACCCATATGGTATTCCGTGAGCTTGAGCATTTCGCCGTCGAATATTCCGATATGGATGAGCCCGAACCTAAAAGGGTTCGCCTCAAACCCTCCTCCATTAACAAGAACAGGCCTCCAAAGAGCGATGTTGAGGGCGGAGGCTGAGTTCCAACCGTCCGATGCGCCGCTCTCG
>Ga0265328_10000183_pt1 | contig 29210 bp, 34 predicted proteins | sample 41624metaG_FD_202086 | JGI IMG/M metagenome (GOLD analysis project Ga0265328, IMG submission 202086) | Rhizosphere microbial communities from Carex aquatilis grown in University of Washington, Seatle, WA, United States - 4-16-24 metaG | ecosystem: Host-associated > Plants > Roots > Rhizosphere...
GCTTCTCTTCTAGTCAGAACAGGCGTATATCGCCGCGCCGGCGCGGTCGGGCCCGAGCGTAGCGCGGACCGACCGGCGCGCTGCGCATCCGATGTCTTTCGAGGAAATTTCCATGGATCCCAAAGTGGCGCGCGACGCGGCGGGTTCTTCCTCTCGAAGCGACACGGAAGGCCCGGCGGCGACGCCGCCGGCCGCCCATGCGGAGCGCCCGCCGAATATGGCGGCGCTCATCGTGGGGTCGATCGGCGTCGTCTATGGCGACATCGGCACCAGCCCGCTCTATGCGCTGCGCGAATCGCTCGCCCACGCCAAATCCGGCGGCCTCGGCGAAGAGGCCGTCATCGGCACGATCTCGCTGCTGATTTTCGCGCTGATCTTCACGGTCACGGCGAAATATGTGTTCTTCCTGATGCGCGCCGACAATCGCGGCGAGGGCGGCATTCTCTCGCTGATGGCGCTGGCGCAGAATGCGCTGGGGCGGCGCGCGACGCCGGTCTTCCTGCTCGGCGTCGCCGGCGCGGCGCTGTTCTCGGGCGACGCCATCATCACCCCGGCGATCTCCGTGCTCTCGGCGGTCGAAGGCCTCGAGATCGTCAATCCGAAATTCAGCGAATTCGTCTTCCCCATCACGGTGGCGATTCTCGTCTCGCTGTTCTGGGGGCAGAGCCATGGCACGGCGCGCGTCGCCGCGCTGTTCGGCCCGGTGATGGCGATCTTCTTCATCGTGATCGCGGTGCTCGGCGCCGCGCATATCGGCGATGCGCCGCAGGTTCTGCACGCCTTCGATCCGCGCCGCGGCTTTGTTTTCCTGCTGCATCACGGCTGGATCGGCTTCGCCGTGCTCGGCTCGGTCTTCCTCGTCGTCACCGGCGCCGAGGCGCTCTATGCCGATATGGGCCATTTCGGCCGCGCGCCGATTCAGATCGCCTGGATTTTCTTCGTGCTGCCGGCGCTGTTCCTCAATTATCTCGGCCAGGGCGCGCTGATCCTCGCCGATCCGAAGGCGATCGAGAATCCGTTCTTCCTGCTCGCCCCCGAATGGGCGCTGCTGCCGCTCGTCATTCTCTCGACGCTCGCCACCGTCATCGCCAGCCAGGCGGTGATCACCGGCGCTTTTTCCATCGTGCGTCAGGCCATTCAGCTCGGCCTGCTGCCGCGTCTCGAGATCACCCACACCTCCGCGACGCAGGAGGGGCAGATCTATATCGGCCGCGTCAATCGGCTGCTGCTCATCGGCGTGCTGGTGCTGGTCACGGCCTTCAAGAGCTCGAGCGCGCTCGCCTCCGCCTATGGCATTGCCGTCACCGGCACAATGGTGACGACGACGGCGCTCGCCTTCATCGTCGTGTGGCGCAAATGGCGCTGGCCGCTGTGGGCGGCGGCGCTGTTCATCCTCGCCTTTCTCGTCGTCGATCTCGCCTTCCTCGCGGCCAATCTGATGAAAGTGGTCGAGGGCGGCTGGGCGCCGCTGCTGCTCGGCGGCTGCTCCATGGTGGTGATGTGGACCTGGGTGCGCGGCACCGCGCTGCTCGCCGAAAAGACGCATCGCGATTCGATCCCGATCAGCGATCTCATCGCCATGCTGGAGAAATCCAAGCCGACGCGCGTGCCGGGCACGGCGATCTTCTTGACCAGCGACCCCAATGTCGCGCCCACAGCGCTGCTGCACAATCTCAAGCACAACAAAGTGCTGCACGAGCGCGTGCTGGTCATTTGCGTGAATACGGAGGACACGCCCCGCGTGCCGCCGGAAAAGCGCTTCGAGATCGAGAAATTGTCGCACGACTTCACCCGCGCGACGCTGCACTTCGGCTATATGGAGAGCCCGCGCGTGCCCGCGGCGCTCGCCGCCATGCGCAAGGCGGGCGTGAAATACGACATTATGACGACGTCCTTCTTCCTCGGCCGGCGCTCGATCAAGGAGAGCCCTGCCTCGGAAATGCCGGTCTGGCAGGACAGGCTCTATGTCGCTTTGACCAAGCAATCGGCCAACGCCACCGACTTCTTCTCTATCCCGACCGATCGCGTCGTCGAACTCGGCGCTCAGCTCACGATCTGAGCGCGGGCGAAAGCTCACGGCTACGTGGTTTCCCTCATTTCCCTTCGGGCGTTCATTCCCGAAAATCTCGCTCGCGAGCAGAATTGCGCGCATAGCGTCGGTGGGCGCCGCCTCCCCCGTGCGGCGACCGGCGGGAGGATGTCCGATGGCCAGTCTGAATTTCGACGAGTTTCGCGATCTCGGCAAATATCAGCTCGACGCCTTCAACACGGCGAGCAGCTCGACGGCCAAGGGCCTGCGCGCGATCGCGGCGGAGGCGACCGATTATTCCAAGCAATCGCTCGACAATGGCCGCGCCTATTTCGAGAAGCTGCTGCGCGTGCAGAAGATCGACGACATCGTGCAATTGCAGTCGGAATTCTACCGCAACGCCTATGGCGATTTCTTCGCCCGCGCCACCCGCGTCGGCGAGCTCTACTCCAATCTGGCCAAAGAGGCCTTCGTCTCCGCTCAGACGGCGAGCGAGCAGGCGACCAAAGCGGCCACGGAGGCGACCACCAAGATCGTCGCCGACATTGGCGAACAGACCCAGCAATTGGCCGCCAAGGCGCGGGAGAACGCGACGAAGGAGTGAGGCGCGGGTCGCCCGGATCATCGTCGGGCAAAGGGAAAGCTCCGAGAAAAGGGCGCGCCATTCACCCGCGAGCGCGTGGAGCGAGGGAAGGGGGCCGGAGCCGAGCGTCAGTCGTTTTCCTCGCGAACCTCCGCCCCCACCACCAGCCCTTCCTGGAACCAGCCGGTGAGCATTTGTGCGAGGCGCTCGGGCGAGGCGTCCTCGAGATCGCGGAAGGCCGCCATCTGGCAGATGTCGCCGAAGGCGTGGCCCTCCATCGCCAGCGACAGCGCCAGAAATTCATCCGCCTCCAATGCGCAATGCACCGAGTCGAGATCGGCCCGCCACACCGCGGCATGGCCTCGACCCTCGTCTCGCGGCGGAAGCTCCTGCTGCTCCATCGCCGCCTCATGCGTCGCGATCGTTCCGGCCTCGAGCTCCAGCAAGACGAGGCTCGGATGAAATGCGAAGGCAAGGCGCGGCCATTGCTCCGGCGCGAAGGCGCCGAGCGCGTCGATCGCCAGAGGCTCGGCGTCCGGCGCATCGAAAGCGTCGGTCAGCGCGCGCTCGAACGAAGCGAGGTCGATCGCACGCACATTGTCGCGCCACTGCGCGCTCTCGCGCAGGAAATCGGGAAGACGCGTCGTGTACCAGCGGGCGTTGCGTTCGCGCGATGGCTGCGCGGCGATATAGGCGTCGGCGAGCGCGTCGAAGGCCTCCTCGCCGACGAGCGCGCGCAGGGCGGGGAAATCCGCCGCCAGAAATTCCGCGAGCCGCGCGCGATAGGCGTTCACATAGACGCCGAAGAGGGTGGTGCGGTCGGCCTGGCCCGAGTTCTTGACCGATTCGAGGACGCGGGCGCCGTCCTCCGCTCCCGCGAGCACGCCGGTCTGGAACATCGCCTGCAGTTCGGCGAGCTTCATGCAGCGCTCCGCGCGCTTTCGGCGTCGATGCGCACGGCGATCTCGCGCATATGGCCGAGCTCGGCCAGCAATTCGTCGAAGGGCGGGAAATTGTCGTCGCGTTCGATCATCGTCGAGACGGCGCCGAAGCGCCGCCGCGCGCGTTCATAGAGCGCCCAGACGTCGTCGCAGACCGGCTGATCATGCGTGTCGATGCGATGCGTGCCATTGTCGGTGTGGCCGGCGATATGGAATTGCGCGACGCGCTCCGGATCGATGGCGTCGACGAATTCGTTCGGATCGAAACCGTGATTGAAGCTCGAGACGAAGACATTATTGACGTCGAGCAGCAGCAGGCAGTCGGCGCGGCGCGCGAGCTCGTCGACGAAAGCCCATTCGCTCATCTCGGATTCGCGAAAGGCGACATAAGTGGAAGCGTTTTCGACGACGAGGCGGCGGCCGAGGAAATCCTGCACGCGCATCACGCGCTCGGCGACATGGGCGAGCGCTTCCTGCGTATAGGGAATGGGCAGGAGATCGTGCAGCGTGACGCCATGCACGCCGGTCCAGGCGAGATGATCGGAGATCCAGGCAGGCTCGACGCGCTCGGCGAGCGCCTTTAATTCACGCAGATAGTCGAAGTCGAGCGGATCGGTCGAGGCGAGCGACATTGCGACGCCATGCATGACGATCGGATAGTCGGCGCGCACGCGCTCGAGCATAGCGGCCGGCCGGCCGCCGCCGGTCATGTAATTCTCCGAGATGATCTCGAACCAGTCGACGGCCGGGCGTGTCGAGAGAATTTGGTCGTAATAAATCGGCCTCAGGCCGAGTCCATGTCCGAGCGGGGCGGGTCTGGTCATCGTCTCGAGCTCCCAATGTCCCTTCGCGTCGTCCCCCACTGTCGCCGCCGCGAGATCGATCGCGTCGAGATCGGCGCGATCGACGGTTTCGATCTCAGCGGCCGGCGCAGGAGCCCTTGGCGCTGCAGGAGGCCTTGTGTCCCTTATGGTGCTTGCAGGCGCCCTTCTTGGTCATGCACTTCGTCTTACCGCCGCACTGGCCTTTTTCCATATTGCACGCGTGTTTGGAATGCTTGGCGGCGGCCTGCGTCGAAACGCCGCCAGCCAGAGCCAGCGCGATCGCCGCCACGGCGATGGTCGAGCCCGAAACGATCTTGGTTTTCATTTTTCTTCTCCCATTTTCGCCCTCCGCCCGCAGGCGAAGCGCGACCTGGGCCTCCCCAGGCCCGCCGCGACCATAACACTGGCCGAATGATTTGAAAGGCTGCATCCTTTTCCGTTTCGCGCAGCGCTGCGGGCGTGGTTGACAGTTCAGCTACAGCTTTCCATTCTCCCTTTCGCCGCCCGGCGGGGACGGCGAAACCGTCGAGTGAGGAGATTTGTGATGTCGTATGGTGGAAAAATCATTTTGATCGGCGCGGCCTTCGCCTGCGGCTTTACCGCGCTGCTCGCCGCGCCCTCGCAGCCCCGCGCCCAGGAGGAGCCGCTCTACGAGCCGCTCGTCGACCGCGACGCGCGCGGCTTCAAAGAAGCGAAATTCGCCAAGGATCTCGCCTTCTGCCGCAATCGCGCTCTGCCGCAGGAGCGCGCGGCGCGCGCCGGCGCCAGCCAGGCGGCGGGCGGCGCCGCTCTGGCGACGGCCGGCAATATCGCCCGCTACGTGCCCGTGCCGGGCTGGGGCGCGGCGCAGGGCCTGTGGGCGGGCGGCAGCGCGGCGGAGGCCGTCGGCTCCGCCGCGGCCGGACAAGGCGCCGCGACGGCGGAGCAGGCGATGCAGGACTATGTTCTCGTCGTCAACGCCTGCCTCGAGCGCCGCGGCTATTTGCTGCTGCGCTAGAGCATGCTCCCGAAAAGAGCATGGTCGATTCGAATGCGCTCTATTTGCGCAGCCTGGCGATGAGGCTCGACGTGTCCCAGCGTCGGCCTCCCATGCCCTCCACCTCTGCATAGAACTGGTCGACGAGCGCGGCGACCGGCAGGCTCGCGCCATTGCGGCGGGCCTCGGCGAAGCAAATGCCGAGATCCTTGCGCATCCATTCGACGGCGAAGCCTAAATCATATTCGCCGGCGAGCATGGTCTTGTGGCGGTTCTCCATCTGCCAGGACTGCGCCGCTCCATTCTTGATGAGGTCGACGACCGCGGCGCCGTCGAGCCCGGCGCGGGTCGCGAAATCCAGCGCCTCGGCGAGGCCCTGGACGAGGCCGGCGATGCAGATCTGATTGACCATTTTGGTCAGCTGGCCGGCGCCGGACGGCCCCATCAGCCGGCTGGCGCGCGCATAGGCCGCGACGACCGGCTCGACGCGGGCGAAATCCGCCGCGTCGCCGCCGCACATCACGGTGAGCGCGCCATTCTCCGCGCCCGACTGGCCGCCGGAGACCGGCGCGTCGAGAAAGCCGAAGCCGCCCTCCTTCGCGCGCGCATAGAGCTCGCGCGCGACCTCCGCCGAGGCGGTGGTGTGATCGACGAAGACCGCGCCCGGCTTCAGCGAGCGGAAGGCGCCGTCCTCGCCGATCGTGACCTGGCGCAGATCATCGTCATTGCCGACGCAGGAGAAGACGAAATCGGCGCCCTCGGCGGCGAGGCGCGGAGTCGGCGCCGTCTTCGCGCCGAATTGCGCGGCGAAACGCTCGGCCTTTTCGGCTGTGCGATTATAGACGACGACCTTATGTCCGCCGCGCGCGACGAGATGGCCTGCCATCGGATAGCCCATCACGCCCAGTCCGATGAAGGCGACATTGAGATCGGTCATAGCTCGGTCCTCTGCGGGTGAATCGCTCGGCGGGGAAAGCAAGGCCGAGGCCGGCCGCCCGGCGTTAGAGTCTTTTCGTGTTTCAATGAAACACGAAAAGACTCTAACTTTTGTTTTGACGCGTTTCCAACGCTGAACCGGCATCCACTTCGGCTGGAAACGCTAGCGTATGTCGAAATCGAAATATTTGGCGCGGATCGTTCGATAGCTTCCATCGGCGACGATCGCCTCGAGCGCCGTGTCGATTGCGCTCTTCAGAGCGGCGTCGCCCTTGCGCAGGCCATAGCCGAAGCCGGCGCCGAAATAGGCCGCGTCCTGCGGCAGATCGGCGACGATGCGGCAGCAGCGCCCTTCCTTGCGCTCGCGCAGAAAATCGACGGCGGCGAGCTTGTCTTCCGCGACGACGTCGACGCGGCCTTCGGCGAGGTCCAGCATGGCGGCTTCGAGCGTGGCGTAGCGCTGGATCTCGCTCTCCTTGAATTTGTCTTCGGCATAGGCCTGCTGCGGCCCGTCGGCGACGACGCCGATCCGCGCGCCCTGCAGCGCCTTCGGCGCGGCGCCGGCGAGCGCCGACTGCCGCTGGGCGACCAATGCGGAAGGCGTATGCGCATAAGGCTTGGAGAAGTCGATTCTGCGCAGACGGTCCTCATCGATCTCCATGGCGGAGACGACGAGGTTGTATTGCCGGTTCTCGAGGCCGGAGACGAGGCTCTCCCACTCCTGAGTGACGAAGACGCAGTCGGCGTCGATCCGTCGGCAGATTTCGCGCGTCAGTTCGATCTCGAAACCGGCGAGCTGATTATTGCCGTCGAGATAGTTGAAGGGCGGCCGCGCGCCTTCGCTGGCGATGCGCAGGCGCAAGGGCTCGGCGGCGGCCGGAGCGAAGAGGAGGGCGAACGCCGCCGCAGCGAGGGCGAGGCGCCGCTTCATCCCCCGGTCGTGCTCATATGCCGTGCGACGGCGGGCGCCCGGGAGTCGCGGTCGATGACGAAATCATGCCCCTTGGGCTTGCGGGCGATCGCCTCGTCTATGGCCGCATGGAGCGATGCGTCGCTGGCGTCGGCGCGCAGCGGCGCGCGCAGATCGGCGGCGTCCTCCTGGCCGAGGCACATGAACAGAGTGCCGGTGCAGGTCACGCGCACACGATTGCAGGATTCGCAGAAATTATGCGAGAGCGGCGTGATCAAGCCGACGCGCCCGCCCGTCTCGGCGACCCGCATATAGCGGGCCGGGCCGCCGCTGCGATAGTCGATCTCCTCGAGCGTGAAGCGTTCGGCAAGTCGCTCGCGCACTTGGCTGAGCGGGATGTATTGATCGACGCGCTCGCCGCCGTCGATCTCGCCGAGCGGCATCACCTCGATGAAGGTCATGTCCATGCCGCGCTCATGGGCGAAGCGCGTCAGCGCGACGAATTCGTCCTCGTTCACGCCCTTCAGCGCCACGGCGTTGAGCTTCACGGAGAGGCCGGCGCGCAGCGCCGCATCCACGCCAGCGAGCACGCGCTCATGGTCGCCCGTGCGCGTCAATTGTCGGAAACGCTCCGCGTCGAGCGTATCGAGCGAGACATTGACGCGCTTGACGCCGCAGTCGACGAGCGCCTGCGCGAAGCGCTCGAGCTGCGAGCCATTGGTGGTCAGCGTCAGCTCCTCGAGCCGTCCCGAGACGAGATGGCGCGAGAGGCGCTGGAACAGCGAGAGAATATCGCGCCGCATCAAGGGCTCGCCGCCGGTGATGCGCAGCTTGCGCGCGCCGCGCTCGACGAAGGCCGTGCAGAGCCGATCGAGCTCCTCGAGCGTCAGCAGGTCGCGGCGGGGCAAAAATTGCATGTGCTCGGACATGCAGTAGACGCAGCGGAAATCGCAACGATCCGTCACCGAGACGCGCAGGTAGGAAATGGCCCGTCCGAACGGGTCGAGGAGCGGCGCGGCGGCCGTCGGATCGAAGGCGATTTTCGGATGCGGATTCATACAGTCGACCGTTTGCGGCGCCCCGTTCGGCGTATAGGGTCTCGAGAGGGTTCAGCCTATATATTGACGGAATGGCCGCGCGTGAAGCCCCAAGGGGCAAGTCCCACGGGGGCGGGCGGGCGACGAGCGGATCGGGAGAGGGAAAATGGCCGACGCGGATATTTGGCCGAGCGAGATACGCCTCATGGACGAGGGTCGGAAGCTGCGGGTGAGTTTCGAGAACGGGGCGAGCTATGATCTTGCGGCGGAGCATTTGAGGGTGCGCAGCCCCTCGGCCGAGGTGCAGGGGCATTCGCCGGAAGAGCGCAAGACCGTGGGCGGCAAGCGGAATGTGGCGATAATCGGGGTGGCGCCGGTCGGCCATTACGCCGTGCGGCTCGATTTCGACGATCTGCACAATACCGGCATCTACACCTGGGCCTATCTCCACGGGCTCGGCGTCGGCGGCGAGGCGGATTTCGCGGCCTATCTGGGCGAACTCGCGGAAAAGGGCCTGGATCGCGATCGGCCCGGAGAACGATAAAAAAACGCGCCGAGCCCGTTTCTGGAACTCGGCGCGCGTTTTTTCCGGCGATCTGGGATCAGCGCGTCACGATGACCCGCGTGCCGACGCGCACGCGCTCATAGAGATCGACGACATCCTCATTGGTCATGCGGATGCAGCCGGAGGAAACGGCCTGGCCGATGGTCTCGGGCTCGTTGGAGCCATGGATGCGGTAGAGCGAGCCGCCGAGATACATGGCGCGCGCGCCGAGCGGATTGGTGAGGCCGCCCTGCATATGGCGCGGGAGGTCGGGACGGCGGCGCAGCATTTGCTGCGGCGGCGTCCAAGCCGGCCATTCGCGCTTGCTGGAGACAAAGCGCGTGCCCGTCCATTCGAAGCCCGGCCGGCCGACGCCGACGCCATAGCGGATCGCCTGATTATTGCCGAGCACATAATAGAGCCGGCGTTCATTGGTCGAAACGATGATGGTGCCGGGCGAATATCCGCCGGGATAGGACACGATCTCGCGGGCCACCGCCGTCGCCTGCGGCCGGCCGTCGGCCGGCTGTCCACGCGGACTCAAATCGAACAATCCGGCCAAGTCCCCTGTTTCGTACGCAGACCCGGCCGAGCAACCCATGAATAAAATGCACAGAGCAACTGCGATACGCCGCATGAGCTTCCCCCATTCGCCTCAGTGACAATAATCGAGCGGCCGCGGCCGCCGGAGCGGTCGCGTGGCGAGGCCGGAGTCCGGTCCGGCGTCGTTTCTTCGCACGCCTTCGCTCGACGCGAAAGCGTGCGGAATGATCTTAAAAAATTTCGACGCGACGGCGCGGCCGTCAGTCCGCGGGCGCGTCGGCTCGAGACGCGCCTTCGCCGATCGTCGAGGGGATCAGCGGCTGCTGCTGCGGCGACGGCGCTGCTGGCCGAGGCCCATCTGCTTGGCGAGGGTGGAGCGCGCCTTGGCGTAATTGGGCGCGACCATCGGATAGTCGGGCGCGAGACCCCACTTCTCGCGATATTCTTCCGGCGAGAGACCGTATTGTGTGCGCAGATGACGCTTGAGAGACTTGAACTTCTTGCCGTCTTCCAGGCAAATGATGAAGTCGTTCGTGACAGACTTGCGCACCGAGATGGCGGGCTTGGGCGCTTCGACCGGCTCGACGACCACGCCGGAGCCGACACGCATGAGCGCGCCATAGACTTCGTTGATGAGACCCGGTAGATCGCCGGCAGGAACCGAGTTATTGCTCACATAGGCGGAAACGATGTCAGCCGCGAGTTCGATGTTGTTCGACGATGTCATCTCTTCACTCTTCACTTTCTCGTTTCGGCGCCGGAATTCCTGACGGGGCGGCGCGGCCGAAGGGGCGGGGCTCGGCATACTCGGGAGCGAGCAAGTCTGCGCCGCATCGACCGCAAAGACATTGTCGGGTATACATCAATGCTCTACCCCCCGCAACTAACTCCTAACGAAGTTCCACTAAATCTGGGCATAAATATTTGTCGCGACTGCTACGTAGAACTACGGGCCGAAATCGAGCGGCCGCCGACGCCCGCGTTTGACTTGGACAGGCCGGATCCCGGCGCGACATGAAAGGAACCTGCGGGTTTTCGGCAGAAGAGCGGAGCCAATTCGCGGCTCGAGGCGCAGTCGAATGCAGCGTTTGCGCGCAGACTATGCTCGCTCAACCACCGGTCGACGCTTCGAACTCGGCTTCGGCGCGCAGATTGTCCAGATCGCGGCCGATCGTCGCCACCGCCATTCTGCGATCACGGCAGAAATAGGTCACGATGCAATCTTTTTTCTCGAGGTCGCCGGCGATCTCGATGCGATCCCATGCGCGAGCGTGCCCGACATAAGAGATCGTCATGTCGTAATGCCGGCTCCAGAAGAAGGGCGGCGCTTCGAAACGCTCTTTCGCGCCGAGCATGTTGCGCGCCGCCGTCTGGCCGTGGCGCTCGGCCGTGACGAAATGCTCGATCCTGATCTTCTCGCCGCTGTGGCGATCCGGCCAGCGCGCAATGTCGCCGGCGGCGAAGACGCTCTGAGCGCTGGTTTCCAGATATTCGTCGACTAGCACGCCGCGATCCATCGCGAGGCCGGCCTCCCAGGCGAGCGTCGAGAGCGGGCGAACGCCGACGCCGACGACGACGAGATCGGCGCCGACCGTCGTTCCGCTCACGAGCGCGACATGATCCTCGCCGATCGACGCGACGCTCTCGCCGAGATGGAAGACGACGCCATGGGCCTCGTGAACCGCACGCACGAGCCGTCCGACGTCTTCGCCCAGCGTTTTCTGCATGGGCGTCGCGTCGGGCGCGATGACATGGACCTCGAGCCCGCGTTCGCGCAGCGCGGCCGCCGCTTCGAGGCCGATGAAGCTCGCCCCGATCACCGCGACGCGCGTCGCGCGCGCTGCGGCGGCGATGATCGCGCGGCTGTCGGCGAGGCTGCGCAGATAATGGACATGCAGGAGGTCGGCGCCCGGAATTTGGAGGCGAACCGGCTCCGCGCCCGTCGCGAGCAAAAGCGCGTCGTAGCGCAGCGGCTCGCCATGTTCGAGGCAGACGAGGCGCGCGCCGGGATCGATCGCGCGCACGCGCGTCGCGAGCAGCAGCTCGATGCGCCGATCCTCGTAATAGTCGCGCGGCCGCAGCGGCAGCCAGTCTTCGGGCGCCGAGCCGGCGAGATAGTCCTTCGACAGATTGGGCCGGTCATAGGGCGCGGCGTCGTCGGCGCTGACGATGACGAGCGAGCCGGAATAGCCCTCTTCCCTCAGCTCATGGGCGGCGGCGAGACCGGCCGGGCCGCCGCCGACGATGACCACGCGTCCGAGTGTCGGCGGAACGGGCGCTCGCTCGCGCTCGGCCGGATCGATCTTCTCGGTCGCGAACAGAAGATCGCCGCGTCTTTCCGTGCGCCAGCAGGCGATGGGGTCTAGCGCCGGGGCCCGCAACGCCCTTCCGTCGCGCAGGCTGAAGCAGGCGTGATGCCAGGGACAGCGGATCGTGTCGCCGACGACGAGGCCCTCCGCGAGCGGGCCCTGATAATGGGTGCAGAGGGCGCCGACCACGAAGAATTCGTCGCTGCTGCGAATGAGCAGAGCCGGCTCGGCCCCCACGCGGCCGGACACGACGCCTCCGTCCGCCACATCGGCGACGACGACGCCGAGCGCGAAATCGGGGCTTGCAACCGCCGCTGCGCCCTCGCTCATGATCCGCCTCGAACGCGCGCTCCCGCGCCATGCGGCGCGAGACATCGCTCGTCATTTAGAGAGGTGGGCGCACCCCGACAAGGTCACGGACGCGCGAAACCTATCCGGCGTAGCCGCGCTCGCGGGAGCCGCGCAAATGCCGCGCGACGATCGTCTCCGCCTCTTCGAGATCGGCGAAGACGGCGCCTTCGAGCGGCGCCAGCGCCATCGAAGCGCCGCAGAATCTCTTGCATTCGCCGTCGGTCACGAGAAGGCCGACGGCGATCTGATCGACGAATACGAAATCGACATTGCTCGTCATGCTGTCCTCGCGAGCTGTCAGAGCGAATCCAACAGGAATGCTAGGAGCGCCGTTCTATAAGTCAACAAGATTAGTCGAATATTCGAGCCCGTGACGGCGAGAGAGCGGACGGCGGCGGGCCGCCCGCTATATGGCCGAGGAGCCATGAGCCCTGGCGTGACAGGCGAGGACATGACGCCATGGATGGAGCCCTGATCCTCCGACTGCTGTTTCTGCTGATCGTCGCCAATGGCGCGCCGATATTCGGCAAGAGGCTGCTGGGCGCGGCCTTCGCGCGCCCGGTCGACGGCGGCGCGCGCTTTTTCGACGGAAGGCCGCTGCTGGGCGCGGCGAAGACATGGCGCGGGCTGGTTCTCGCCGTCGTCGCGACCGCGATCTGCGCGCCGCTGGTCGGGCTGCCGGCGTCGCTCGGCGCGCGGCTCGGGGTCTGGGCGATGGCGGGCGATCTCTTCTCGAGCTTCGTCAAGCGCCGGCTGGGCCTCCCCGCGAGCAGCCGGGCGCCCGGCCTCGATCAGATTCCCGAAGCGCTCATTCCGCTTCTCGCCATCGCCTCTCCCGCGGCGCTCGGCGCAGAGGAGATCGTCATCGTCACGGCGCTGTTCTTCTTCGGCTCGCGAGCGCTCTCGCGGGTGATGTTCGACCTTCGCGTGCGCGAGCGCCCGTTCTGACGCCATGCGGGACGAATTGTGCGGGACGAATTGCGGGACGAATCGGCCATGGATTCGAGACTTTTTTGAAATGAAGCGCGTCGGGCCGCCGCCTATGGTGGCGGACCATTCTCGACCTATTGGATAGACTGTGCCCGCCACTACTGCTTCGTCATGGGCGCGCCGCGCCCGAAAGCTCGCCCTTCCGCCTCTCCGCCTCGTCGTCGCCTCGCCGGCCGCCGCCGCCGCGGATATCGATCGCGGCCGCTATCTCGTCGAGGCGCTGACCGCCTGCGACAATTGCCATACGCCGCGCGGCCCGGACGGCTATCAGCGGGACAAGCGCTTTTCCGGCGGCTCGCAGACCTTCAATGGCGAGAATTACAGCGTGCGCGGGCCGAATATTTCCTCGGACGCGGCGACGGGAATAGGGGGCTGGAGCGACGACCGACTGACGGCGGCGATCGTCGCCGGCGTCGGGCCGCAGGGGCGTCTCGCGCCGGCCATGCCGTCCGAATATTACCGCATATTGACCACGCGCGATCTCGAGGCGGTCATCGCCTTTCTGCGCGCGGCGCCGCCCGTCGAGGCCGCGCGGCCGAGCCAGCGCCGCGACGGCGAGCAGAAGGCCGAGACCTTCCCCGGCGCCGAGGCGCCTTTCGAGGAGACGCAACTCGCCGACCCGCTGCGGCGCGGCTTCTATGTCGCGACGCTGGCGCGCTGCATGGAATGCCACAGCGGCGAAACCAATGGCGCGCTCGACCATGGCGAGAAGCTCGGCGCCGGCGGCAAGCTGTTCCGCACGCCGGCGGGAACGGCGGTCGGCGCCAATATCACGCAGCACGAGACGGCGGGGATCGGCGCCTGGAGCGATGCGGAGATCGAGGCCGCGATCGCCAAGGGCGTCGGTCGCGACGGCAGGCCGCTGAAGCCGACCATGGCCAATCTGTCCAAGGCCCATTTCTCGAAAATATCGCGCGAAGACCTCGACGCGCTCATCGCCTGGCTGCGCACCATCCCGCCGCGCGAGGGGCCCTAGGAGCCTCCTCTCCCGCGCAGCGGAGGCGGGGCGGTCGCTAGCGCGCGTCGGCCCGAAGATTCTGCCGGATGGCGTCCAGCAATTCGCCTTCGAACAGAAGCGCCATGCCGAAATGGCGCTCCATGTCGAAATCGCGGCGTGAATTCATGTCCAGCGAGGCGCTGTGCATGGCGATGAGCCGGCCGTCGTCGCCGAAGAGCCCCGAGCCCGAGCCGCCGTAGCCGTCGTTGCAATTGTGCCGCGCGCGGCGAATGCCGTCCTCGCCGGGCGCGTCGATCTGGCGGATCTCGCATTCCTCGATGCTCGTCGCGCGGCGGAAATTGGAGTGGCCGGCCGGCGACACCATGACGACGCGCAGGCTCTCGACGCCGGTCGGCAGCGCCGGCCCGTCGGGAATCGGCTGCGGCGCGATATCGGCGTCGACGAGATCGCGCAGGCGCACCAGCGCCCAATCATCGGTGATGTCGAGCGCCTTCGCATTGCGGGCGAAGCCGAAGCGCAGGCTCTCAGGCTCGAAGGCGTATTCCTTCTCGCCTATGCCGAAAGTGCAATCGTCGATGGGATGCGTCGGCCGCAGCTTGCGGTCGACGAAATTATGCGCGTTGAGGACGACGAGGCCGCGGTCGCCGATCAGCCAGGCCGCGGCGGCGCGCTCCGGGACGCCTTCCTCCGTGCGGCACATCAGCACGCCGGCGCCGGGATAGCGGCGAAAATCCTCCTCCACCATGAAGCGTCGCCCCTCGCGTGGATAGAGCGCCGCCAAGGCCGCGGCGACGCTGGCCGCGAGGAGCAAAAGCGAGCCGATCGCCGTCCGGAAGCCTCGTACGCCCGCGCCCGCCAGTCGCTCACCGCCTCGCATCGTCCGCCCTTTCCTTCACGCCGCCGTCATATTCTAGCGGGGGTCGGCAAGCTCGACCAGATGCGCGGCCGATTTCGCCGGTCAGGCCGCCTGCAGCCGATGCAGGGTGATCTCCGGCGGGCAGTTGAAGCGCACCGGCAGCACGGACGAGCCCGCGCCGACCGAGGTATAGCCCTGCATATCGTGATATCGCCAGGCGCCGGCGCCGAAAGCGCGCGGCAGCGCCGAGTCCAGCGTGAGGGCGACGCCGCCCGGCAGGCAGATCTGCCCGCCATGCGTATGACCGGCGAGCAGCGCGTCGAAGCCCGCATGCGCGGCCTGACGAAAAATCTCCGGCGTATGCGAGAGGAGAATGGAGAATTCGTCGTGGGGAATCCCCTCGCCGGCTTTCGCTATATTGTCGACGCGGAAGTAATGCGCATCGTCGATGCCCGCGACATGGATGCGCGCGCCGTCGCGAACGATCGTCTCGCGCTCATTGAGCAGCACGCGCATTCCCATCTGCTCGAGGCGCGGCGTCATCAAAATCGTGTCGTGATTGCCGAGCACGGCGAGGATCGGCGAGCGCAAGACATCGCGCAGCTCGGCCATGCCGGCGAGCGCCGTCTCATGCGGCCCATGCGTCGCGCCGCGATAATCGCCGGTCAGCACGCAGAGATCATAGGAGAGATCCGCGACCAGCGCGCGCACGCGCGCCATGGCCTGCGGACACATGTCGATATGCAGATCGCTCAAATGAAGGATGGTGAAGCCGTCGAAGGCCCGTGGCAGCTTCGCGCTGACGATCGGATTCTCGCGCAGCGCGACCTTCTCGGCATTGGCGACACCGCGGCGGTAGAGCCCCACGGCGACGAGCGCGGCGCGGATCAGCAGCGGCGAGGCCGCGAGATTTTCCGGATGGAAAAAATTGAGGCCCTGGCCGAAGATCTGCGCCTCATGGTCGCGCTCTATGCCGAGCCGCTGGCGCGCATGCAGCCGCCCGAGCCGCGCCTCGAGCGCGCGCGTGATGTCGTCTTCGGTCATCGTCGGTTCGTTCGACATGTGGCAGCGCTCCGCCCATGATTATATAAACGGCTGCGACAATTTGCCTATGCGTGTTCGCGTCGCCGAACGCCTTCGCTTTCGATCGGCTTTTTAAAGGTTTTCGCGCGTCTGGCGCTTCGCGCGGGCGCTGCGGGCGATAACGCACGATTGCCTTTTGCTTCGGCGCTCCTACGTCACAGGCGTCGTGCGGACGCGACGACGCGACGGCGCGCGCGCCGCGCCGGTCGCACGATCGGATATCAGGAGGCGAAAATGGCGGAAGCGCAGACCCGAGTTCCCGTGAAAGAATCGAAGGAGACGCTGCCGAACTATGGCTTGTTCGACTGGCATCCTCTGGACACGCTGCGGCGGCAGATCGATCGCCTGTTCGAGGACGCGCCCTTCCCGAAGGGGGCGACGCCCGATCTCGAGCCCTTCGGCCGCTTCAGCATCGGCTGGGCGGCGACTCCCGCGGTCGATCTCGTCGAGAAGGACAAGGAATATCAGATTACCGCCGAGCTTCCCGGCATAGACGAGAAGAATGTCGAGGTGAAGCTCTCCAATGGCTCGCTCATCATCAGCGGCGAGAAGAAGGAGGAGCGCGAGGAGAAGGACAAGGGCTATTTCCTGTCCGAGCGCCGCTACGGCTCCTTCCGCCGCGCCTTCCGCGTGCCGGAGAATGTCGAGGCCGACAAGATCGACGCGACCTTCACCAAAGGCGTGCTGACCGTGCGCCTGCCGAAATCGGCGCAGGCGCAAAAGGCCGAGAAGAGCATCGACATCAAGGCCGCGTGACGCGGCTTTTGCAGTCTCCCTCTCCCGCCTCCCGCGGGAGAGGGCGCGAGACGGGCTTTCACGAATGGCGGGTCGATTTCGCCTCGCGACTTTCAACATAGAGAATTTGGACTGGTCGCCGTCGGCGCAGGACGAATTCGAGCGGCGGCTCGCCGTGCTGCGTCCGCAACTCGCCGCGCTCGACGCCGATATTCTCTGCCTTCAGGAAGTCGACGCGCAGCGCGAGACGGCGCATGCGCCGCGCCGTTTCGTCGCGCTCGATCATCTCGTCGAAGGCGGCGGCTATGAGCGCTTTTTCCGCGTGACGACTTTGCGGCCGGGCGGCGATGCGCCGGCCGACGTTCACAATCTCGCTATCCTCTCGCGCTGGCCGATCCTCGAGCGGCGCCAGCTCTATCACGACATTGTCGCGCCCTGGCGCTGGACGCCCCCCGCCGAGAAAGGCGCCGCCGCGCAGCCGATCGACGTCGCTTTCGACCGTCCCATACTCTATGCGCGCATTGCTCTTCCCGAAGGCGCGGCGCTGCATGTGCTGAATCTGCATTTGCGCGCGCCGCGCGCCGTACCTCTGCCGGGCGAGCCCAATCGCAAATCGACCCGCGCTTTCGCGCAAGGACAATGGCTCGCCGCGCAAAAGCGCGAGGGGCAGGCGCTAGAGGCGCGGCTCTTCGTCGATCGGCTGTTCGACGAAGAGAGCGAGCCGCTCATCGCCGTCTGCGGCGATTTCAACTGCGACGCCTATGATGCGCCGGCGCGCATATTATGGGGCGCCGAAGAGGCCGCAAGCGCGCCGCGCGGCCTGGCGCCTCTCGCGATGCGAGTCGAAGAGCGCGCACGCTTCACAGTGGTTCACGCCGGCAGAAAGACGCTCATCGATCAGATTTTGGCTTCGCCCGCGCTCGCGGCGCGATGCGAGGAAGTGGCGATCATGAACGAAGGCCTCGCCGACGAGGCGACGGCGCCGGATCCGATCCTCGGCTCCCTGCACGCGCCGCTCGTCGCGGGCTTTCGCTCGTGATTATTGCCGATCGTCCTCGAAGCCTTCGCAGCTCTCGTCGAATTCGTCGAGCCCCGCCTCGAGATAGCTCGCGAGCAGCGGAATGCCGACGAGATATTTCGACGTCGGCCCCTTGTGTCGCTCCTTCGCCTGAATGACGGCGGAATCCCAATCATCGGCGGTGAAATCTCCGCGCCCGACCCAGACGAGCGCAACCAGCTCGGCCTGCTCGTCCTCGTCCATCGCCTCGATGAATTCGACGAGCTCGCGGCGATTGGGCGACCAGCCTTCTTCGGTGAGCACGCTCACGAATTTGTCGTCGGACGGATTTGAGGCGTCGGGCTGTATTCCTTCGTCCTCCGCCTCGAGCTCCCGCGCTTTGACGATGACGAAACAAACTTTGTCCGTATTGATCTCTGGCATGGCTCACGTCCTCGAGATGTGACCGACATCATATGGGAAGCGATACGGCTCGATCACCGTCACCCCCGCCGCGCGCATTTCCGCCCGCGCTTTTTCTCCGCCCTCGGGCGTGACCGGACGCGTCGCCGCGCGCAGCACATGCGTCTCGAAGCCGAGATGCGCGGCGTCGATCGCGCTCGCCTTCACGCAGAAATCCTCGGCGAGGCCGACGACGAAGATGCGATCGATGCCGCGACGGCGCAGCTCCTCGGCCAGGCTCGTGCCGTCGAAATCGGAATATTGCTCGCGCTCCGCGCGCTTGGCTTTGGAGACGAACAATGCGCCTGGCGGAAGGCGCAGGTCTGGGTGAAATTCCGCGCCTCTGGTGCCGCGCACGCAATGCTGCGGCCACTCGCCGCCCTGCGCAGCGAAGCTCATATGATCCGGCGGATGCCAGTCGCGCGAAAGGACGATCTGCGTTCCGGATTTGCGCGCTTCGTCGACGAGTTCGTTGACAGCCGGAAGGATCTCTTCGGCGTATGGGACCGTGAGCTTTCCCCCTGCGAAAAAGTCGAGCTGCAGATCGACGATCAGCAGAGCGTCGGTCGAGCGCAGCCCTATCTTCTTTCTCGTCATCGCGACTTCCTCCAACAAAGCCGCACATGCCTCCGGAGCGCAACCCAGCAATATCCGATCGTCCGTCGCACGCCGACGAGCTGAAGCGCCTCGCCGAGCCTTCGGCCTATCCGCGCGCGCCCGCGCGCGTGGACGTCGTCGAGACACATATGTCTCATCTGTTCATCGCGGGAGACCGGGTCTTTAAAATGAAGAAGCCCGTGCGCTTGGCTTTCCTCGATTTCTCGACGCCGAGCGCGCGCGAGGCCGATTGCCGCGCCGAGCTGCGCCTCAACCGCCGGCTCGCGCCCGATGTCTATCTCGATGTCGTTCCGCTGACGCTCGCGGGTGGAGAATTGTCGATCGGCGGCGACGGCGAGATCGTCGATTGGCTCGTCGAGATGAAGCGTCTGCCTGCCGAGCTCACGCTCGATCGACTGCTCGCCAATGGAAATCTCGATACGCGCCGGATCGAGGAGCTCGCCGCGCGGCTCGGCGATTTTTACGCGACCGCCGCGCCTTCGACGATTTCCGCGCAGGATTATGTCGCGCGCTTCTTTCGTGAACAGGCGGAAAATCGCCGCATCATCGCCATGCGCGATTTCGCGCTCGACCATCGCCATGCGCTGGCCCTGCTCGATCTGGTCGAGCGCCTGCTCGTTGCGCAGACGCCGGCGCTCGAGGCGCGCGTGCGCGAAAAGCGTATCGTTGACGGACATGGCGATCTGAGGCCGGAGCATATCTGCTTCGGCGAACCGCTGGCGATTTTCGACTGTCTCGAGTTCAACGATGAATTGCGCCAGGTCGATCCCTTCGACGAGCTCGCTTTTCTCGATCTCGAATGCGAATTGCTCGGCGCGCCGCAGATCGGCGCGGCGATCGTCGCCGCCACGGCGCGGCGTCTCGGCGAGCCGCCGCCGCGGACGCTCTTTTCGCTCTATGGCGCCTGTCGCGCGGTTCTGCGCATGCGTCTCGCGCTCGCTCATCTGCTCGACCCCGCGCCGCGTCACAAAGACAAATGGGAGCCGCTCGCGCGTCGCTATCTCGCGCTGGCGGAAGAGCGCCTCACAAACATCGGCTGAGACGCGGCTGTCTCGCCCGTGGGCGCGTCTCGCGCGCGAGAGAAGCTTCCACCTCGCGCTCATATTCCGCGAGGCGGACGCTGATCGTCACTGGATAGGGCAAGGCGCTGGGCGCGAGGCTCCGCACATCGGCCGGCAGCGCCGCCATCGCCGCGCGCGCATGGTCGCGAATGTCGAGAAGGCTCGGGCGGCGTTCCATTATCTCGCCGTCGCGCATCACGGGCTCGAGCAGCGGAACGCCGGAATAGCGTTCGTCCTCGCGCGCGATCACGTCGCGCACGGCGACGCCGTCGTGAAATTGGCGGAAGATCTGCTTGCGGCCGGGCAGGCTGCGCTTGCCGGGCGAGAGCTTCATGCGTCCTTCGCCGGCGAATTCGATGAGCTTGTAAGCGATGTCGAGCGCCGGCGCGTCGGTCGAGGCCGCCATTTCCGTGCCGACGCCGAAGCTGTCGATCGGCGCGCCGGAGGACGCGAGATGATCGATGCGCGCTTCGTCGAGAGCGCCGCTCGCGACGATCTCGATTTGCGCGAGGCCGCCTTCGTCCAATATGCGCCGGGCCTGCCGCGAGAGCGCATCGAGATCGCCGGAGTCGAGCCTTATTGCATGAACGTCGAAGTCGGGGCCCATCTCCTGCGCCAGCGCGACCACTTTGCGCACGCCTTCCAGCGTGTCATAAGTGTCGACGAGCAGCGTCGTGCGCGGAAAGATGCGCGCATAGGCTTCGAAGGCGTCGGCTTCGGAAGGGCAGGCCTCGATGAAGCTATGCGCCATGGTTCCGGCGACGGGAATGTCATGCGCGCGGCCGGCGGCGAGATCGGAGGTCGCGGCGACGCCGGCGATATAGAAGGCGCGCGCGCCTTTCACCGCTGCGTCGAAGCCCTGAGCGCGCCGTGCGCCGAAATCGACGATCGTGCGTCCGCGCGCGGCGAAGACCATGCGCGCCGCCTTGGAGGCGAGGATCGTCTGCAGCCCGATTTGATTGAGGATCAGCGTCTCGATGATCTGCGCCTCGCCGATCGGCGCGACCACTTCGAGAATGGGCTCATTGGCGAAGAAGGGCGTGCCCTCCGGAAGAGCGCGAATGTCGCCGGTGAAGCGGAATTGCGCGAGCCAGTTGAGAAAATCCTCCGGGAAGGAGCGGAGCGACGAAAGATAGCGCAAATCATCTTCGTCATAGCGGAGCGCTTTCAGCTCCTTCAGCACATCGGCGAGACCGCAGGCGAGCAGGAAATTGCGCGAGGGCGGCAGGCGCCGCACGAAGAGGCCGAAGGCCGCGTGACGTTCCGCCAGGCCGAGCTCGAAATAGGCGCGCAGCATGGCGATCTCATAGAGATCGACGAAAAGAGCGGATGCGGTCATGGGGCGCCTTTCGGACCAGTCTCGAGCAATTCGTCGATCGAGCCGTCGCTATGCAAACACGCGATCGCCTCGGCCAGCAGCGTTTCCACGCCGAGCGTGACGAGACGTCCGCGCAAGCGTTGCGCGACGGCCTCGCTCGGGGCGACAGTGTCGGTGACGACGATCTCGTCGATCGGCGCCTCGCGTAGCGCCGCTTCGGCGTCGCGTGTGAAGAGGCCATGCGTCGCGGCGAGGAATATGCGCGTCGCGCCATGCGCGCGGCAGGCGCGCGCCGCGCGCGCCATTGTGCCGCCGCTGCTGATGAGATCGTCGAGAATGACCACGGCGCAGCCCGCCACATCACCGGCGAAAATTTCGCCGGTGATCTCGCCCATGCTGCGATGCTTGTCCATGAAGCCCTTGGCGACAGGCCGCGCGAGGATCGTTTCGAGGCGCTGGCGGAAGAGTTCGGCGCGTTTCTCGCCGCCGAGATCGGGCGAGACGACGGCGACGGGCTCGGCGCCGAGCCGATGTACGAAATAGCGCGCGAACAAAGCCTGCGCGTCGAGCGCGACGCTCTCTATGCGAAAGGCGTTCTCGAAGGCGGCGATATTATGCGCGTCGATCGTCACGATGCGATCCGCGCCTAGGCCCTCGAACAATTGCGCGACATAGCGCGTCGCGACAGGGTCCAGCGGCTTGGTGCGGCGATCCTTGCGCGCATAGCAGAGATAGGGCGCGATTGCGGTGACGCGCGCCGCGCCGGAGTCGCGCAGCGCGCCGATGAAGAAGAGAAGGCGCACGAGCTTGTCGGCGCCGCTGTCGCCAGCTTCACCCTCGAGGCTCGAGACGACATAGCAATCCTTGCCGCGCACGCCGACGAGCGGCCGCACCTTGCGCTCGTCGTCCTCGAAGCGACGCTCCTCATGCGGCGAGAGCGCGAGGCCCAATTCGCCTGCGACGCGTTCGCCGAGCGCGCGGCTCGAGCCGAGCGCGAACAAGACGATGCGCTCGTCGCCCCGGGGGAGCGCTTCGCGCGCCGGCGCCGGCGTTTCATAGCGCTGAATGTTCAGCGCGCCGAGCACGGCGCCGAGCGCGCCATCGGCGAGCGCGAGCGGCGCCGCGAGAAGCTCGACGCCGGCGCGGTCGCGACCCTTTTCGACGAGGGTGAATTCGACGAGCGCCGGTTCGCCGACGCGCAGAGCCTCGTCGAAGAGGCGTCGCAGGCGCACGGCGCCACGGCGGTTGGGCGCTTCGCTCAAACGCGCGCCCTCCGTCACGGCGCCGAGCAGAGGGGCGACCGCCTTGGCGCCGATGACGATCTCATAATCGCGCGCGTCCGGCACGGCGCGAAAGGCGAAGCCGGAATGGCGCAGATCGGCGACGACGTCGGCGAAAGTCGGCGCGACGCCGCGTCGCGTCGCCTGCCAATGTTCGAGCGCATGCCTGGTCGCGGCGCCCATGGGCCGCGGCGCGAAATCGAGGCGCTCGAAGAGACGCTTCAGATAGGGTTGCGTCTCGGCCAGGGTCGTCATGGGCGCCTCTTCGAAAACGCGGGGCCGCGTTCAGCTCTGGTCGCGCCGCGCCGATCTCTCGGCGAACCATTCGGCGGCGAGCTCGACGACCTGCTCCAGAGTTCCAGGCTCCTCGAACAAATGTGTCGCTCCCGGCACGACGTCGAGTCGCGCGGCGGCCAGATGTCTCGCCGCCATGCGATTGAGATTAAGAACTTCGAAATCGAGGCCGCCGACGATGAGCAAGGTCGGCGTGCGCACATGGTCGAGCGCCTCGCCGGCGAGATCGGGCCGCCCCCCGCGCGAGACGATCGCCCGCACGCGTTGCGACCGTTCCGCCGCAGCGACGAGAGCGGCGGCCGCGCCCGTGCTCGCGCCGAAGAGGCCGATCGGGAGATGGCGGAGCGAAGGCTCGGCCGCGGCCCAGTCGATCGCCTCGACGACGCGCTCGGCGAGCAGTGGAATGTCGAAGACATTGCGGCGATCCTGCGCTTCGTCTTCGGTCAGAAGGTCCATCAGCAATGTCGCGAGGCCTCTCTCGCGCAGCGCGGCGGCGACAAAACCATTGCGCGGGCTGAAGCGCGAGGAGCCCGAGCCATGCGCGAAGATCACCAGCCCGCGCGCATTCTGCGGAATCGCGAGCGCGCCGCGAAGGCCGCGCGCGCCGACGGCGACCTCGATTTCTGCGACTGACGCGGTCATGACGCATGTCCTCCGGTCGCCGCCGCCGCCGCGCCGCATTCCGCCCCTCATCCGCCCTATCTATCTATCGCGCCGTCGTGCGATCGGCGGCGAAATTCGCGTCATGGAAACGGAGGCTCCGCCATGCAGACGACGCCGGAAATCGACTTTCAAGGCATGGAGGTTTCGCCCCAGGCGCAGGCGCGCATCTCGCGCCACATAGACGAGCTCGAGACGCGCTTCGGCCGCGTCACCGCCTGCCGCGTCGTGGTCAAGGCGCCGAGCGCGCGCCATCAGAGCGGCGGGCTCTACGAGATCAACATCCGCCTCGCTCTGCCGGATGGGCGCGAGGCGATCGTCGAGCGCACGCCGCCGGAAGACGAGCGCTATCAGGATTTCGATTTCGCGCTCAATGACGCGTTCAAGCGCGCGCGGCGGCGGTTGCAGGATCAGGTCCGTCGCCTCGAGGGACATGTGAAGCAACATGCCGAGCCGGCGATCGGCGTCGTGCTGCGGCTGATGCGCGAGGATGGCTATGGATTCCTCGAAGGCGAGGATGGGCTTGAACTCTATTTTCACCGCAATAGCGTCGAAGGCGCGGGGTTCGGCGCGCTCGAGAGCGGCGATCGTGTGCGCTATGTCCCTGAAGATGGAGAGAAAGGCCCGCAGGCGAGCGCGGTGCGGCCGCTCGGCGAGCGGGCGCCGTCGTGAGCGCGCGGCTCTCGCATTCGCGAGGCGTCCGCCTATATCGAAGGCGTCGCGTATCCGCGCCGGAGCAGGATCTCCATGTTTCGTGATCGCCATGCCGTTTTGTGATCGCCATGCCGTTTCGTGACCGTGATGACGCGGGTCGCCGTCTCGCCGACGCGCTCTTCGCCCATGCCGGCGAGGCGGCGGTCGTCTATGCGCTTCCGCGCGGCGGCGTTCCCGTCGCCGCGCATATCGCCGAACGGTTGAGCGCGCCGCTCGATCTCGTGCTGGTGCGTAAGATCGGCGTGCCCTATCAGCCGGAGCTCGCCATGGGCGCGCTCGCCGACGGCGGCGCTCCGATCATCGTCCGCAACGAGGATGTGATCCAGGCGGCGGAGGTGACGGAGTCCGTCTTCCAGGCTGTCTGCGCGCGCGAGCGCGCGGAGATCGAGCGGCGGCGCAAGCTCTATCTCGCAGGCAGGTCGCGGCCGGACCCCGCCGGCAAGCTCGCTATCGTCGTCGACGACGGCGTCGCGACCGGGGCGACGACGCGCGCCGCTCTGCGCGCGGTCAGAGCGCTGCGTCCGGCCAAGCTCGTCCTCGCCGTCCCCGTTGCGCCGACCGACGCGCTCGAACTGCTGCGCCACGAGGCCGACGAGGTGGTCTGCCTCGAACATTATCGGGACTTCGGCGCGATCGGCTTTTTCTATGAGAATTTTCGCCAGATCGACGACGACGAGGTGATCGGCATATTAGATCGCTTCTCGCCGCGGTCGTGACCGGAGGCCTCCCATGCGCGTCGGCGCGCCCAAGGAAGTCAAGGACAATGAGTTTCGCGTCGCGCTGACGCCGGCCGGCGTCTATGAGCTCGTGCAACGCGGCCATTTCGTGATGGTGGAGAGCGGCGCAGGCGTCGGCGCAGGCCTCGGCGACGGCGACTTTCAGACAGCAGGCGCAGCGATCGTCGATGGGTCGGAACCGATTTTTTCCTCCGCCGATCTCATCGTGAAGGTGAAGGAGCCGCAGCCGCAGGAATGCGAGCGATTGCGGCCGGGGCAGATGCTCTTCGCCTATCTGCATCTCGCCGCCGACCGTCGGCAGGCGTTGGAGCTCATGCGCTCGGGCGCGATCTGCATCGCCTATGAGACGGTGACTTCGCCTTTCGGAGGCCTGCCGCTGCTCGCGCCAATGTCGGAGATCGCCGGGCGTCTGGCGCCGCAGGCCGGCGCGCGATGCCTCGAAAAATCCAATGGCGGGCGCGGCGTTCTCCTCTCCGGCGCGGCGGGCGTGCCGCCGGCCGAAGTGGTCATCCTCGGCGCGGGAACAGTGGGGACGCAGGCGACGATGATCGCGCTCGGAATGGGCGCGAGCGTCATTGTCGCCGATCGCGGCGCCGAGCCCTTGCGGCGGCTTTCCGCACGCTTCGGCGCGGCGCGCACAATCTTTTCGACGCCGACCGCCATCGCCGAGCTCGTTCGCCGCGCCGATCTCGTCATCGGCGCGGCGCTCGTTCCCGGAGCCGCAGCGCCCAAGCTCGTCAGCCGCGGCATGCTCGCCGGCATGAAACAGGGCTCTGTCATCGTCGACGTTGCGATCGATCAGGGCGGCTGCTGCGAGACCTCGCGGCCGACGACGCATTCCGATGCCACTTATGTCGTCGACGGCGTCGTCCATTATTGCGTGGCCAATATGCCCGGCGCCGTGCCGCGCACATCCACTTTCGCTCTGGCCAGCGCGACGCTGCCTTTCGTGCTGGCGCTCGCCGACAAAGGGCTCGGCGCGCTGCGCGACGATCAGCATCTATCCGCCGGCCTCACGGTCGCGCGCGGGGAGATCGTCAACGCATCCGTCGCCGCGGCGCTCGGCCTTCCCTTCGCGCCGGCGGAGAAGTTCTTGAATTTTTGAAGTTCGACAAGGAGCGTCACATGCGGCTGCAATCCTCGGCCTTCGCCCATGGCGAGGAGATTCCGCGCAAATACACATGCGACGGCGCCAATGTCTCGCCGCCGGTGCGCTGGAGCGAGGCGCCGTCGCATACGAAGAGTTTCGTCCTGCTCTGCGACGATCCGGACGCGCCGGCGGGCGTCTGGCGTCACTGGGCGGTCTATGATCTCTCGCGCGACGCCACGGGGCTGCCGGAAGGCGCCGGGCGTCCGGGGCCGCAACGCGGCTTCCTGCAGGGGATCAATGATTTCGAGGGCTCGGGCTATGGCGGGCCATGCCCGCCGCCGCGCCATGGCGTGCATCGCTATCGCTTTCGCCTGCTGGCGATCTCGACCTCGACGCTTCCGGTTTCACGCAAGGAGCCGAGCTGTCTCGAGGTGGAGCGCGTCGCCAATGAGGTTCTGCTCGAGGAAACGGCGCTGATCGGAACCTATAAGCGCTGAACGCTCTCTCGCGCTGCGCTCAATTGGCGCGGCGACGCTCCTCTGCGGCGGAAGCCGGCTCCTTCGGCTCCTTTTTTTCGCTCTTCGCCTCGCTCGGCGTGAAGACGCTGCGCACGCGCTGGCCGGGCTTTTCGAGCACCGTCGCCTGGCCGCTCGCTGTGTCGTAGATGAGCTTCTCGCCCTTTACGACGCTATCGCCCTGGGTCAGGGTCACATTGCCGATGAGATAGACCTTGTTCTCGCTGCGGTCGTAGCTGCCGCGGTCGCCGGTCCCGATCTGATCCTTGGAGACCAGCGTCACCGGCCCTTCGGCGTCTATGTGGCGGACGCGATCGCTGCCGCCATTGCCCTCCTGGCCCTGCTGCGCCTTCTCCAGGAAGAGGATGAGGCGCGAGGCCTTCAACGTCGAGGGGCCGTTCACCACGACGACGCTGCCCGAATAGACGAGCTTCTGCTCCTTGTCGAAATAATCGAGCTTGCCCGCGTCTATATCGACCGGATCCTTGGCGCTGGCGCCGGGCAGTATGCCGCCGGAGCGCCCTTTGGCGGCGAGCGGCGCGGCGGCCAGAAGCGCGGCTATGGCGAGGGGGAGGACAAAGATTTTCATGGAGACGATCCTTCCGCCGCGTCGGCGTCGTCGCCGGGCAGCGTCGTATGCACGGCGCCGGAAAAACTCGCGCGCCGTTCGTTCTGCGAGAATTCAACCGAATTCGAGGTCACGACCGATTTGTCCAGCGTCAGCCTGGTGGGCTGGTCCGAGGTGACGAGATTGCCGCGAAAGTCGATCACGGCGGCGTCGGTGCGCAAGTCGTAATGCTTGCCGTCATAGACGCGCGCGCCGCCGGAGAGATTGGCGCGGTCGTTCTTGGCGTCATAGAGGCCTTTTTCCGCCGTCAGCACGACATTGGATTCGTTGTCGCTCTGGAAATGCACCTCGAGCTGCTCGAGCTCGAACACATCGGGCTTGGCGATGTCCTGTATGCCGGTGCGGGCGCGCAGCTCATAGGGGCGGCCGTCCTTGCGATAGCCGACGAGCTTGGGGCTCTCTATGGTGATGCGCGTGCCCTGCGTGGCGATGCGCGAGAAGCGCAGATCGGCCGGCAGAAAGCGCAAGGAATGGAAGCCGACGCCTATGGCTACGGCCAGGAGAATGGCGCCGCTGCCCCACAGCAGCCAGCGCCTGAGCCGCGCGACGCGCTGCGAATGGCGCCGCGCCTGCGGAATGGCGTCGCGACGCGGCGCGACGATGGAGGCGAGCCGATCGCGTCTATCGGTCGGCGGCGAGGCGTCGTTCATCCCATTCCTGCTCGCCATTGCCCGAGAACGCCCGCGAGATAGCGCCGGCCGCATGGCGAATTCGAGGCGTCATTCATGCGAGAAAATATCGGTCTCCGGCCAGCCCGCGAGATCGAGGCGCGCGCGCGTCGGCAGAAATTCGAAGCAGCGGGCGGCGAGATCGGCGCGGCCCTCGCGGGCGAGCATGACGTCGAGCTTCTCGCGCAGCGCATGGAGATAGAGCACGTCGGAGGCCGCATAGGCGAGTTGCGCGTCCGAGAGCGTCGCCGCGCCCCAGTCCGAGGATTGCTGCTGCTTGGAGATTTCCACGGCGAGCAATTCGCGCACGAGATCCTTGAGCCCGTGGCGGTCGGTATAGGTGCGGATGAGCTTGGAGGCGATCTTGGTGCAATAGACGGGCTCCGCCATCACGCCGAAGGTCTTGGCCATGACGGCGATGTCGAAACGCGCGAAATGGAACAGCTTCAGCACTTTCGGATCGGCGAGGAGGCGCGTCAGATTGGGCGCCTTAGTCTGGCCGGGCGCGATGCGAACGAGATCGGCGTCGCCGTTCCCGCCCGAAAGCTGGACGAGGCAGAGCCGGTCGCGATGCGGATTGAGGCCGAGCGTTTCCGTATCGATGGCGACGATGGGGCCGAGATCGGCGCCGTCCGGCAGATCGCCCGAATGCACGCGGATGGTCATGGGGTTATGATTCGCTTTCTCTAGGGACAGCGACCTTTAGCCGATTTCCGGGGGCTTTGTCGAAGAGGACGCGCCGAGCCTCAGGACGTGAGCCATGCGGGATCGACTCGCAGCGCCTCGGCGACGAGCGCGAGCGTTTCCGGCGTTCCCTTGCGCCGCCCGGACTCGAGATCGCTGATGTAGCCCTGACCGAGATTGGCGCCATGCGCGAGTTGAAGCTGTGTCATGTCGCGCCAATTGCGCAGCGCCTTCAAAAGACTGTCGCCGCGCAGCAGGGCGGCGCTCACCTCCGGCGGCAGTCGTTCGTCGCGTCCCGCCGCGAGCTCCGCCTTGCGCTCGTCATATATAGCGATGTCCGCCGCATCCTCCTCCGCCTCGGTCGCTGCGGCCACGAGGGCGTCATAGTCGGCGCGGGGAATGACCACCAGCTCCTCACCCGCTGGCGTGGTGATGATTTGAATTTTCTGCATGGCGGTCAATTTCTCCGGTAAGTCGCCGTCTCACGCTTGCCGATATGAATGGCGAGGACCGTCGCTCCGTCATCGTCGAAAATCACGCGATACCGCCCGACACGCAATCGCAAGCCGTCGCGACCCGCGAGTTTCTTCACATCGCCGAGGCTTCGTCGCATAGCTCGCCAGGGCTTCCGTTATGGCGGCTCTCGCATCCTCGGGAAGGCCATCCAGCTCCTTGGCGGCCTTGTGTGTGAGGATGATCAGCTTCATGAGAGCGATAATATCGCTCCACGCGAGGGCTTCCGCAAGCGATAATATCGCAGATGCTTCTACGGCGCATCCCAATAGCCGAACGGCCGCTTCGACAATTCCGAGTTGAAATAGCGGGGGTCGCCCGAGACTTCGCGGCCGAGCCAGCCGGGGCGGTCGAAAGATTCCTCTT
>Ga0265328_10000185_pt1 | contig 28873 bp, 35 predicted proteins | sample 41624metaG_FD_202086 | JGI IMG/M metagenome (GOLD analysis project Ga0265328, IMG submission 202086) | Rhizosphere microbial communities from Carex aquatilis grown in University of Washington, Seatle, WA, United States - 4-16-24 metaG | ecosystem: Host-associated > Plants > Roots > Rhizosphere...
TGTTACGATGGCGCGTTGGTGACCTCGCTGGCCTTTACAAAGGAGAACGTGCAGGAAATTGCGGCCTGTGCGCGAGCACGATGGAAGATAGAAAACGAAACTTTCAACGTGCTCAAGAACAACGGCTGCAACCTTGAACACAATTTTGGTCATGGCAAGAAACATCCCGCAATGCTGTTTGCTGCGATGAATTTGTTGGCATTTGCCATGCACACAGTCATGGATTGCGTCGAAGAACGTTGGGTCAAAGCCAGGAACGCCAAACGCGTCCGGAAACGCTTCGTCGACCACATCCGAATGCTCACCGAATATCTGGTGTTTGCAGACTGGGACGCGCGCATGACGACCCTCATAACCTCAAAACCGCCTCCAAAAATTCAGTGCGACGCCTGAAAATATTTGGAGGGAGGGGGATTTAGAATTGCTGGCCCTCTCTCGCTTCCCCTTCTCGTGGCGAATTGCCGCCACGAACACACGAAGAACGCACGAAGGAAAATTACTCGAACGCCACCGCCAGCCCGCGCTTTTCCACCTCGTCCTCGATCGCGTCCAAAATCTTCTGCAATTCCTCGAGTTCGATCGAGTGCTCCTCGTGCGGCGGGTCCCAATGTTCGATTTCGTCGAGATAGACGAGGAAATCGGCTTGCTCCTCCTCGCCCTCGGCCTGGTGCGGGGTGTTGGGCAGCGTCAGCGTGCGGCCGTGGCTGCGCACGCGGATCGCGCCTTCCGTAATTTCCACTTCTATCGCCGAACCCCGTCGCGCCATGAACGCCCCCTTTTTGGCCCGGCGATACTATGCCGATATGAGGCCCGCGTGAACGGCGACCTTGCGCATTAATGTCGGCAGCGCCTCTTTGCCCAGCAGCGCGAGTTTGGTCCACAGCCCCTCGGCCTCGCCTTCGGCGACGAAAACCGCCAGCTCCAGCGAAAAATGCGTGAAGACGTGGCGCACCTCGCCGTCGAGCCGCCGCCATTTCGTCTTGGCGGGCGCGTACGCCGCCAGCGCCCGCGGCTCTATGTCCTCTCCGAGCGGCGTCGTCGGAAAGCCGGTCATCGCGCCGAGCAGCCCCTTGGCCGGGCGCTTTTGCAGCAGCACGGCGTCGCCGCGCCGCAGCACGAAGGCGGCGCCGCGCCGATGCGGCTTGCGCGGCTTTTGCGCCTTGCGCGGATAGTCCAGAGGATTGCCGGCGCGGCGCGCGGCGCAGGATTTTTCGAAAGGACAGGTCTCGCAAAGAGGGCCGCGCGGCGTGCAGACCGTCGCGCCGAGGTCCATCAGCGCCTGGGCGAAATCGCCGGGCCGCGCGTGCGACAGGATCCGCGCCGCCAGCGCGCCGATTTCCGCCTTGCCCGCCGGCAGCGGCGTCTCCAGCGCGTGAAGCCGCGAGATCACCCGCTCGACGTTGCCGTCCTGCGCGACGCAGGGCGCGTCGAAGGCGATGGCGGCGATCGCCGCCGCCGTATAGGGCCCGACGCCGGGGAGCCGGCGCAGTTCCGCCTCGCTTTCCGGAAAGCGGCCCCCGTGCCGCTCGACGACGAGTTTGGCGCAGGCGTGCAGGTTGCGCGCCCGGGCGTAATAGCCAAGTCCGGCCCAGGCTTGCAGAACGTCGTCGAGCGGGGCCGCCGCCAGCGCCGCGACGCCCGGCCAGCGCGCCAGAAATTTCGCGTAATAGCCGCGCACCGTCGCGACCGTCGTCTGCTGCAGCATGATCTCGGACAGCCAGACGCCGTAAGGATCGGCCCGCTCCCCCGGCGCCGCGCGCCAGGGCAGATCGCGACGGCTCGCGTCCCACCAAGCGAGCAGGCTTTCGCTCTTGGGGGGCGAAGGCTTGGGGGGCGGAGGCTTTCGCCGCTGGACGGGAGGGGATAGCATGGACGCGCGCATCGGAACTGCGCTTATAGCGCGGAATGCGCGGGGTTTTGGCGATGGCGAAGGAAAAAACCCAATTTCGGGCGCGTCTGCTGGCGGAATTCGTCAACCGCGCCATCGACCCGCTGGTCGCCAAGCGCGGCTTCGGCGAGACGACGCTGCTGACGCAATGGGACGGCATCGCCGGCGCCAGGCTGGCGCAAATCTGCGAGCCGGAGCGGCTGAAATGGCCGCCACGGGCCAAAAACGCCGCGAAAGAGGCCGCCGAAGCCGCCGCCACGCTGAGCTTGCGCGTCGAGCCGGGCTTTGGCCTCGACGTGCAGCACATGACCGGCACGCTGATCGACCGCATCAATGCGCATCTCGGCTGGCGCTGCGTGTCGCGCATCGCCATCCGCCAGGAGCCGCTGCATCGCCCGCAAAAGAAGAAGCCGGCGCGGACGACGGCCGATGCAGAGACGCGCCGCCAGGCGGAAGCGGCGGCGGCGGGGGTCGAAAACCCAAAACTGCGCGAAGCGTTAATCAAATTGGGAGAATTTTCGCTATCGCCGAAGTGATACATAAACCATTGGTTATAAAGGGAAAGTTTTGGACCGAATTAACCGTCCCGCGCGTGCGCCAGCGCACAACGGACGGCGCGCCAGCGAGCGAAGGTCCTTCTCGTCGGGTGGCGACAGCGCCCCAAGCGACGGGAGGAGAAGAAAATGACGGCCACCAAAATCATCTGCTTGCTCTTCGCCGCAGCCGTGCTGAACGGCGCGACGGACGGCCATTCCTGGACTTCCGACACGGCGACGCAAAGCCGCGCGGCGGCCCCGGTCGCCCCCGCCAAATCCGCGGCTCCCGCCGCGGTCGTCGAGGCGTCGGCTCTGCCGCCGCTGCCTTCCGAGGCGGATTTGCGCCTCGATCATTGAGGCGCTGTGCGGCGGAGCATTGCCGCGCGACGCCGATTTAGAGGGCCCTCGTCCAGTGTTTCTTATTGCCAAAGCCGATTTCTAGCACATTTATTGCTTGGAAAACGCGCGTCCGCCCGGCCTCGACAAATTCGCGGAGCAGCGAAGCGCCGGGCGGCGCGCGGTCGTCAAGACGAGAAGGCGGCGATGATTTTGTGCTCGTGCAACGTTCTCTCCGACAGGGACATTCGCGCGGCGCTGGCCGGCGAAACCTGCCGGCCGAGCGTCGGCGCGCTGTTTCGCGGTCTCGGCCTCGAGCCCAAATGCGGGCGCTGCGCGAAAAACGTCGCGGCGGCGATCGATGGGGCTTTGGGCGCGGGGGCGGCGCCTTGCGAAGGGCCGGACGGCTGCGCCGCCTGCGCCTTGGACGAGCGAACCGCCGCATAATCGAACATCTTGGAGGGGAAAATGCGCGGCGACGCGAAAGTCATCGAATATCTCAACCGCGGCCTGCGCAGCGAACTCACCGCCGTCAGTCAATATTGGCTGCACTATCGCATCTTCGACAATTGGGGTTTCGCCGAACTCGCGAAGAAATGGCGCGAGGAGTCGATCGAGGAAATGCAGCACGCCGACAAGTTCGTGAAGCGCATTTTGTTCCTCGAGGGCTTCCCCAACATGCAGATGCTGGATCCCTTGCGCATTGGCGAGAAGGTCGAGGAGATCATCGACGCCGACCTCGCGACCGAAATGGAGGCGCGCGACGCCTATTTGGAAGCCGCCGCCTATTGCCTGACGATCAACGACCGCGTCTCGATGCAGCTCTTCGAGGAAATCGTGCGGAGCGAGGAGGGGCACATCGATTTTCTGGAGACGCAGAAGGAGCTGATCAAACAGCTCGGCGTGCAGCTCTATTCGCAAAAGCACATCGGCGAGATGGGGTCGTGAGCGCGCAAGGAGCGCGCGCGGCGGAGGAGCCCGCGCCGCGCGTCATCGCAGGGCGACGTAGAGGCTGACGGCCGCCGCGAACAGCACCGGCGCCGTCAGCAGCAGCGCCTCCAGCAGATTCTCGTCGTTCGAGTAAACCTCGCGCGCCTCGAGCCGCCGCGCGGTCCTCGCAAAGCGCAAGGTCGCGAGCGGGATCAGCAGGACGCCGGCGAGGATCAGCGCCAGCCCGCCATAGTCCGCGAGACCGCCGGAGGCGCGCGCCAAACGCTCCGCATGCGGGATACGTTGCGCGGCGGCGGGATCGAGCGCCGCGAGAAACACGCCGAAGCGCTCCAGGAACAGACTGAACTTTTCGACGACGAAGCCGAGCGCAATGATGGCGATCCCGGTTCTCACCCAAGCGAGATAGGTCCGTTCGTTGGCGGCGTGGTCGACATATCCGGGAATCATTTTCGCGCTCCTCGAAGCTGGGCCTGCACGCGCACAATTGACCTCCCCGTTCCCCGCGGGCAAGCCGCCGCGGCCGATCCTCGCGCCGGGGCGAAATTCGGTTGACCTCCGCACGGCTTGAACGCTAGTTGCGCTTGGAGTTGAGACACACGCGGCGCCGCCTGGCCGCGGTCCCGAGGGGGAGTAACGAAATGCTGAATCGTCGAGGGTTTCTCGCCGGAATGATGGCCTGTCCGATCTGCGCCCGCGCGGCGCGCGCCGAGGGCGCGGCGCATTGGGAATATGACGGCGCGAAGGGCGCCGAAAAATGGGGCGAACTCGATCCAACCTTCCGCGCCTGCGCGGTGGGGAGCGAGCAGTCGCCGATCGATCTCGCGGACGCCGTCGCCGCGAAATTGGACCATGTCGAGATCGACTGGAAGCCGCAGGCTTTCGAGATCGTCAACAACGGCCACACGATCCAGGCCAACGCCGCGCCGGGAAGTTCCCTGAAGATCGGCAAGCAAAGCTACGCGCTCAAGCAGTTTCATTTCCATACGCCGAGCGAACATGCGTTGGAGGGCAAGCGCTTGGCGATGGAAACGCATTTCGTGCATGCCGACGCCAATGGCCGCCTCGCGGTCGTCGGCGTCTTCCTCGCGGCCGGCGCCGCCGGCAACGCCGCGCTGACGCGGATCATGAAAGCCGCGCCGGCGCAGCCGGGTTCCGCAAAGCTCGACGCGCCGCTCGACGCGGAGACCTTCGTTCCGAGCAAAGGCGCGCTCTACCGCTACGAGGGCTCGCTGACCACGCCGCCCTGTTCGGAAATCGTCGATTGGAACGTCTTCGCGGAGCCCGTCGCCGTCGCGCAAGCCGACATCGACGCCTTCAAGCAAATCTTCCCCAACAATGCGCGCCCGCTGCAACCGCGCAACCGGCGTTTCGTGCTGGAGGAGTGACGCCGCTTCAGGCGCCGAGCCCTTCCGCCGCCAGCGTCGACGCGCCGCCCGCGATGACGCTTTGCGCGAGCCCCGGCGCCGCGACCGCGATGTTTTGCGCGAAGAATCGCGCGATAGCGCGGCGACGCGCGTCGCCGTCTCGCGCGGCTTTGGCCAGCAGCGCGCCGCCCTGCGCCAGCGCGAAGAGCCGCAGATAAGGCGTCGCGCCGGCCAGCGCCAGTTGCGGCTCCGCGGAGCGCATGAAGTCGCTCGCTGCGTCCAAGGCGTCGACGGCCGTTCGCAGCGCGTCCGCGCCTTCCAGGGCCAGGCCCCGTAGATCGGCGCGCATGGCGGCGATCTCGCGCGGCGGCGCCGCGCCGGTGTGATGCAGCTTGCGCTGCGCGAGGTCGAGCGCCTGAATGCCGTTCGTGCCCTCGTAAATCGCGGCGATGCGCACGTCGCGCAGGATTTGCGCCGCGCCGGTCTCTTCGATGAATCCCATGCCGCCGAAAATCTGCACGCCCAATGACGCGACCTCATTGCCGACGTCGGTCGAAAAAGCCTTGGCGACGGGGGTCAACAAATCGGCGCGCGCTTGCGCCTCTTGCGCCGCCGCGGCGTCGCCGCTGCGCCGCGCGCGGTCGATCGAGGCCGCCGTCTCGTAGCAGATGGCGCGCGCGGCTTGCGTCAGCGCGGTCATCGTCAGCGCCATGCGCAACACGTCGGGATGTTCGACGATCGGCGCCGCCTCCCCGCTCGCGCCTTTGCCCTGCCGGCGCTCGCGCGCATAGGCCAGCGCATGCTGCGTCGCGCGTTCGGCGAGCGCCACGCCTTGCAGCCCGACGGAGAGCCGCGCGTCGTTCATCATCGAGAACATGCAGGCGACGCCCTTGTTCGCCTCGCCGATCAGAAAAGCCGTCGCGCCCTCGCCGTCGCCAAAAATCATCGTGCAGGTGGGCGAGCCGTGGATGCCGAGCTTATGTTCGATCCCGGCGCAGCGCAGATCGTTGCGCCGCCCCGGCTTGCCCTCGGCGTCCGGCAGGAATTTCGGGGCGAGGAACAGCGAAACGCCGCGCGTGCCGGCCGGAGCGCCGGGCAGCCGCGCCAGCACGAGATGCACGATGTTTTCGGAAAGATCGTGCTCGCCGTAAGTGATGAAGATTTTCTGCCCGAACAGGCGGTAGCTCCCGTCGCCCTTGGGTTCGGCGCGCGTGCGCAGCAGCGCGAGATCGGAGCCGGCCTGCGGCTCGGTCAGATTCATCGTCGCGGTCCATTCGCCCGAGACGATTTTCGGCAGATACAGCGCCTTCAACTCGGCGCTGGCGTGTTGCTCGAGCGCCTCGATCGCCCCCTGGCACAGCAAGGGACACAGCGCGAAAGCCGTATTGGCGCCGTGCCAAATCTCCGTCGCCGCGGCGCCGAGCAGCGCCGGCAGGCCGAGCCCGCCGAATTCCGGCAGGGCGCGCAGCCCGTTCCAGCCGCCGGCGATCCATTCGGCATAGGCCTCGCGCCAGCCGGGCGTCGTGACGACCGCGCCGTTTTCATAGCGCGCGCCCTGGCGGTCGCCGATGCGATAGAGCGGCTCCAGACGCTCCTCGGCGAATTTCGCCGCCTCATTCAGCGTCGCCTCGAGCAGCCCGTCGCCGAGGTCGGCATAGAGCCCGTTCGTCTCGAAAGCGGCGTCGCCGGCGGCGAGGCGCAGCGCGAAGAGCATGTCGGCCATGGGAGCGCGATAGGTCATGGAGGGGTCCTCGCCAAAGAATCGGAAACGCATTGCTATGTAGCGCGCCAGGCGCATGGGTTCAGCCGGATTCGCCAAAGCGCGGACCGCTCGCCGATCGGCGCGAATGCTCGCTTACGTTAGTTTGCGGGCGATCCGGCCGACATCGCCCGCGGCCAGCAAGTGTCCATCCGCCAAACTCGAAAACCCACTTGCATGTTTCGACGACCGGATTAACCATTCGTTAAGTTTTGACTGTATCTCGTTAAGCTTTCATTTACACTTCTCTCCTGGCGCAGGACCGCGTAGGAGGCGATCGTGAAAAGCTGCTTCGGCGCAAGAGTTTCGGACGCACTGAAATTCGGATTTTCGGCGCTGATCCTCCTGCTTGCGCTCGTCCTCCAAACCCAAAATCTTTCGGCCAAGGCCTTCAAGGCCAGCTTCGCCGCCGTCGGCGAGGAAGCATCGACTCCCTACGGCTGGATGGATTTTTGCGGCCGTCAGCCGCAGGAATGCGACCAGCCCGCCCTGCCCCCCGAAGACCTCGCGCTGACCGCGAAGACTTGGAAATTACTCGTTCGGATCAACGCCGAGGTGAACGCCGCGATCGTGCCGATTTCGAACCTCGATCACTGGGGTACGATGGCGGACCATTGGGATTATCCGACCGACGGCAAAGGCGATTGCAAGATCTACGCGCTGGAGAAACGCCGCCGCCTGTTGGCGCTGGGCGTTCCGCGCCAGGCGCTGCTGATGACCATCGTGCGGGACCGCGAAGCGAAGGGCCATACGATTCTGACCCTGCGCACCAATAAAGGCGACCTCGTTCTGGACAATCTCACCGACGACGTCGTGTCCTGGGACGCCACCGGCTATCGCTTCGTGAAGCGCCAGTCGCAGGAAGACCCCAACGTGTGGTTGACGATCCTGTCGCCGAACGCCGCGAATAAAATCAGCGCGCGCTGAGAGCCGTCGCAGCGTCCCGGGAGAACCGTTTCGTGTCGATCGCGGCGAAAGTCGCCAATGCCGGCGATCGAACCCCAACGCTGGGCCCGCTGGCGCGGGCGCGGCGCCGCGCCAAGGATTTGGGCGCTCGGAGGCGCGAGCAAAGTCATTTGATGTTAAAGTCGATAGTCTGGTCATCGGCTAAGCCGCGTTAGCATCGGAGCTGTCGGGCTTTAGCCCCATCGACGACCCCGACAAATTACATACATGGCCGCGACGTGACCCATGAAAGAGAGCGCATGACGATGCGAGACGCAAACAGGGAATCGGTCGCGGCGCCTGACGCGCGGGAGACGTTCGATTCCGTCTCGCACGAAACGATCTCCCGTCGCGAGTTGCTGGCCGACTCGATCGCCGTCGGCGCCACGGTGCTCTTTGCTGGCGATCACGCCTCGGCGGCCGAGAGGAAAAAGACGTTCACGATCCTGCACACCAACGGCATGCACTCGGCCTTCATCGGCAAGGGGCCCGCCGCGGACTACTCTCCGTTCACTCTCAACGACGACACGACCCGAGGCGGCTTTGCGCGTCTGGCCGCTCTGATTGCAAAGAGGCGGGCCGCGGACGAGCGACTCGGACCCGTGCTGGTGCTCGATGCGGGCGATTACAGTATGGGGACCGTGTTCGGAGCCGCCACGCGCGAAATCGGCGGCGAACTGCGTCTCATGGGTAGGATGGGCTATGACGCCACCACCCTCGGCAATCATGATTTCGATCTCGGGCCCGACGGCTTGGGCAAGGAAATCGGCGTCGCCAGCAAAGCCGGGCGCGTTCCGACGGTGCTCGCGTCCAATTCCGACATCACGGCGAGCGACGCCACGCTGGCGGACCTGCAGCGCCTCGCCAAGAAGGGAATCGTCCGCCGTCGCCTCGTGATCGAGCGCGGCGGCATCCGCTTCGGCGTTTTCGGCCTGCTGGGCAAAGAAGCCAGCATTTACACCGGCGGCGCGGGCGCGGTCACGTTCTCCGACGCCATCGAAACCGCCAAGGAAATGGTGAAGATTCTCCGCGAGACGGAAAAGGTGGATGTGGTCATCTGTCTCAGCCATGGCGGCGTCGAGAAAGGAAAGGACGGACGCTATTCCGAGGGCGACGACGTGCGCCTGGCCAGGGAGGCGCCGGGGATCGACATCGTCATTGGCGGGCACAGCCACACCGAGTTGCAGGAGCCGATCGTCGTCAACGACCGCACGCCCGTGGTCCAGACGGGGAAGGAAGGCGAGAACCTCGGAGAACTGACGATCACGCTGGACGGCGGCAAGTTGAAGGTCGAATCCTACCGGCTTTATCCGATCGACGACACGATCGCCGGCGACCGGGGCGTCGCCGCCGAGATCGACAAGCTCAAGAAGAGCGTCACCGGGGCCGTGTTCGCCTCGCGGGGCTACAGCGTCGATCAGCCGCTGGCCGTCGCTCCGCGAGACCTGCCCAATACGTTCACCGACATCGCCGCCGGCACGCTGCTCGCCAACCTCGTCACCGACGCCTTCAGAAGCGCCACGCACGCGGACATCGGCTTCACCGCCAACGGCTTGATGCGCGCCGGCCTCATGCGCGGCAAGTCGGGCGTGCAAACCGTTTCCGACGTGTTCGCCGTGGCGCCGCTCGGCGCCGGCGTCGTGGATGCGACGGCGGGCAGCGCGCTCGTAACCGGCTATTTTACAGGCCAGGAACTCAAGCATTTGCTCGAATTTTTGCTCGTGGACAACCCCGCCCACCCCGGCGAGTATTTCCCTCGCGCTTCCGGCATGAGGTTCCGCTACGACCCGTCGCGTCCAAAGTTCGACGTCGTGACGGCCATCGAGCTTGGAGACCTCGATCGCGGCTACAAAGAGATCGACATCACGGGAAAAGAGCAGCGCCTCTACAGCCTCACCTGTCCCCTCTATCTCGGCCTGATTCTCATGGCCATCCCGAAATACACCAAGGGCAAATTGGCGCTGGTTCCCAAGAACAAGGAAGGGCAGCCCCTCAAAGCGAGGATCGAAGCGCTCGACGACCCTCGCCACGACACGCCCTATTTGCTGCCGCCGCCGGGCGTGACGGACAAAAACAGCGTCGCCACCGGCGCGGGGAAAGACGCTGTGCGCGAGATCAAGGAATGGCAGGCGATCATGGACCACCTGCGCGGTTTGCCGGTCGCCCGCAAGGGCGAATTGCCAACGATTCCCGACGATGCGCGCGCCGCGGAGGTTCGGGCGTTCAAATTGAGCTGAGCGGATCTGTGCGTGAAGAATTACGACTCTTGCTAGGCGAAGCTTGGCCCGTCGGATCGAGCGGCCAGCCTGCGCACAATCAGCTCCGGATATTGGCCCTTGCGGCGCACAGCCGAAATACCCGCCGCCCCCGAAGCGCCGCCCGAACCGCCGCCCTTCCCGCCCCGCGCATTTTCCCCTAAACCTGCCTCTCGAACCGCCCAGCAGGAGCCCTTGCCCAAATGATCGGACGCCTCAATCACGTCGCCATCGCCGTCGCCGACCTCGCCAAGGCGACGCAGACCTATTCCGCAACGCTCGGCGCCAAGGTCTCGGCGCCGGAAATCGTCGCGGAGCATGGCGTCAAGGTCGTCTTCGTCGAACTGCCCAACACCAAGATCGAACTGCTGGAGCCCTATGGCGAGAATTCGCCCATCGCCGGCTTCGTCGCCAAGAATCCGGCCGGCGGCGTTCATCACCTCTGCTACGAGGTCGACGACATCATCGCCGCCCGCGACAGACTGAAAGCCGAAGGCGCCCGCGTGCTCGGCGACGGCGAGCCGAAGATCGGCGCGCATGGCAAGCCGGTGCTGTTCCTGCATCCGAAGGATTTTTGCGGGGCGCTGGTGGAGCTGGAGCAGGCGTGAGGCGCCGCGCCGGTCGGGAGCCTTCGAAGTTCCCGCGCGCCTCACGCAATCGCGTCCAACCCCTTCGCCCGCACGAGCGCGAGCAATTTCAGCGACGGCCCGCTCGGATTCTTTTCGCCGCGCTCCCATTCGCTCACGAGCTGCGGGCGCAAGTTCAGCATGCGCGCGAATACTCCCTGACTGACGCCTTCGTGCTCCCGTAAGGCGAGAATTTCCTGAGCGGTCAGCGGCTCGACCTTGGTGAAGCAAGCGTCGTCGAATTCGCCCATCGTCTTGGCGTCGAGCAATCCGATCCGATTCAACCCGCTCGCCGTCTCGTGCGCCGCTTCCGCGATGGGACTGCGGAATTTCTTAGTCGCCTTCGTCGTCATGGCCCGCCTCGATCAGTTCTTTCGCCGTTAAGGCCTTCGCTAGATCCTCATCACTCATCGCCAGGAACCGCTTCGCCAGCTTCTTGAGCACATCGAGGTCTTCCCCGTCGATATTGTCCAGCGCATTTTTTGCAAATCCAAAAAGGGAGACGCTACGGGTCTTGGCGCGACATGCGATTACCTTGCGAAAGCCGCCTGAACGGCCGCTCCCTCGTCGCGCGACGCGTTGCTTGACGAGGCCTCCACCGAGGTCCGCATCGACGCTGCCGCGTTCCGCGCGCGCCACGGCTTCGTGCAGTTGCGACGCCTCGATCTTCTCCTTGCGCGCAAAACGCGCAAACCATTTGGTTTCGAAAACCCTCAAAACGCCTCCCAATTCCGGGAAAAATATACCCCGCAGCGGTGGAGTTCAAGCGCATGCTTCGCCCACGCCGCCGACCAGGGTTCCCTTAGCCGCCAAAGCGCGCTAAACGGCGCGCGCCGGACTCAACCAAGAATCCAAGGATTTCGCACATGACCGAAGCCGCTTCGACTCCGCCCGCGCACAGCGGCGTTCTCGCCGGCAAGAAGGGGCTCATCCTCGGCATCGCCAACAACCGCTCCATCGCCTATGGCATCGCCAAGGCCTGCAGCGAGGCGGGCGCGGAACTGGCCCTGACCTATCAGGCGGATGTCTTGGAAAAGCGCGTGCGGCCGCTCGCGACCGAACTCGGCGCCGTCGTCGCCGGGCGCTGCGACGTCTCGGAGCCCGAGACGATCGACGCGGTCTTCGCGGAAGTGGAGCGGCTGTGGGGCAAGCTCGACTTCGTCGTGCATTGCCTCGCCTTCTCCGACCGCGACCAGCTCAACGGCCGCTACGTCGACACGACGGCGGAGAATTTCACCCAGTCGCTGATGATCTCCTGCTTTTCCTTCACCGCCGTCGCGCAGCGCGCCGAGAAGCTGATGACCGACGGCGGCTCGCTGCTGACGCTGACCTATTACGGCGCCGAGAAATGGATGCCGCACTACAACGTCATGGGGGTCGCCAAGGCCGCGCTGGAGGCCTCGGTACGCTATCTCGCCGCCGATCTCGGCGTGAAGAACATCCGCGTCAACGCCATTTCCGCCGGGCCGATCAAGACCGCGGCGGCGTCCGGCATCGGCGACTTCCGCTACATTCTGCGCTGGAACGAATATAACGCGCCGCTGCGCCGGGTCGTGACGATCGAGGAAGTGGGAGAGAGCGCGGTCTATCTGCTGTCGCCGATGTCGCGCGGCGTCTCCGGTGAAATCCTGCATGTCGATGCGGGCTATCACGTCGTCGGCATGATGAATCCCGCCGCCGCGCCGAAAATGGCGGACCTTCTGAAGCTGCTGCCGCAGCATACGGAATGAGGCGCTGAAAAGAGCGAGCCTGGAGGCTCGCGGTCCAAGCTGGGATGGACCGCAAGCCTCCAGGCTCGCATCTTTCGTCAAAAACTCAATCGCCGCCGCGTTGCGCCTGCGGCTTTGGCGCGCCGTCGCCGAGCTCCTCGCGCTTGCGGAAGCGCAGCACCGAGCCGGGCGCGCGGTTGCGCGCGGTGATCCGATTGCGGCCCGTGCCGGTGAGCACGTAATGGCCGCGGCTGTCGTCCCATCGCATCAGATCGGCCTGAATGGCGGTCTGACGCAGCGCCATGGTCATGGGATCTTGCACGTGAGCCGGAGCGACGTCGCCATGGACATCGACCTTCTTCAGCGCTTCGACCAGCTTGGATTCGGGTGAGTTGGTCATTGTCGGGAACATGGCGCCAAACGCCCCGCCCCGCAAGGGGGCGCCGCGCCGCAGCGCCCTCGCTTTAGCTCATCTGGCTGATTCAATTGGCGATTTTCAGATCGTGCGGAGCGCCTCGCCGCCTTCGGACGCCGCGCTCCCGCAAGCTCGGCGGCGCGGATGGGTTTTCGCCGACGGGACGTGTTAGTCTTCGCGAAGCGAAAACTCGCCCCAGGAGGCCCCATGCTGACCCGGCGCCAAGCCCTCACCCTCGCCGCCGCGCTCGCCGCCGCGCCGGCCCTTGCGCGCGAGGAGCAGAAATATCCGCTGCGGGCCGACGACGGCGGCGATCTGAGCAATTACGCCGCGCCGGTCGAACTCGACCCCGGCAAGCTGCCCGGCGTCGTCTGGAAGGGCCCGGCCTCGGCCGATGTGACGCTCTACGAATTCTTCGACTATAATTGCGGCTATTGCCGCGCCGCGGCGCGCGATCTCGACGCGCTGCTCGCCGCCGACCCAAAACTGCGGCTCGGCCTCGTCAACGACGCCATCCTCTCGGTCGGCTCGGCGCAGGCGGCCAAGGTGCAGCAGGCGGTGCTGCGCCTGCACGGCCCCGACGTCGCCTACGACTATCACATGCGCATGTTCGCGCGGCGCGGCGAGGCGACGGGCTCGAGCGCCCTCGCGGTCGTGCGCGCCATGGGCCTCGACGCCGCCAAGATCGAAGCGAGCGGCGACGCCGAAGCCGTAACCTCGGCGTTGATCCGCCAAGAAAAGCTGGCGGAGGCGCTGGACGTGGACGTAACGCCGTCCTTCGTCGTCGCCGGCGTCGCCGTGCTCGGCTGGGCCGGGCCGAAGGCGCTGAAGCGCATCGTCGCCGAAGCGCGCAAATGCGGCGCGCCATATTGCGGCAAGTGAGACCGGCGCCCAAAGATCGTCCTCCGCGCCGTCCTTCGCGCCTTGCGCAAGGACGCGCCGACGCTAGACTAGGCTGCATGACCCCGCCGCTTCTCCGCACCCTCCTCGCCGCGACGGCGCTGCTCGTCGCCGGCGCGCCGGCTTTCGCCGAGCAGCGCCGGCCGCCGCCGGCCGTGGCGGAAGAGGAGCGCAATTACATCGAGATCCCGGGCCTCGGCCGCATGGTGCTGCCCCCAGGCGTGCATGGCTATCCGCAACCCGAGCGCCCCGCCCCGCGCGCAGCTGAACGCGAGCCGGACGAGCCGGCGCGGCGGCCGCCGGAGCCCCCGCAGAGCGCGGCGCAGGCCCAAGCCAGAATGCTCGACGGGCTGATGGCGCGGTTGAAGAGCGCCGCCGACGGGCCGGAGACCGACGCCGTCGCCGCCTTGGCGCGCGCCGCCTTCGCCCATGCGCCTTCGGACACTCTGGCGCTGATCGCCCAGCGCGCGGCGATCGCCGAGGCCGCCGGCGCGCCGCAGCTCGCCGTGACGTTGCTGGACCGCGCCATCGCGCTCTCCCCCGTCTGGGCGGAGGCTTTCGTGCGGCGCGCGCAGCTGCGGCTGTCGCTCGGCGATCCGCTCGCCGCGCGGGCCGATCTCGACGCGGCGCTGCGGCTGGAGCCGCGCCGCTTCGACGCGCTGGCGGCGGAGGCCGCGCTGCTCGAGGAGGTCGGCGACAAGAAGGGCGCGCTCGCCGCCTATCGGCGCGCGCTGAACCTCGCCCCCAAGCAGGACATGCTGCGCCAAAACGAAGAACGCCTGCGCCTCGAGATCGAAGGGCGCGACATCTGAAACTTGCCGGAGGCATCGATGAGCGAAAGGCTGGAGCCCGCCGCGCTGGCGCAACTCTTCACGCAGGCGCGCACCCACAACGGCTGGCTGGACCGCGAGGTCCCGGACGCCTTGCTGCGCGAGGCGCTGGAGCTCGCCAAATGGGGGCCGACCAGCGCCAATTGCTCGCCGATGCGCGTGATCTTCGTCCGCGGCAAAGCGGCGAAGCAACGCCTGGCGCCGGCGCTCATGCCCGGCAATCTCGAAAAGACGATGGCGGCGCCGGCCACGGCGATCGTCGCGCAGGATCTGAACTTCCACGAGCATCTGCCGCGGCTCTATCCGGCGACCGACGCGCGCGCCTGGTTCGAGGGCAATGCGCCGCTGATCGAGGAGACCGCCTTCCGCAACGCCACGCTGCAAGGCGCCTATCTGCTGCTCGCCTTGCGCGCGGTCGGCCTCGACACCGGCCCGATGGGCGGCTTCGACAAACAAAAAGTCGACGCCGAATTCTTCCCCGAAGGAACGGTGAAGTCGAATTTTCTGATCAACGTCGGCTATGGCGATCCGGCGAAGCTCTATCCGAGGGGGCCAAGATTTGCGTTCGACGAGGTGGCGAAGATTCTGTAAGCGGAACAGGGAGATTGATGGTTAGGGAAGCCGGAGTCGACGACAAGCAGGCCGACGCGCTGGACGCGGGATTGCGGGACAGCGTGGCGACGAAGGCGGACTTGGAGCGCCTCGATTCGAAGATGGAAACGCTCTCGGCGACTCTCGAAGTCGACATCCTCCGCTGGCTCGTCGTCACGCAGCTCGCGCTCGCCGGTTTCCTTTTGACGGCGATCAACTTCATCAAGTAGCCAGGCCGCGTTCCTTTCGCGCCCCGCCCTTTCGCGCCCCGCCCTTGCCAGGGCGGAAGCAATTGCGTATGTCGCGCGATGAGCAAGACATATGTTTTCCGGGCCGGTCGCGCCGGTCGCGGCGATTTTCGCCCGCCGGGGCCGTCTCGCGGCGAGAGGGAGTCACAATGACCAAGCGCGCTTTGCTGTCGGGCATTACCGGCCAGGACGGCGCCTATCTCGCGCAATTGCTGCTGGCCGAGGGCTACGAGGTGCATGGCGTCGTGCGCCGATCGTCGCATCGCGGCGTCGACGACCACCGGCTGCGCTGGCTCGGCGTCGCCGAAAAGGTCACTCTGCACGATGGCGATCTCTCCGACCTCTCCAGTCTGATGCGCATCGTGGCGGAGACGCGGCCCGACGAAATCTACAATCTCGCGGCGCAATCCTTCGTCGCCTCCTCCTGGCGCCAGCCGATCCTGACCGCCGACGTGACCGGCGTCGGCGTGACCAACATGCTGGAGGCGATGCGCGTCTGCGCGCCGCAAGCGCATTTCTACCAGGCCTCCTCCTCCGAGATGTACGGGCTCATCCAGCAGCCGATGCAAAGCGAGACGACGCCCTTCTATCCGCGCTCGCCCTATGCCGTGGCGAAGCTCTACGGCCATTGGATCACCGTCAATTATCGCGAGAGTTTCGGGCTGCACGCCTCCTCGGGCATTCTCTTCAACCACGAGAGCCCGCTGCGCGGCGTCGAATTCGTCACGCGCAAGGTCACGAACGGCGTAGCGCGCATAAAACTCGGCCTGGACGAGGAATTGCGGCTCGGCAACATCGACGCCAAGCGCGACTGGGGCCATGCGCGCGATTACGTGCGCGCCATGTGGCTGATGCTGCAGCAGGAGAAGCCCGACGATTACGTCGTCGCCACCGGCGTCACGACGACGGTGCGCGACATGTGCCGCATCGCCTTCGACCACGTCGGGCTCGACATGGCGAAACATCTCGTCATCGATCCGGCGTTCTATCGCCCTGCCGAGGTCGACGTGCTGCTCGGCGACTCGTCCAAGGCGCGCGCGACGCTCGGCTGGGCCCCGAAGATCACGCTCTCCGAGCTGATCGTCGAGATGCTCGAGGCGGATCTCGACCGCTGCCGCCGCGGCGTGGCCGCTTGAGGGCTCCCGCCGAGTCGAAACGATCCAGGTTAGGGAGCCGCCGATGAGCCAATTCCAGCGGATATTGTTGACGGGCGGCGCGGGTTTCGTCGGGTCCCATCTCGCGCCGCTGCTGGCCGAGGATTTTCCGCAGGCCGAACGCGCCATGCTGACGCTGCGCGGCGCCGACTGCGACCCCTGCCCCGGCTGGACGCAGGTGGACGGCGACCTGCTCGACCTCGCCGTGCTCGATCGGATCGTCGAGGCGCTGCGTCCCGATCTCGTCGTGCATCTCGCCGGCCAGGCCTCGATCGGCAAGGCGCTGCACGGCGGCGAGACCACCTGGCGCGCCAACATGGTGGGAAGTTTCCATCTCGCCGGCGCGCTGGCCCGCTATGCGCCCGGCGCCACCGTGCTGTTCGCCTCGAGCGCCGCGGTCTATGGCGCCACGCTGAGCGAAGGCGCGCCGAAGGAGGACGCGCCGCTGCGCCCGCTCGACGCCTATGGGCGCTCGAAGGCCGCCGCCGAGGCGATGTTTTCCGACGTGCTCGCGCCCGAGGGACGACTCGTCGTGGCGCGGCCGGTCAACCACACGGGTCCGCGCCAGAGCGAAAAGAATTTCGCGCTCTCCTCCTTCGCGGCGCAAATCGCCGGGATCGAAGCCGGGCGGCTGGAGCCCGTGCTGCGCGTCGGCGATCTCTCCAAGGCGCGGGATTTTCTCGACGTGCGCGACGTCGTCGACGCCTATCGGCGGCTCGTCGCCCGCGCAAGTCTCGTCGGCGAGCGCTGCGCGACCTTCAACATCGCCTCCGGCCAGCCGCGGCCGATCCGCGAATTTCTCGACGCGATGCGCCTGCGCGCGCGCAAACCCTTCGCGATCGAAATGCAGCCGACGCTGCTGCGCCCCGCCGCCGTCGATCTGCCCAGCGTCTCGCTCGACGCGACGAAGCTGCGCGAGGTCGTCGGCTGGCGGCCGGCGCATGCGATGGACGACATGCTGGACAGCCTGCTCGAGCATTGGCGCGGCGTGGAGGCGGCGCGGCGCGGCGCGTGAAGGCGGGGCCTTCGCTCATGCCTGCCCCCCGCCCCTGTCGCAAGGCGCGCAAAGCCGCTACAACACGGCATGACCGCTTCCTTCTTCTGGGCCGACCTCGCCACCACGGATTTCGCGGCGCGCGATTGGGGCGAGACGATCGTCGTCGCGCCGATCGCCGCGATCGAACAGCATGGGCCGCATCTGCCGGTCGGCGTCGACGCGATGATCCTGCAGGGCTGCGTGGAGCGCATCGCCGCCCGGCTGCCGGAGCGATCCGGCGTCCTCTTCCTGCCGATGCAGAGCGTCGGCGTTTCGACCGAGCACCGGGATTTTCCCGGCACGCTGACCCATTCCCCCACGACTGCCTTCGCCCTGCTCACCGAAGTGCTGGAAAGCGCCATTGCGGCGGGGGCGCGAAAATTCGTGATCCTCAATTCGCATGGCGGCAATTCGGCGCTGATGAGCCAGGTCGCGCTGGAGCTGCGCGCGCGCCGCGGCGCGTTCGTCGTCACCGTCTCCCTCGCCCGTCTCGGCTATCCGGATCAAATGTTCGACGCCGAGGAATTGCGCCACGGCATTCACGGCGGCGCGGTCGAAACCTCGCTGATGCTGGCCTTTCGTCCGGACCTCGTCGACATGCGCAAGGCCGAGGACTTCGTCCCGGCAAGCCGGGCGTTCGAGCGGGATTTCAAATGGCTGCGCGCCGACCGGCCGGCCGGCTTCGGCTGGATGGCGCAGGACCTCGGCGCCGCCGGCGCGATGGGCGACGCAAGGGCGGCGAGCGCGAAAAAGGGCGAGGCGGTCGCGGCCTTCTGGGCGCAAGCCTTCGCCGAGCTCCTGGATGACGTCGCGGCCTTCGATCTGTCGCGTCTCGCGTCGCGTCCGTAAGGGCGAACGCCACAATTCGCAAAGCCGCGCACGCCGATCGGACATCTTCGGGACAAAGCCCCGCAACACGGGCCTGAAAGAGTGCACGAGCGGCGTTCGGCGCGCTTTCGCGCCGGGAAACGCCGCCGCCCGTATTGGAGGCCCCAAATGACCAAGATTCGCGTCTTCGCCGCTCTGATCGCGGCGGGACTGTGCCTGCCCGCGCTGTCTCTTGCGCTCGCCGAGCCGCTGGAGCAAGGCGGACCGCGCCATGAACGCTCGGGCGAAGACCACGGATTTTCGGCGGAAGACTTCGCCGCATTGACCGACGCGCGCATCGCCGCGCTGAAGACGGGGCTGAAACTCACCCCCACGCAAGAGAAGAACTGGCCGACGCTGGAAGCCGCGCTGCGGGAGGGCGCCAAGCAACGCGCCGCGCGCTGGGCCGAGTGGAAGGACAAGCGCGGCGAGCACGAAGCGCATGACGCGATCGGCGCCTTGCAGCAGCGCGCCAAGCGCCTGCAGGAGCATGCGGCGCGCCTCACGGCGCTGGCGGAGGCGGCGAAGCCGCTCTACGAGGGCCTCGACGAGGGCCAGAAGCGCCGTTTCGGCCTGTTGCTGCACGAATGGCGCGGCGGCCATGGCGGCGGGCGCCGCTGAGATCGCGACCCGGCGCCTCGCCGATGGCGCCTTGCGGCGCGGCGACCGGACGCGCAAAATGGTCGGCGGCGGGCGCCGCCGTCATTTTCGTCGGCCTGTCGCGCGCTCGAAGCGGGGAAGCGTCCGCATCATGAATTTCGAATTACGGGGCGCGCGGCAAAAGTGACGAAGAACGCTTCGATCTTGGTCGTCGAGGACGACGCGGAAATCGGCGCCTTGATCGCGCGCTATCTCGCCTCCAACGAATTGAACGTCGTCTGCGCGCGCGACGGCGCGGCGATGGACGCCGCGCTCGCCGAACGCGCCTTCGACCTCGTCGTTCTCGACCTCAATCTGCCGGGCGAGGACGGTCTGTCGATCTGCCGCCGGCTGCGGGCGGAGCGCAACATTCCGATCGTCATCGTCACGGCGCGCGGCGAGGACATCGACAAGATTCTCGGGCTCGAAATGGGCGCCGACGATTATCTCGCCAAGCCGTTCAATCCGCGCGAACTCTTGGCGCGCATCAGATCCGTGCTGCGCCGGGCGACGCAGATCGTTTCGAGCGATTCGGCGCGCGAGACCTTTCGCTTCTCCGGCTGGAGCATCGACCTCGCGGCGCGCGAACTCATTGCGCCCGACGGCGCGAAAGTCGCGCTGACCGGGGCGGAGTTCGATCTTCTGCACGCCCTGTGCGAACATCCCAACCGCGTCCTGTCGCGCGATCAGCTGATCGGGCTCACCCATGGTCCGACCGAAGGCCCGTTCGAGCGCAGCATCGACACTCTGGTCAGCCGGCTGCGCCAGAAGATCGAGGTCGACGCCAAGAATCCCCGGCTGATCCAGACGGTGCGCTCCGAGGGCTACATCTTCTCCACGCAGGTGTCGCGAACATGAGACAATTTCTGCGCCGATTGCGGCCGGATCATCTGGCGGGTCAGATCGCCGCGATCATCCTCGCGACGATTTTGCTGTTTCATCTCGCGCTGACGACCGTTCAGCATTTCCAATCGCACGATGCGCGGCTGCACTTCGTCCAGCCATACGAAACCTTGGCGACGGCCATTCTGGCGGTCGATGCCGCGCCTCTCGATGCGCGGGCGGAGACGTTGGCGATGCTGACGAAATCCGCGCCCTGGGCGAAGTTCGATCTCGCCGAGGCGGCGCCGGCGCTGCGGACGGACCCCGACGCCGCGAACGATCTCGAAGAATTTTCCGCGCGGTTGTGGCCGGGCGCCGAGGTGCGCGCGGTCGCCGAGCCGCACGCCAATGGCGAGAGCGACGTGGTCGTCGGCCTGCGTCGCGGCGGCTATTTGACCATCTCGACGCTCGGGCCGCGACGCCCCGCCTGGCCGCGCTATGCGCCGACTTGGCCGCGGCGCGTGCTCGAACGCACGGCGATGTTCTTTTTCTTCTGCGCGACGCTGCTGACCATATGGGTGTCGCGCACGGTCGTCGCGCCTTTGGCGCGATTGGCGCGCGAGGCCGAGCGCTTTCCCGACGAGAGCTGCAAGCGGGCGCCGCTCGCCGAGGCGGGCCCGCGCGAAGTGCGCGATCTGACGCGCGCCGTGAACCGCATGCAGGGCCGCATCGAGGCGATGATCGCGGCGCGCAACCACGCGCTCGCGGCGATCAGCCACGATCTGCGCACCATCATCACCAGGATCAAGCTGCGCAGCGAATTCATCGGCGACGAGTCCTTGAAGGCGAAGATGCTCGGCGACGCCGATCTGATGGACGCGATGCTCGTCAAGAATCTGCATCATCTGCGCGACGGCGCGCCGCGGCAGGAGCGCGGCGCCGTCGAAATCGACAGCGTGCTGCAGACCGTCGTCGATCAATTCGCCGATCTCGGCCACGACGTGAGCTACGACGGCGGCGCACATCAGATCGTCGCGGGCTCCTTGACCGAGATGCAGCGCATCTTCAACAATCTCGTCGAAAACGCGGTGTCGCACGCGCGGAGCGTCGTCGTCGTGCTGACGCGGCCTTCGCCGAAACTGGTGCAGATCGACGTCGTCGACGACGGCCCGGGCATTTCGCCAGAGGACAAGGCGCGCATGCTCGAGCCTTTCGTGCGCGGCGAGGTCGCCCGCACCATGTCGGCGAAGAGCGGCTTCGGGCTGGGGCTGTCGATCGTCCGCGCCCTGGTGCGCGAGGCCGGCGGCGGTTTCGAACTGCTCGACCGCGAGCCGCACGGCTTGATCGCCAGGGTGACTTTGCCCTGCGCCGCGCCGAAAGGCTGAGCGCGCGAACCAAGACGGATGAGGAGAAGAGAAATGCGTTCGACCTTCACCCTGCTCGCGATCGCCGCCGCCGCGCTGGCGGCGACCACCGCCCGCGCCGATCCGGCCTTGACCGGCGTCCCTGCGACCATGCGCGCGGCGCCGACGGCGCAGGCGCGCGTCGTGCAGCGCATTCCGGCCAATGCGCAGATCGATTTGAGCGGCTGCCGCGACGCCTGGTGCTACGTCTCCTGGCGCGATCTCTTCGGCTACATCCCGGCCCGGGCGGTGGAGGCAGCGCCCTACCCCGCCGGCGGCCCGCCGCCGCCCCCGGCCTATGGCGCCCCGCCGCCGGTCGTCGTCGCTCCGGTGGTCGGTTTTGGATGGGGGCGGGGGCGGCGCTGGTGAGGTTTGGCGGCGCCCAGGCGGTTTCGCTTGGTGGCGCCTTGCGCAAAGTCGCAACTCGTCATCCATGTCCTGTTGCTGAGATTTGCCGCGCATTGCGCGCAAATCGCAGCAACAGGACATGGAAAGCACCTTCCGCATCCTGCATCGTCAGTCAGCCGAAGGCCCGTAGCGAAGCGAAGGACCCGCGAAGCGGGCGCTCGAATTATCTTGCGGGATTTCCGGGTGATCCGTATGTTTGCGGAGAGCAAGGGAGATTGTTGATGCCCTCGACCGCGACCGCCGCCGAGGTTTCGAAGAATTTTGGCGCCTACCAAGACGCCGCCGTTCGCGATCCCGTGATCATCACCAAAAACGGCCGACCACGCACCGTGCTGATGGCCTATGAAGATTATGTGCGACTGTCGAAACGCGACCGCAGGGTTGAACGGACGGTAGAACTCAGTGAAGCTGACATCCAGGCCGTCGAACAATCTCGGATGGCTCCGGGGTTCGAAGCTCTCGACGCCGAACTCGATCCGGCGGCCGCCCGGAGATGATTCCGACCAAAATCAAAATTGGTCATGTGTTTCGATACGCCTATCTTTGGGACCGCGAAAGCCGAGAGGGGCGAGAGGAGGGTGGGAAGGACCGGCCTTGTCTGGTCTTGGCGATCGTCGCAATCGAAGAGAATGGCTTCTCTTGTCGTTCGCGTCCTTCCAATCACCCATGCTCCGCCATTGGACCGCAGCGAGGCGATCGAGATACCGCAAAGGGCCAAGCAAAGGCTCGAGCTCGACGACGAACGCTCTTGGATCGTGCTGAGCGAGAGCAATCGCTTCGTCTGGCCGGGGCCCGATCTGCGGCCACCGCCCTTCGAAACCGTCGACGGCTACTTTGGCCCGCTACCGCCGGCTCTGTTCGAAGCCGTGAAGCGCGGTTTCGTGGCCATAGCCCGCAGTGGCGCTCACGCCAGTGTGGTGTGCGGCGAATGAATGTCGACGCATACGGTCGCAGGCTCGCCACGGGTTCACGCCGAATCGGGTTCGTCCTCCTGCGGACTGGCGGTTCGCCTCCAGCTGCTCCCCACCCCGCCTCGCGACGACGCAGTTGCTTTCGGCTACACAGCTACGACATACCGTGACAGGGACTCGCACCCTGCCGACAAGACGTCCTCACGGACGCACGACCGCGAGCCTTAAAGGCTCGCAAGCGGCGCAGCCGTTCAGCCGACGCGGGATCATCCTGGTTCGAAGCCTTCGGCTTGCGAGCCTGGAGGCTCGCGGTCCAATTCCCTCTACTCCTCCGCCGGCATCGTCTCGCAGCGCACCGCCATCACCGCCTGCGTCGCGCGTTCGGCGTCGGAGGGGCGTTTGGCCAAGGCGCGGATCATCACGAAGCCTTTCGGGCCGGGGGCGGTGACGCGGGTTTCTTGCGGGGTGGCGTCGTCTTCGTCGGCTTCGGCGAGGTCTTCGATCTGGCGCGCGTCGCCGACGACGATGTCGATCTTGCCCTTGTTGGCGCCGCGGTCCGTGACGGCGTGGAAGATCGGCCCCGTCGCGGCGTGGAAGGAAAGGCCGAGGAACTCATCGTCTCCCACGCTGGCGCGCACGTGAAAAAGGCCCTTCGACAGATCGAAGACGCAGGCTCCGGCGACCATCGCCGGATCTTCGCGCGTCAGCGCCTGCACGCCGGGGACGGCGCGCGGCAGCAGCATCGCGCCGCTCGCCGTGGGACCGCTCTTCGCCCTCTCCAGCAGGCGGCGATAGGCGTCGCGCGGCGCGACATGCGGGATGAGCAGCACGGAAACGAGATGCACGACGCCGGCGATCAGCACCGCGGCGGCGACCCAGGGAAAGAGCGCGTAAGCGCGATCTCGAGGCGTCATGCGCAGACCAGTTTCGATATTGCGGGGAAGGCGGCCCGGTTCGGCTTCGCCGTCAGGTCGAGCGGCGTGTCGTAGAGACGCAGCACCAGCGCGAAGCTTCTCGCCGCCCCGGTCGGCAGCCAATTGCCGGACCGCGCGTTGCGCGTCAGCGCCACCTCGAAGGCGCCGCCCTCGCGCCGCAGAATTTCGGCGGAAGTCAAGACGTGGCGGTTGGCGGCGTTGGCCACGGGCGCGCCCTCGCCCGTCGCGACTTCCAGCGTCCAGAAGCGCGCGGCGGGGACGGGCGCCGAGAGCCGATAGTCGCAGCGCCCATCGAGCGGCGCGCCGGCCGAGTCGGCGCTCGCGACGAAAACCAGTCCGAGATCGCGGGCGAGCGGCGCCTCGCCGCGCTTGGCGACCGCGGCGCGGGCGTAAGGGTCGATTTCCGGCGCGCCGGTCTGCGGCCAGGCGACCCAGGGGCCGGCGACGAGCGGGGCGAAGCCGTAGCCCTCGTCGAGCGCCGTCGCCGTCAGCAGCAAGCCGAGCACGAGCCCGCTCAGCGCAGTCGCCAGGGCGGCCAGATATTTGTCGAATGGCGCGCGCAAGGGCGTGGGAGTCTTTCTCGAAACCGGGCGGGAGTTGGAACGGAGGCTGTTCGCCGCGACGGGCCTATTCTACGGCGCCCGGCGCGCGGCGCAAGGTTTCGCCCGCCCTGCGAGTCGGAGCGAGCCCCGGCAGCTCTTCGATCGCGGCGCCTTTCTGCATCGCGAGCGTCTTGATCTTGCCGGAGATCTCGCCGAGCGCCTCCGCCGCGCCCTTCGACAGCGTGCCGGGGCGCTGCGGCGCGCCGAGCGCCAGCGTCTTGATGGCGCCATTGTCGGCGGCGGCGACCTCGGGCTTTTGCTCCGGCTGCATGCCGACGATGGGTTTCAGCGCGACGCCCTGATGCGCGTAAGCCATGATGTCGTGCCAGGTGCGCGCCGGCAGCGAGCCGCCGGTCATGTTGTTCATCAATTCGCCGTCGTCGTTGCCGTACCAGACGCAGCCGCCCATCGTGCCGGAATAGCCGCAGAACCAAGCGTCCTTGAAGCCGTTGGTCGTGCCGGTCTTGCCGATCACGTCGATCCCCGGCCCGAGTCCGGCCGCGCGCGCCGTGCCTTCCTCGACGACCTTGCGCATCATCGAGCCGAGCTCGATCACCTTGTCGAGAGGCACCGCTTGCGGCTGCGGCGGCGCGTCGCGGTCGTGCTTGTAGAGCACGTCGCCGCGCCGGTTGGAGATCTCCATCGCCGTATAGGGCGTCGTGCGCTTGCCGCCGTTGACGAAGGCGGCATAGGCCGCCGAATGCTCCATCAAAGTAATTTCGTCCGCGCCGATCGGCAGCGACGGCGTGTCCTCGAGCGGCGCGGTGATGCCGAGCGCCCGCGCCGTTTCGACGATCTTCGCCCGCCCGAGCTTGGGATTGCCATTGCCGATGGCGATGGAGAGTTTGACCGCCACGGTGTTGAGCGAGCGCGCCAAGGCGTTGGCGAGCGGCAGCGATCCGGCGTAGGAGCCGCCGAAATTATGCGGGCACCAATTGCCGATGCAGACCGGCGAGTCGACGACGATGGTCGTCGGCTTGAATTTGCCGGTCATCAGCGCCGTCAGATAGACGTAGGGCTTGAAGGAGGAGCCCGGCTGCCGCATGGCCTCCGTCGCGCGGTTGAACTGGCTCGCGCCATAGTCGCGTCCGCCGACGATGGCGCGCAGCGCCCCGTCCGGCTCCATCACCACCATCGCGCTCTGCTTGACGTGGTAGGAGTGGCCGTTGAGGCGCAGATTGTCCTCGATCACCGAATCGGCGCGCTTCTGCACGTTGGCGTCGAGAGCGAGGCGCACGTTCAGCACGCGGTCTTCCTTCAGCTTGCCGGCGTCGGCGAGCTTCTGCACCTCGGCATAGGCGTAGTCGAGATACCAGTCGGGGCTCGATTCCTGCGTGCGCGAGACCGGCGTCGCCGGATTGCGCTGCGCCTGGACGATCTGGCTTTCGGTCATGAAACCGGCCTCGACGAGATTGTTCAGCACGTCGTTGGCGCGCGCGCGCGCCGCCGGGAGATTGACGTGCGGCGCATATTTCGTCGGCGCCTTGAACAGGCCGGCCAGCATCGCCGCCTCCGACAAAGTCACGTCCTTCACCGACTTGCCGAAGTAGAATTCCGCCGCCGCCTGCACGCCGAAAGTGCCGCCGCCCATGTAGACGCGGTCGAGATAGAGCTGCAGGATCTCGCGCTTGGTGAGGTGATGCTCCAGCCACAGCGCCAGAAACGCCTCGTTGATCTTGCGGGTGACGGTGCGCTCGTTGGAGAGGAACAGATTCTTGGCGAGCTGCTGGGTGATCGACGAGCCGCCCTGCACGACGCCGGTCGAGCGCGCGTTCACGGTCAGCGCGCGCGCCGTGCCGATCACGTCGATGCCGAAATGCTCGTAAAAGCGCCGATCCTCGGTCGCCAGCACCGCCTTGACGAGATAGGGCGGATATTGATCGAGCGAAATGGCGTCGTCGTGCTTGATGCCGCGCTGGCCGACTTCCGTGCCGTATCGGTCGTAGAAGGTGACGGCGAGATCCGCCCGCTTCAGCCAGTCGTGCTCGCTGGTCATGCGGAAGGCCGACAGGGACAGGGTCAGCGCGACGATCATCGCGCCGAGGCCGAGCGTCAGCGTCTCGCAGGCGACTTCGACGCCGAGGCGCGCGAAGCCGGAGACGTGGAAACGTCCCATGAAGGCCGAGAAGTTTTCATAGGTTTCGCGCGAGCGCCGGCCGCTGTCGAACATGCCGGAATCGATCGTCGAGTCGATCCACAGCAAGAGGCGCGAGAGCCGCTTCACGATGGGCAGGGAATTAAGGCGCTTCCACAAGTCCAGGCACTCCGACGCCGCCGCCGCCGCGCGTCCGATTAGAGCGGCTTTGCCCCAGCTTAGCACTTTTTAAACCATCTTGACGACGGGCGCCGATCCGCGCATTGCCGACATGGTTTCCGGGCCGAGGCGGCGCGGCGAAAGGCGAGAATGACTCAGAAAAACGGCGGCGCGGCGCCATTTTGGACCAAACCGCTGGAGGAATTGTCCCGTTCCGAATGGGAGAAGCTCTGCGACGGCTGCGGGCGCTGCTGCCTGCTCAAGCTCGAGGACGAGGACACGGGCGACATCCACCACACCAGCGTCGCCTGCCGGCTGCTCGACCGCCACAGCTGCCGCTGCAAGGACTATCCGGGGCGCAAGAAGATCGTGCCGGACTGCGTGCGGCTGACGCTGGCGAAGCTCAAGACCGTGCGTTGGCTGCCGCCGAGCTGCGCCTATCGCCTGCGCCTCGAGGGCAAGGACCTGCCGTTCTGGCATCCGCTCGTGAGCGGCGATCCTGCCAGCGTGCACCGCGCCGGCATGTCGGCGCGCGGGCGCATCGAGGGCGACGACGACGAAATCCACACCGACGATCTGCCGCGCTTCATCCGCCTCTGGCCCAAGCGCTGGCCGAAAAGCGCGCGCTGAACTGCGTTTGGCGCGCCCTCGATCTTGGGTTAGCCTCGCGGGGCGTTCATCGCGGGTTCAGCGGGCGCGGGCGAAGGTCAGACGAGGAGACCGGAACAAGATGCGCTGTCGTGCTGCGAGGATTGGGGCGGCGTTCGGCTGCTGGCTCGCGCTCGCAGCTTGCGCGGCGGCCGAGGAAGAAGGCGCGTCGGCGCTCGAATGTTTCACCGTGGCGCAAACGCGCGAAAAAATCGCTCAGCATGGGCTCGCCGACCCGGCAGGGGTGTTGCGCCAGACCGGCGCCGAAAAAAAGGGCCAGCCGCTCGCCGCGCGGCTGTGCCGCAATGGAGAAGTGTTCATCTACGACATTACGGTTCTGCATCGTGACGGACGCGTCGAGAGCGTCCCCATCAACGCGGCCAACGGCAAGCCGCATCATGCGCAAGGCGCCCCCGCCAAGGGCGAGCGTTAGAGGAGGATCGCGTGCGGCTGTTGGTTGTCGAGGACGACAGGGAATTGAACCGCCAACTGGTCGAGGCGCTGCAAGGGGCCGGCTACGCGGTGGATCGCGCCTATGACGGCGAGGAGGGGCATTTTCTCGGCGACACGGAGCCCTACGACGCGGTGGTGCTCGACATCGGCCTGCCCAAACGCGACGGCGTCGGCGTGCTGGAGCAATGGCGCGGCGCCGGCCGCGTCATGCCGGTGCTGATCCTGACGGCGCGCGACCGCTGGAGCGACAAGGTGCAGGGCTTCGACGCCGGCGCCGACGATTACGTCGCCAAGCCCTTCCACATGGAGGAGGTGCTGGCGCGGCTGCGCGCCCTGCTGCGCCGCGCCTCGGGCCATGCGACCAACGAGATCGTCTGCGGTCCGGTGCGGCTCGACGCCAAGGCCGGCCGCGTCGTCGTCGACGGCGCGCCGGTCAAGCTGACCTCGCACGAATACCGCCTGCTCGCCTATCTGCTGCATCATGCCGGGCGGGTGATCTCGCGCAGCGAAATCATCGAGCATCTCTACGATCAGGACTTCGACCGCGACAGCAACACGATCGAAGTCTTCGTCGGGCGGCTGCGCAAGAAGCTCGGCGTCGAAATCATCCAGACCGTGCGCGGCCTCGGCTACATCGCCGCGCCGCCGGAGAACGAAGGCAAGGGTTAGGCTGCTCATGCCCCGTCTCGCGCGCGCCTCGGGCTCCATCGCCTGGCGGCTGTTTCTGACCGCCGCCGCTTTGAGCTTCCCGCTGCTGCTGGTCGCTTCGCTCCTGCTCACGCAATTCTATCGGCGGGGCGAAGAGGAGATGTTCGAGCAGAAGCTGATGGGCTATCTCGACAAGATCGTCCACGACATCTACGAATCGGCGCGCGACGGTCGCGACATCGAGGTGCATCTGCTTGAGCCGCGCTTCGACCGCCTGCTGTCCGGCTGGTATTGGCAGGCGACGCGCACCGACGTGACGCCGAACGCGATCCTCGGCTCGCATTCGCTGTTCGCCGCGCAACTGCCCGATTTGCCGGCCGCGAGAGATGCCGCGGCGCTCAATGGCCCAAGGCGCGGCGTGGCCGTGGGGCCGGACGGCGGCGATCTCTACATGGTCGAACGGCGCATCAACGTCGGCGACGCCGGGGTGTTTCGCGTGCAGGTCGGTGTCGGACTTTCCGAAATCGAACCGCGCGTCGAACGCTTTCGCTGGATCCTGCTCGGCGCCTTCGCGCTGCTCGGCCTGGCTTTGGCCGTCGCCGCCGCCGTGCAAGTGCGTTTCGGCCTGCGCCCGCTGCGGCTGTTGCGCGAGGAGCTCGGCGACGTGCGCCGCGGCTCGAAGGAACGCATCGGCGGCGTCTATCCGCGCGAAGTCGCGCCGCTCGTCGACGAGGTCAATC
>Ga0265328_10000187_pt1 | contig 28720 bp, 30 predicted proteins | sample 41624metaG_FD_202086 | JGI IMG/M metagenome (GOLD analysis project Ga0265328, IMG submission 202086) | Rhizosphere microbial communities from Carex aquatilis grown in University of Washington, Seatle, WA, United States - 4-16-24 metaG | ecosystem: Host-associated > Plants > Roots > Rhizosphere...
TGGTGCGGACGGCGGGACTCGAACCCGCACTCCCTTGCGAGAAGCAGATTTTCGCACCACTTCGGCTTTCGCCGCCGCTTTCATCGTCCGTCCTTTAGGACGGGCGTCCTTGCGGGCGCCCTATGCAAGCGTTGGTGGTCCGGACTATCCCTTCGCCATGGCCGTTACGGCTTTAGGCGCCCCCCGTCTAGTCTCTACACCTTCCGGAGAGAACTCCGGCTTGGCTCGGGATTGGCTTGGGCTTAGAGCCTTTAGCGTTCCCCGAATTTGGGCGGTTCCACTCCGCGGATTTCCCCGCGGGCGCTCCAATTGAAGTCTGCTGCGTCTACCATTTCGCCACGTCCGCGGCCGCGCCGAGGGTTAGCGCCGCCGGGGCGCGACTGCAAGCCTTCGCGTGAGCGCCTTGTTCGCGCCGGGCGTTATGTTATAACAATTCAATGGTGGAAGTTCCCGCGAGTTCGGCGCTTGGCGCCTCGACGCAGAAGACCGCGCCCGCCGCGGCGGGGCGCGCGGATTCGCTCGGCGCCTCGGCCGGCGCCCGGCTGGCGCCGGTACTCGCCCTGCTGACTCTGCTGTGGGGCGGAGTTTTTTGGGCGCTGCGGTGAGCTTGCGCGCTCCGCCGCCGATGACGCTGGAAAATCTGACGCTCGGCTATGAACGGCGGCCCGTCTTGCGCGGGCTCGACGGCGTCGTCCCGGCGGGCGAACTGCTGGCGCTGATCGGGCCGAACGGCGGCGGAAAATCCACGCTGCTCAAGGCGCTCGCGGGGCTCCTCGCGCCGCTGACCGGGCGGATTTCGCGCGGCGGCCTCAAAGCCGGAGAGATCGCCCATCTGCCGCAGGCCGCCGAGATCGACCGCAGCTTTCCCATCCGCGTCGAGGAATTCGTCGCGCTGGGCGCCCTGCGCCGGTGCGGCCTCTTCGCGCGCTTCGACGCGTCGGAGGAAGCGCGCGTCGCATCGGCGCTCGCAGCGGTCGGGCTCACGGGGAGCGAAGCGCGTCCACTGGAGGCGCTTTCGGGCGGGCAAATGCAGCGCGCGCTCTTCGCCAGACTCGTCGTCGAGGATCGCGACGTCATCCTGCTCGACGAACCCTTCGGGGCGATCGACGCGGCGACGACCCGGGATCTGCTGGCGCTGGTCGCGCGCTGGCACGCCGAGGGGCGCACGGTGATCGCCGCTTTGCACGAATTCGACATCGTCCGGCGCGCTTTTCCGAGAGCCTTGCTGCTCTCCGGCGAAGCGATTTTTTGGGGGGATTCGCAGACGGCGCTCTCCCCGCAAAACCTCGAGCTGGCGCGCCGCCGCGCGGAGTTCGCGCCGGAAGTCCGCGCCCATGCTCTATGATTTTCTGCTCGCGCCTTTCGCCGATTACGGCTTCATGCGCCGCGCGCTGGTCGGCGCGCTGGCGCTGGCCGTGTCGGGCAGTCCGCTCGGCGTGTTTCTCGTGTTGCGGCGCATGTCGCTGGCCGGCGACGCGCTGTCGCATGCGATCCTGCCGGGGGCGGCGCTCGGCTATCTCGTCGCCGGCCTTTCCTTGCCGGCGATGACGATCGGCGGACTGGCGGCCGGATTGATCGTCGCGCTGGCCTCGGGCGCCGCGGCGCGTTTTTCGGCCTTGCGCGAGGACGCTTCGCTCGCCGCATTCTACCTCGTCTCGCTGGCGCTCGGCGTCACTCTCGTCTCGCTGAAGGGCTCCAACGTCGATCTCCTGCATGTGCTGTTCGGCTCGGCCTTGGCGCTCGACGACGCCGCGCTCTATCTCCTCGCAGGAGTCGCTTCGGTCACTTTGGCGGCGCTCGCGGTGTTCTACCGCGCCCTCGTCGTCGACACGCTCGATCCGATTTTTCTGCGCCGCTCCAGCCGGCTCGGCGAATTCACGCCCTTTCTGTTCCTTGCATTGGTCGTGCTCAATCTCGTCGCCGGCTTCCACGCGCTCGGCACGCTGATGGCGGTCGGGCTCATCATGCTGCCGGCGGCGGCGGCGCGGCTGTGGACGCGCGATCTGCCGGCGACTTTGGCGCTGGCGGCTAGCCTCGGCGCGCTTTCCGCCTATGTCGGGCTGCTGCTGTCCTATCATTCCGGCGCGCCGGCGGGACCGGCGATCGTGCTCAGCGCCGGCGCGGCTTACTTCGTTTCGCTTTCGTTCGGCCGCACAGGCGGAGTCCTGCGCGGCATTGGGCAGGGCAGGGGGCGGTGATGCGTAACTTGGACGCATGGTTGGAATTCGCGGCGACCCTCATCCGGCCTCGCTTCGCGGGGCCACCTTCTCCCGCAAGCGGGAGAAGGGACGCGCCCTTCCTTCTCCCGCTTGCGGGAGAAGGTGGCCCTTGCGTCAGCAAGGGTCGGATGAGGGTCGCCGCGATTTCCAACGATGCGACAAGCGAATTCGCCTGGCCCCGCCGCGCTCTCTTCGCCGCGGTCGCATCCTTCGCCTTCGTCTCCGCCCCGGCCCGCGCCGAGCCCGCGCCGCTTCCCGTCGTCGCCAGCTTCTCGATCCTCGGCGATTTCGTCCGCCAGATCGGCGGCGCCGGCGTCGAGGTTTCGGTGATCGTCGGGCCAGACGGCGACGCGCATGTCTACGAGCCGACGCCGGCCGACGCGCGCAAGCTCGCCGCGGCGCGGCTCGTCTTCGTCAACGGCCTCGGCTTCGAGGGCTGGCTCGACCGGCTCATCGCCGCCTCCAAGACCAAGGCGACGGTCGTCGTCGCCAGCCGGGGCGTCGCGCCGCGCAATCTCGCGGGCGGGCTCGATCCGCACGCCTGGCAGGACGTGGCCAACGCCAGGCGCTATGCGCAAACCATCCGCGACGCGCTGAAGGCCGCCGATCCGGCGCGCGCCGCGCTCTACGACCGTAACGCCGCCGCCTATCTCGCTGTGCTGGACGGGCTCGACGCCGAGGTCGTCCAGGCGGTCGACGCAATCCCCAAGGCGCGGCGACGCATCGTCTCGACGCATGACGCCTTCGGCTATTTCGCCGCGCGCTATGGGCTGGAGTTCATCGCGCCGCAGGGCGTCTCGACCGAGTCGGAAGCGAGCGCGCGGGATCTCGCGCGGATCGTCGACGCGGCCAAGCGCGCAAGGGTCGGCGCGGTGTTTTTGGAAAACATCGTCGATCCGCGCCTCGCGACGCGCCTTGCGGAGGAAACCGGGGCGAGGCTCGGCGGCCCGCTCTATTCGGACGCGCTGTCGAAGCCGGACGGCCCGGCGCCCAGCTATGTCGAGATGGTGCGCCACAATTTACGCGCCTTGACGCGGGCGCTGGCGGATTGATCGCGACGGACGAAAGCCAGGAAACGGCGCCGGCCGCCTCGGCGTCGCCGGAATCGCGCGGCGTGCTGGCGAGATCAATGTGCGTGTTCGGTCGCCACCAGCTTCCAATTGGGATCGGGCGAAGCCGGCGCGCGCGAAAAAGTCCAGATTTCGACGAGCGCATTCGGCCGGTCGAGCCCACCCTCGAGGATCGCGCCGTCGCGATCGCGGCGCACGGAAAGCAGTTTTACGGCGAAGCGCACGGTCACGGCGTTCTTGCCTTGCAGGCTGCGCGCGTCCTCCACGGTCGAGGAATCGATCGAGACGACGGCGGCTTCGGCCGTTTCGCCGCGCACTTCCCGCGCGGAAATCTCCTTTGCGAAATTGTCGTAGACCTCGGGCGCCAAGAGGCGGCGCAGCGTGTCGCGGTCGCCCTTGGCGAAGGCCGCGACGATCGTCTCATAGGCCTTGCGCGCGCCCTCGATGAAGCGGGGTCCGGAAAATTTCGGATCGGCGGCCGCGATGGCGTCGAGCCCGGCCCAGGCCTTGCTTCCCTTTTCGGCGAGACCGGTCCAGCGGTCCGTATCCTCCGCCGGACGCGGCGCTTCGGCCTCGGCGCCGAACGGCGGCGGCGGGAAGGGGCGGCGGGTCAGCGGGCCTGGCGGCGCCGGCGCGTCACGTTCGCTCCGCATTCCGAGCACAGAATAGAGCTTCCATAGGACGAAAGCGGCGAGCGCGGCGAAGACGAGCAGCGACGGATCGAAGGCTTCGTTGGACATATGGCGCGGCGCTCCCTTAACTTTCGTCGCTGAGGTATCATGTTGTCGTAGCCAAGTCACGAATCAACCCCTGTCGTCAGGCGGGGCGCCGCATGCGAGCCCTCAAGCTTGCAACGGACGCAGCAATTCTTCGTTCGACGACCCTGCAGGAGGTTCCGCCGCTTTGAACAAGTCGAAGCTTCTCGCTTACGCGCTGGGAGCGTGGCTCGTCGTCGAAGCCATCGCCTTCGTGCTGGTCGTCCAATTCCTGGGCGTCACGGCCGCGCTGCTGCTCGGGCTCGGCACGACGCTGCTCGGGCTGTTGGACATCAAGCGGCTCTTCCTTTACCTGCGCCGCCGCGCCGGCTTTCCCGCCAAGAAAAAGCCGGAGGGCGCGCCGCCCAACGTCGTCGACGGCGGCTTGCAGGCCCTGAGTTGCGCGCTGCTGATCCTGCCGGGCTTCGCCTCCGACCTCGTCGGCCTGGCGCTGAAGGCCCCGTCGATCCGCTCCGACATCGCCCGCCGGCTGACCAAGGACGAAAAGCGCGGACCGCGCACGATCGACCTGAAGCCGACCGAATGGAAGAGCCTCGACCAGAAGCGCCCGCGCCGCAAGCGGGTGACGCACAAAGCGAGCGACGCGCCGCCGGTGAGATGAGCGGGCGGCGCGGGTCCTCCAGGGGGCGCCGGTCGAGCCCGTGGGGGGCCAGCTTTCGCATCGGCGGCAAGGCGCGATGGCGGCCTGGGACGAACATTCTTACCTAGTTTACCGGTAGACTTAATTGACATATGATGGTCGTCTCGACGGGCAGAAGCGTGACCGAAGGGCCATCGTGTCGACGACCAACATTGGGATCGCCTCGCGGCAAGGGGTGCTCGGCAGGCGCGCGGGCGCGGCGTCGGCGGCGAGCGGCGCGACATCCGTCTATTTATGGGCCGGTGGAGCTTTGGAGTTTCGCGTCCCATGAAGCTGCTCGAAACGGCGGTCGAGCGACCCGTTGCGACCATGCTGCTGACCGCCGGGTTGACCTTGATCGGAGCGGTCGCGTTTTTTCTTCTGCCCGTGGCGCCGGTTCCACAAATCGATTATCCGATGCTCACCGTCTCGGCCTCCATGCCGGGCGCCAGCCCGGAGACGATGGCGTCGGCGGTCGCGACGCCGCTCGAAAAACGCCTCGGTCTGATCGCCAGCGTCAACGAAATGACGTCGACGAGTTCGCTCGGCTCGACGCGCGTTTCCCTCCAATTCGATCTCGATCGCGACATCAACGGCGCTCAGCGCGACGTGCAAGCGGCGATCGCCGCCGCGCGGGCCGATCTGCCTGCATCCTTGCGCAACAACCCGACGACCCGCGCCACGGGTCCGGCCGACGTGCCGGTCCTGACCCTTTCGCTCACGTCGAACAAGCTCACGCAAGGGCAGCTGTTCGAAGCCGCATCCAACATCTTGCAGCAACCGCTCTCGCAAGTGCAGGGAGTCAGTCTGGTTTCGGTGGGCGGCAGCGCGCTGCCCGCGGTTCGCGTCGAACTAAATCCCGCCGCGCTCTTCAAATTCGGCGTTTCGCTGGAAGACGTGCGGGCCGCTCTCGCCGCGGCGAATTACAACGCTCCCAAGGGCGCGCTGACGACGGGCGAGCAGCGCCTGCAAATCTACAGCAACGACCAATTGCGGCGCGCCGCGGAGTACAAGAACCTCGTCATCGCCTATCGCAATGGGGCGACGATCAGGCTGAGCGACCTCGCGGAGGTGGTCGACTCCATCGAGGACACGCGCAGCTTCGGTCTCGTCGACGATTTAGAGGGAATTCAAGTAAACGTCTCGCGCGCCCCCGGCGCGAACAACATCGAGGTCGGCGACAGGGTCAAAGCCCTGCTGCCGGCGCTCACCGCGGCGCTGCCGGCCGACGCGGAGATGCGCGTCATGCGGGACCGGACGTTGACGATCCGCACTTCCTTGCATGAGGTCGAGCAAAATCTCGTCCTGTCGATCGGGCTCGTGATTCTGGTCGTCTTCTTGTTCTTGCGCGACTGGCGCGCGACCCTGGTTCCGAGCATATCGGTGTTCGCCTCGCTGATCGGTTCGTTCGGGGCGATGTATGTGTTGAATTACACGCTCGACAATCTTTCGCTGATGGCGCTGACGATCGCCACCGGCTTCGTCGTCGACGACGCCATCGTCGTCGTCGAAAACGTCGTGCGGCACATGGAGGCTGGAGCGCCGCGCCTGCGCGCGGTGATCGACGGCGGCAGCGAAGTCGTCTTTACCGTGGTGTCCATGAGCCTGTCGCTCGTTGCGGTGTTCATTCCGATCTTGTTCATGGGTGGATTCGTCGGCCGCATGATGAACGAATTCGCGATGACGCTGTCGGTCGCGATCCTCATCTCTCTGGCGCTTTCGATCACCGCGACCCCCATGCTCTGCGCGCAGATCATGCGCGCGCATTCCGCGCCCCCGTCGTTTTGGATGCTGCGAGCGACCGAATGGGCTTTTTCCGCGCTGCAGCGCGGCTATGAAAAGACGCTGGGCTACGCGCTCCGACGCCCGCGTCTGACGATGCTCACGCTTTTCGCCACGGTGGCGCTCAATTTTCACCTCTTCGCGATCGTCGCAAAAGGTTTTTTTCCAACGCAGGACACCGGCCGCATGCATGGCGCGCTCGTCGCCGACCAAAGCGTTTCGTTCCCAGTGATGAAGGTGAAGATGGAGCAGGCCATCGACCTGCTGAGGAGCGATCCAGCCATCCGGACGGCGGCCGGCACGCTCGGCGGAAGCTCTTTTGGTCCCGGCGCTTCCGTGAATGTCGCGGACATGCAGGTCACACTGAAGCCGCTGCGCGAGCGGGGCGTCTCCGTCGACGAGGTCCTCGCGCGGCTGCGCCCGAAGTTCGCCAAGATCAGCGGGGCTTCGCTCTATCTTCAATCGACGCAGGACGTCCGCATCGGCGGACGCTCCAGCAACGCTCTCTATCAATATACGTTGCTGTCCGACAATCTCGGGGATCTTCAAGCCTGGGCGCCGAGAGTGACGGAGGCGCTGCGGCGAAACCCCGTATTGCAGGACGTGAACTCGGATCAGCAGGACAAAGGACTGCAAACCAGCGTCGAAGTCGACCGCGCGACCGCCTCGCGGTTGAGGCTCAGTCCCGCCCAGATCGACAACACGCTTTACGACGCCTTCGGTCAAAGGCAGGTTTCGACGCTCTACGAACCCCTCAACCAATATCATGTCGTCATGGAGATTGCGCCGAAATATCGCGATTCGGTCAAGGCTCTCGACGACCTCTACGTTGGCGCGAGCCAGAGCGCGTCCAGCGTCGCGCCGGCGGCCAAGGGGACGGCGCTGGCGGCGCAGTCGCAGGTGTATTCGGCGCGCAGCAACACTACGATCGGCGGCGGCGTGAACAGGAGCGCCGGAACGATGGTGCCGCTCACGGCCTTCAGTCGGCTCAATGCGGGGAACACGTCCCTGCAGGTCAATCATCAAGGCAATTACGCCGCGATCACCATCTCCTTCAACCTGTCCGGGGGCAAATCGCTCAGCGACGCGACCTCGGCGATCGAAAGGACCATGGCGGAGATCGGAGCGCCGGCGACAATTCGCGGCGTTTTCGCGGGCTCCGCGGCAAGCTATCAGGACGCGCTGGCCGATCAGCCGCTGTTGATCGCGGCGGCGCTCGCGACCGTCTATATCGTGCTTGGAATGCTCTACGAGAGCTTTTTGCATCCAATCACCATCTTGTCGACGGTTCCGTCCGCGGGCGTCGGCGCTCTCCTTGCGCTGATGGCCTGCAAGACGGACTTGAGCATCGTCGCGATGATCGGAATTTTGCTGCTCATCGGAATTGTGAAAAAAAACGCGATCATGCTCGTGGATTTCGCGATCGACGCAAAGCGGCGCAGCGGAGTCGACGCTGCGGAAGCGATTCGTCAGGCCTGCGCCTGCCGGTTTCGACCGATCCTGATGACGACGATGGTTGCGCTGTTGAGCGCCGTGCCGTTGGCGTTCGGAACGGGCGAGGGGTCCGAGATACGCAGACCGCTCGGCATAGCGATCATCGGGGGCTTGGTCGTCAGCCAATTTCTCACGCTCTACACGACTCCGGTCGTCTATCTCTATGTCGACCGGCTGCAGAACTGGCTCGCCTCCCTGCGGCCCTTGGCCGGAATATCCCAGCGCGCGCGAACGCCGCCTCGTCCAGCTCCTTGAGATCGACGCCCGTCACTTGCGCGTCGAGGGCGAGGGCGTTCGCGCGCCCGAACTCGGCGCTTCTCCAGCGTTCCTCATGATCGGGCATCGGCCGTTCAACCCCGCGCATCGGAGGTCGACGCTTTCAGCGCCTCGAAAAGATCCTCGTACAGATCGTCCGCCGACTCGAGCCCGACGGACAAGCGCGGGAGATCGTCCGGGACCGGCGTGCCCGGCCCTTCGACGCTGGCGCGATGCTCGATCAGACTTTCGACGCCGCCGAGCGAGGTCGCGCGCTTCCAAACCTGCACGCGCGCGGCCGCGCCAATGGCGGCGCGCGCCCCGGCCTCGGCGCGAATGGACAGCATGCCGCCAAATCCCCCGCGCATCTGCGCCGCGGCGACGCCATGCCCGGGGAAGCGCGGAAGGCCTGGATAAAGCGCCGAGTCGACTCTTTCTCCCGGGGCGCGGGGTGGGGTGGAGCTCTGAAAAGGAGCGAAGCGGCTTGAAATGGCGCTTCCCTTCGATGTCTATGGACTCTCAAATCGCAATGTCGCGGCGCCTTCGCGAAGCGCGCCGGCTCCTCTCGCGCTCGAAAACAGGTTGAGGCCCTCCGATGGACGACGATCTTGCCTATGACGACGCCTTTCTGCGCGGCGTTCTCTCGCGCACGCGGGTCATCGCGCTCGTCGGCGCCACCGACAAATGGAATCGGCCGGCCTATTTCGTGATGAAATATCTGCAGGGCAAGGGCTATCGGGTCATTCCGATCAATCCCGCGCTCGAAGGAAAAGAGCTTCTCGGCGAGACGGTCCGCGCCGATCTGAAATCCGTTCCGGTTCCGATCGACCTCGTGCAGGTCTTCCGCCGCTCGGAATTCGCCGGCGCCGTCGCCGACGCGGCGATCGCGGTCGGCGCCAAGACTCTGTGGATGCAACTCGGCGTGCGCGACGACGCGGCGGCGGCGCGCGCCACGGCGGCCGGTCTCGACGTCGTGATGAACCGCTGCCCGAAGATCGAATATGGGCGGCTCGCGGGCGAACTCGCCTGGAGCGGCGTCAACACGGGGGTCATCTCCAACCGCGCCCCGGCCGCGCCGACGCGGGCGCCGTTGCGGGCGCGCGAGGGGGGCGCGCAATCCGAGTTCGGGTTCGAAACGCGCGCCATCCATGCGGGCGCGACGCCCGACGCCGTGACCGGCGCGCGCATCACGCCGATTTTCCAGACCGCTTCCTATGTCTTCGACGACGCCGAGGAAGCCGCGTCGCGCTTCAATCTCCACAGTTTCGGTCATGTCTATACGCGTCTCTCCAATCCGACCGTTTCCGTGCTGGAGGAGCGCGTCGCGGCGCTGGAAGGCGGGAGAGCCGCGGTGGCCGCCGCCTCCGGCCATGCGGCGCAATTTCTGACCTTTTTCACGCTGCTGGAGCCCGGCGACGAATTCCTCGCCTCGCGCAATCTCTACGGCGGGTCGCTGACGCAATTTGGTGTGAGCTTCCGCAAGCTCGGCTGGACCTGTCATTTCGTCGATCAGAGGGATCCGGAAAATTTCAAGCGCGCCTTGACCGAGCGCTGCAAGGCCATCTTCGTCGAGAGCCTCGCCAATCCGGCCGGTCTCGTCGCCGATTTGGAGGCGATGGCGAAAATCGCGCGGGAGGCGAAGATTCCACTCGTCGTCGACAATACTTTGGCGACGCCCTATCTCTGCCGCCCCCTGGAATGGGGCGCCGACATCGTCTGCCATTCCACGACGAAATTTCTCGCCGGCCACGGCAATTCGCTCGGCGGCGTCGTCGTCGAATCGGGCAGGTTCGATTATGCCGGCAGCGGCAAATTCGCGTCGCTCGCCGGGCCGGAGCCCGCCTATCATGGGCTGAATTTCGTCGAGACCTTTGGGGATTTCGCCTTCACGACGAAAGCCCGCGCCGTGGCCTTGCGCGATTTCGGCCCGGCGCTCGCGCCGATGAACGCCTTTTTGACCATCGCCGGCATCGAGACGCTGCCGCTGCGCATGGAGCGGCACGTCGCCAATGCGCTGCGCGTCGCGCGTTTCCTCGCGGCGCATCCCAACGTCGCCTGGGTCTCGCACGCCGGATTGGAGACGAGCCCGCAGCATGGCCTGGCGCGAAAATATCTGCCGAAGGGCGCCGGCGCGGTCTTCACTTTCGGCCTTACGGGCGGTTATGCGGCCGGCGTGAAGATGGTCGAGAGCGTGCGGCTCTTCTCGCATCTCGCCAATGTCGGCGACACGCGCAGCCTCATCCTGCATCCGGCTTCGACGACGCACCGCCAACTCACGGACGAGCAGCGAGTCGCCGCGGGCGCGGGGCCCGAGGTCGTTCGCCTTTCCATCGGCCTGGAAACCGCCGAGGATTTGATCGCCGATCTGGACTTTGCGCTCGGCGAGGCCGGGCGGGCGTAGCGCCTCGCGACGCTTCTCCCGCGCAGGGCAGGCGAGCCGGGAGGCTCGCGGTCCAGCCGCAGCCTGGGGCCGCGAGCCTCCAGGCTCGCTCCTGCGTACCGCGCGCGGCGAAGGACGCGAAGCGTCAGAGCTTCAAGCAGTACACGCTCATGGAAATCACGGCGTCCAGGAGCACTGCGGCGTAGTCGGCGATCATCTCATCCTCCTCGATTCGGCTCGGGCTGGCCCCGGCCGGCGTCATTCGTCGTTTTCGGGTTGCGTCCGCGCGCGGCGGGCGTCGGCGCGCGTATGTCCCGCCAGGTGTTCGATTGCGAGATCATCTGGCGAATTTGCGCGACGTTGGCGGCGGCGTCGATCGGCGAAAGATCGCGCCGCGACAATTCCTCGGCTTCCTCGAATTTGCCTTCCAGCGCCAGCACCAGCGCGAGGTTCTGGCGCACGCGCACGTCCGCGCCGGGCTGGCCGACGGCGGTCCGCAACGTCTCTTCGGCGCGCGGCAGCTGACGCGACAGCGCGTAGGACAGGCCCATGTTGGAGAGCACGGTGGGATCGTTGGGACGGATCTTCAGCGCCTCCCGATAGAACGCCTGCGCCTGATCGTGATCGCCGCTCTCGTCGGCGATCGTGCCTTGCGCCGAAACGATCGACCAATCCGGCCGCTCCGGCGTATGCGCCTTGGACAGTATTTCCGACGCCTGCTTGAGTTGGCCGGCGTTGGCCAGCGCTTTGCCATAGGCGGACAAGACGGGCATGTCTTGCGGATATTGGATCGCCAGTCCTTGCAGCACGGCGACGGCCTGGGTGTTCTGATTGAGCGCTTGCAGCGCCCTGGCGTAGGTGAAGGCGGCCGTCTTGTCCTTGGTGTTCTTCTCGTATCGCCGCCCCCAATCGTCGGCGAATTGGCGCAGCTCGGGCTCGCCCGTCGGAAGTTCCGACGGCGCTTGCAGTCGATTGATCGAGCCGGTCACGTCGTTCATCGTCTTGGCGCATCCGCCGAGGCCGCTCGCGACGATCAACGCCAGCGCGCAAAGCGCGACGCGGTTGCGCTTCGGGCCGACTTGCCTGAAAGAAGCGGCAAGGAGAGCAGAGCCGGAAGCGACTTTGGACACTGCGGGGGTTCCGTTCGTTCGAGTGGTGACGCCAGAATTAGGTCGTTAACCTTAACGAGATGTTAATGCTATATTTTCAATGATTTCTGACGGATAGTCCGGAAACGGCGCGGAGGCGGCATGAGCGAGGGAACGAATTTCGCAAAAGGGGACGGGGCGGCGATTCCCATCGATTGCGTCGATGGGCAGAGTTTCGCCGGCTATTTGGAGCAGGCGCCGGCCCATGTCGCCGCCTATGCGCGGGCGGTCCGTTTCGAGGCGAAGCCCGGCGCGCTGCTGCTGGCGCCGTCCGCGACGGGCGGGCTCGACCGCGCGATCTTCGGCGTCGAGCCGCCGGACGCGCCCGCGCGCGATCCGTTTCTCGCCGGAAAGCTCGCCAATCTGCTGCCAGCGGGCGACTATGCTTTCGCGCGCGGCCCGCAAGACCCGGCGTCCGCGGCGCTCGCCTTTCTGCTGTCGTCCTACAAATTCGCGCGCTATGCCGCGGGCCGCGCCGACCGTCCCCATTTGCGCGCGCCCAAGGGCGTCGACGCGCGGGAGCTCGAGCGCATCGCGGGCGCGGTCGCCTTCGGGCGCGATCTCGTCAATACGCCCGCCAACGACATGGGTCCCGTCGCGCTGACCGACGCGGCGCTCGGCCTCGCCGAGAAACATGCGGCCACGAGCCGCGTCGTCGCCGGCGAGGCGCTGCTCGACGAGAATTTCCCGCTCATCCACGCCGTCGGGCGCGCCGCGGCGCAAACGCCGCGCCTCGTCGAGTTTCGGCACGGCCCCGAAGACGGTCTCAAGGTGACCCTGGTCGGCAAGGGCGTCTGCTACGACACCGGCGGCTTGGACATCAAGCCGTCGAGCGCGATGGCCCTGATGAAGAAGGACATGGGCGGCGCCGCGGTGGCGCTGGCCCTGGCGCGAATGCTGATGGACGCCGGACTGCCGCTGCGGTTGCGGGTGATCCTGCCGATCGTCGAGAACTCCGTCTCGGCCGCGGCCTTCCGCACCGGCGACGTCTACAAGAGCCGCAAGGGGCTGAACGTCGAAATCGGCAACACCGACGCGGAGGGGCGGCTGATCCTCGCCGACGCGCTGGCGCTCGCGGGCGAGGAGGAAACCGATCTGCTCTTCGATTTCGCGACGCTGACCGGCGCCGCGCGCGTCGCGCTGGGGCCCGAGCTGCCGCCCTTTTACACGGACGGCGACGCGCTCGCCGAGGAGATCGCGCGCCATGGCCAAAGCGCGAACGATCCCGTCTGGCGCCTGCCCCTGTGGAGCCCCTACGACGCCGGCCTCGACAGCAAGATCGCCGAGGTGTCGAGCACGACGAGCCACGGCTTCGCCGGCTCGATCACCGCCGCGCTGTTCTTGCGCCGTTTCGTCGCGGACCCCGCGCGCTGGGCGCATTTCGACGTCTATTGCTGGAACCCTTCGACCAAGCCCGGCCGTCCGGAGGGCGGCGAAATACAGGCGGCGCGTCTGCTCTACGCGATGATCGCGGAGCGCGCGGCAAAGCGAGGCGCGGCGCGATGAGCGAGACCTTCGACAGACGCATCACTCCGGTCCGGGCGGATCTCGCCGCCAAACATCTCGAAGGCCGCGTCGCCGCGCCGCGCTACGTCGAGGGCGTTCTCATGCAGATCAAGGAGGGCGTCGTCGACGTGAAGCGCGCGCCGCAACCCGACGCGCCCTTGGAGACGCAGGGGCTCTATGGCGATTGCGTGACCGTCTACGACGAGGAAGAGGGCTGGGCCTGGGGTCAGCTCGCCAGCGACGGCTATGTCGGCTGGATCGCCGCCAGCGCGTTGTGGAGCCGCGTCTATGCGCCGACGCATGTCGTCGCGGCGCCGCGCACCTTCGTCTATTCGCGCCCGAGCATCAAGGATCCGCCCATCGTCGCCGTTCCGATGGCCGCGACGCTGGCCATCGTCGACGCGCGCGGCGATTTTCTCGTCACCAGCGAAGGCGGTTTCGTCTTCGCCAAACATCTGCGCCCGCTTGCCGCGCCGGCCGCGGATTTCGTCGCGCTCGCCGAGACGCTGCTCGGCGCGCCCTATCTTTGGGGCGGCAAGAGTTCGCTCGGCGTCGACTGTTCGGGGCTCGTGCAGAGCTCGCTCGCCCTCGCCGGGATCGCCGCGCCGCGCGACAGCGACATGCAGCAGGCGGGGCTCGGCGACGCCGTCGAAACGGGCGCGCCGCTGCGGCGCGGCGATCTGGTGTTTTGGAAGGGGCATGTCGGCGTCATGCGCGACGCGGCGCATTTGCTACACGCCAACGCCTTCCATATGCTGGTGGCCAGCGAGCCGTTGGCGACGGTGTGCGCCCGCAACGTCGCGGCGGGCGCCGGCGAGCCGACGGCGATCAAGCGGATGAATTTGGGAGCGGACACGCAGGCATGAGCACGGAACTTTATCTCGAGGATCTCGCGGTCGGGCAAATTCACCGCGCCGGGCCGCGGGTCGTCACGCAGGACGAGATGATCGCCTTCGCGCGCGACAACGATCCGCAATATTTCCACGTCGATCCCGAGGCGGCTCAGGCCAGCCTGTTCGGCGGTCTGGTCGCCAGCGGCTGGCAAACGGCGGCTTTGACCATGCGGCTGCTCGTCGAAAGCCGCGCGCCTTTCGCTCAGGGCGTCGTCGGCGTCGGCGGCGAATTGCAATGGCCGGCGCCGCTGCGCCCCGGCGACTCGATCCGCATCGAAAGCGTCGTCGTCGAGATCAAGCGCTCGCGTTCGCGCGCCGATCGCGGCCTCGTCACCATCCGCATCAAGACCTACAACCAGAAGGACGAAGTGGTGCAGGTCCTGAGTGCGCGGCTCGTCGTGTTCTCGCGCGAGGCGGCGTGCGCGTGAAACGCTTCGCCCGAAAAAAACGGCCCGTCGCTACATCCGCGCTCGGGCCGTTTTCCTTGGGCGGCGGGAGGGGCCGCTTGGTGATGACGACTTTGCGCGGTCTTGGTTAATGTTTGGTTAACGTCGCCTCGGGGCGGGCGCACGGCAAGCCCTGGAGAAGAAAATCCCATGCAGAAACGCACATTGGGCCGCAATGGACCTCAGGTTTCCGCGATCGGCCTCGGCTGCATGGGCATGTCCGACTTCTACGCCGGGCGGGACGAGGCGGAGTCGATCGCGACGCTGCATCGCGCGCTCGACCTCGGCGTCGATTTTCTCGACACGGCCGACATGTATGGCGTCGGCGAGAACGAACGCCTGCTCGGCCGCGCTCTTGCCGGTCGCCGCGACGCGGCGTTTCTCGCGACGAAATTCGGCAATGTGCGCGCCGCCGACGGCGCTTTCCTCGGCGTCGACGGCCGTCCCGACTATGTGCGCGCCGCCTGCGACGCCAGTCTGAAGCGGCTCGGCGTCGAGACGATCGATCTCTATTACCAGCATCGCGTCGACCCGAAGACGCCGATCGAGGAAACGGTCGGCGCGATGGCGGAGTTGGTGAAAGTCGGCAAGGTGCGGCATCTCGGCCTGTCGGAAGCCGCGCCGCAAACGCTGCGCCGCGCCTGCGCCGTGCATCGCATCGCGGCGCTGCAAAGCGAATATTCGCTGTGGACGCGCGACGTCGAGGCGGAGATCCTGCCGACCTGCCGCGAACTCGGCGTCGCCTTCGTCGCCTATAGCCCGCTCGGGCGTGGCTTCTTGACCGGCGCCTTCAAATCCGCGGCGGATTTGGCGCCGGGCGATTATCGCAGCCAGAACCCGCGTTTCCAGGGCGAGAATTTCCAGGCGAACCTCGCGCTGGCTCGAGAGATCGAGACTTTCGCGCGCGAAAAATCCTGCACGCCGGCGCAGCTCGCGCTGGCCTTCGTCTTGGCGCAGGGCGAGGACATTCTGCCCATTCCCGGGACGAAGCGGCGCAAATATCTCGAGGAGAATCTCGGCGCGCTCGACGTGACGCTCTCTCCCGCCGACCTCGAACGCATCGGCCGGGCGCTGCCGGCCGGCGCCGCGGCGGGAACGCGTTACGCTGCGCCGCAGATGAAGGCGCTGAACCTGTAGATCGCGCGCCGACTCCGGCTTGCGTGTAACGGCAAAACCGGTCAGTCTGCTTTCCCCGAAAAGACAAGCTCCATCGCCAAGGGCCGCACGTGCCCAGGCCGCCGCCCGGCGCGCCGCAAAAGAGCGCGAGGGGCGACAGGAGGAATGCGATCATGCACGGGCCCAGGCTGGAGGCGATACTCCAAGATCCCAAATATAAGGAGCTCGTGCGCAACCGCGCGCTGCTCGGCGGCGCGCTTTCCGCGATCACGCTCGCCATCTATCTCGGTTTCATCGGCCTCATCGCCTATGCGCCGAAACTGCTCGGCGCGCCGCTCGGCGCCGGCCTCACGACCACCGTCGGCATTCCGGTCGGCGTCCTCGTCATCTTCTCGGCCTTCGTGCTCACCGGCGTTTACGTCGTCCGCGCCAACACGACCTACGACCGCCTGATCCGCGAAATCATCGAGGACGTGAAGAACCAATGAAAAAGCACGCGGCCCTCCCCCTCGGCGCGCTCCTCGCCGTCCTTCCGTCCCTGGTTTTCGCGGCCGACGCGCTCTCGGCCGACACCGAAAAGCAGCCGCTCAACTGGCTCGCGATCGGCATGTTCGCGCTGTTCGTCGCGATCACGCTCGGCATCACCAAATGGGCGGCGTCGCGCGCCCATTCGGTGTCGCATTTTTACGCAGCAGGCGGCGGCATCACCGGCTTTCAGAACGGTCTCGCCATCGCCGGCGACTATATGTCGGCGGCGTCCTTCCTCGGCATTTCCGGCCTCGTCTACAAATCCGGCTATGACGGGCTGATCTATTCCGTCGGCTTTCTCGTCGGCTGGCCGATCGTCACCTTTCTGATCGCCGAGCCGTTGCGCAATCTCGGGCGCTTCACCTTCGCCAGCGTCGCCTCGTTCCGCTTCGAGCAGACGCCGATCCGCGTGCTCGCCGCCTGCGGCACGCTGGTCACCGTGGCCTTCTATCTCATCGCGCAGATGATCGGCGCCGGCGGCCTGATCAAGCTGCTGTTCGGCGTCGATTACCATTACGCGGTGATCGGCGTCGGCGTGCTGATGATCGTCTATGTGACCTTCGGCGGCATGGTGGCGACGACCTGGGTGCAGATCATCAAGGCGCTGCTGCTGTTGTTCGGCGCGTCCTTCATGGCCTTCGCCGTGCTGCGGCATTTCAACTTCAGCCCCGAGGCGATGTTCCGGGAGGCGGTGGACAACCATCCGAACGGCCTCAAGATCATGGCGCCGGGCTCGCTCGTGTCCGATCCGATCTCGGCGATCTCGCTCGGCCTCGGACTGATGTTCGGCACGGCGGGACTGCCGCACATTCTCATGCGCTTCTTCACGGTCCGCGACGCGGTCGCGGCGCGCAAATCCGTGTTCTACGCGACGGGCTTCATCGGCTATTTCTACATTCTGACCTTCATCATCGGCTTCGGCGCGATCACGCTGGTCTCGACGGATCCGGAATTCCTCGATCCGGCCTTGCTCGCCAAGGGCAAGACGGCGATCGAGGCGACGCTCGGCGGCACGAACATGACCGCGGTCGATCTCGCCAAGGCGGTTGGCGGCGACGTGTTCTTCGGCTTCATCTCGGCCGTCGCCTTCGCGACGATCCTGGCGGTCGTCTCGGGACTGACGCTCGCCGGCGCCTCGGCGATCAGCCACGATCTCTACGCCACGGTCTTCAAGAAGGGCGCGGCGCACGAGCATCGCGAACTGCTGGTCTCGAAGATCGCCACGGTGGTTCTGGGAATCCTGGCCATCGTGCTCGGCATCGCCGCGGAAAAGCTCAACGTCGCCTTCGCGGTCGGCCTCGCCTTCGCTGTGGCGGCGTCGTGCAACTTCCCCGTGCTGGTGATGTCGATTTTTTGGCGCGGCATGACGACGCGGGGGGCCGTGATCGGCGGCTTCTTGGGCCTCGTCACCGCCTTCGTCGGCGTCGTGCTGTCGCCGGGCATTTGGGTCGACGTGATGGGCTATCCCAAGGGCTCGGCGCCTTTCCCTTACGCCAATCCCGCGCTGTTCTCGATGACAATCGCATTCCTCGGCATTTGGCTGGGCTCGAAGTTCGACTTCAGCGAGCGCGCCAAGATCGACCGCGAGGGCTTCGACGCGCAATTCGTGCGCGCTCAGACCGGCATAGGCGCGGAGGGCGCAGCGCACCACTGAGTCCGCCATGTATACGATCGACGAATTCGACCGCGTCGTCGAAATAGAGGGCGCGCCGCGCAGCGACGGCGGCGCGCCTTCACCCATCGTGCTCGCGAGCGACACGCAGCTCCTCGTGGCTTACCACCTCGCCGATTTCGATCGGCACGCCGACGGCGCCCCGCAGCTTTCCGCGGATGGCGAGCGCATCGCCCTCGCGCGCTTCCGCGGGCCTTGCGCGCATATGTTCGGCCCGCCCAACGACGAGGCCTTTGACGGCCACCCGCTGGTCGCGCGGGGCCTGCGCTGTTTCAACGGAATGTTCAAAGTCGAAGCCTCGTCCTGGATTCGCGCTCTGGCGAAGATGAACTCCGTGCACAGCAGGCACGACGACGCGTCCTACGCCCGGCTCGGCCATTTCATCCTGCCGTTCAAGGACCAGACTTTCGAATGCGTCGCCGCGAGCTACGCCTTCGAATTTTACCGCGGCCGCCTGCGCGAGGTCGTAGGACGGATCGTCGCGACGGAACCCCTTTAGCCATTCGGAGCGTCCGCGGCGCGCGTGGCGCTGCTTCCGGCTTGCGCTCCGCCGCGCTTGGTGGGACGATCCGGAAACGGAGCCGGCGACTCTCAATCAGGCTCCGACGAAAGGAGCGGACCATGGGCGGGAAGGACGACACTCTCGGGGGAAGAATCGAGGGGCCGCGCTTGATCGCGCTCGTCGGCCCCTTTCAGTCCGGCAAGACCAGGCTCTTCGAACAGCTGATCGTGCGCGCCGGCGCCGCGCGCGAGGGAACGGCGCTCGGCGATCTCAGTCCCGAGTCGCGCGCCCATAAGATGAGCGTCGAGGCCAACGTCGGCCACGCCGATTATCTCGGCGATCAATTCACCTTCATCGACCTTCCCGGTTCGCTGGAGTTCGCCCATGAGGCGCGCAGCGTGCTGCCGCTGGTCGACGCGGCGATCGTCGTCTGCGAGGCCGACCCGCGCAAGGTCTTCGCCTTGCAGCTGGTGTTGCGCGAACTCGAGGAAGCGAGGATTCCGCGCTTTCTGTTTCTCAACAAGATCGACGCAGCGGCGACCGGCGTGCGCGAAGCGCTCGAAATCTTGCAACCCGCCTCGCGCACGCCGCTCGTCGCGCGGCAAATGCCGCTGTGGAAGAACGGCGTCGCCATCGGCTTCATCGATCTCGCGTTGGAGCGCGCCTATGTCTATCGCGAGCACGCGCCGTCCGAAGTGATCGACATACCGGCCGGCGAGACGGCGCACGAGAAGGAAGAGCGCTACTCCATGCTGGAGCGCCTCGCCGATTACGACGACGCGCTGATGGAGGAACTGCTGACCGACATCGAACCGCCGCGCGATCAGATTTTCGACGATCTCGCCAAGGAGCTGCGCGCCGGCCTCGTCGCTCCGCTGTTTTTCGGTTCGGCCGAACGCGGCGCGGGCGTCACGCGGCTGCTGAAGGCGCTGCGCCACGAGGCGCCCGGCGTCGGCGCCACGCGCGCGAGGCTCGGCGTCGCCGACAAGGGACCGCCGTTGGCGCGCATCCTGCGCACGATCCACACTTCGCATGGCGGCAAACTGTCGCTGGCGCGCGTGCTGCGCGGCGACTTCGCCGACGGGCAGGCCGTGCTGTCGCCTGGCGGCGAGGAGAAAGTGTCAGGCCTCTCGCGCCTGCTCGGCGGCGCTTTGTCGAAACGCAGCGAGGCCAAGGAGGGCGACACGCTGGCCTTCGGCCGGCTGGAGCATGCCCATACGGGCGATGCGCTCGTCGGCGACACGCGCGGCGGCGCCAAGGAAGCCAAGCCCAGCGGCCTCGCCGCGCCGGCGCCGGTGCACGCCGTGGCGCTGCACGCCAAGGACCGCAAGGACGAAATGAAACTCGCGGGCGCGATCGCCAAGCTCGCCGAGGAAGATCCTTCGCTGGTCTTCACCAGCGATCAGGGCCTCGGCGAGATGAAACTCGCGGGGCAGGGCGAGATGCATTTGCGCGTCGTGCTGGAGCGCCTCGCCTCGCGCTTCGGCGTCACCGTCGAGGTGCATAAGCCCACGGTCGCTTATAAGGAGACGATCCGCAAACGCGTCACGACGCGCGGGCGGCACAAGAAGCAGTCCGGCGGGCACGGTCAGTTCGGCGACGTCGTGCTCGACGTCGGGCCGCGCGCGCGCGGCGAAGGTTTTGCGTTCATCGAGCGCGTGCATGGCGGCGCGGTGCCGAAGCAATATTTCGGTTCGATCGAAGCCGGCTGCCAGGACGCGCTCGAGCGCGGGCCGCTGGGTTTTCCCGTCGTCGACGTCGAAGCCGTGTTGACGGACGGCTCCTTCCATTCGGTGGATTCCTCCGACATGGCCTTTCGCACCGCCGGCCGCATCGGCATGAGCGAGGCGCTGGCGCAGGCCGAGTCGGTGCTGCTCGAGCCGGTGCTCGCCGTGACGATCTATGCGCCGAGCGCCGACATTTCGCGCGCCTCCGGCATCGTCTCCGCAAGGCGCGGACAAATCCTCGGCTTTGGTCCGCGCGACGGCTGGGACGGCTGGGACAAGCTGGAGGCGCTGCTGCCGGAGGCCGAGATGGACAATCTCATCGTCGAACTGCGTTCGGCGACCTCGGGCGCGGGATTTTACGAGGCCCGCTTCGACCATCTCGCCGAATTGACCGGGCGCCTGGCGCGCGACGTCACCGCCGCTCACGCCGGCAAGGCCGAGGTGGGCTGATTCACCACCTCAGCCAGCGCTTGCCGGCGAAAAAACCGGCCAGCGTCACGGTCGCCATCGCCAGACTGTACCAAGCGACGACGAACAGTGGGCTGTCGTCGGTGCAATGTAGCGCGTAAATCGTCGATCCCACTCCGCTCGCCAAAAGGCCCGCCGCCGCGCCGGCGAGCCCCGGATTTTCCGGCGCACCGCCGCGCAGCGCGAGAATGAGGGCGATCAGCGGCCCGAGCGACAGCAGCGGGATCAGCGTGAGGCAATAGACGGCGTAATTTCCGACGAGCCGGGTCATCCATTGCGCGGAGGGCGCGCTGAGGCACTCCGCCATGACGCCCAGCAGCGCCATCGCGACGGGCGCCAGCAGCGCATAAGCCCATCTGCGCGCGGAAACGCCGGGCGTGGCGAGGCGCGGCGCGAGCCCGAAGGCGGCGATCGCCAGCGACCCGGTGACGGCGAATTTGAACCACAGCCGGGGCGATGTCGCCATGGCGCTCAAGTCGGAGCGCGCATGAACGGCGAGGACGAAGACCAGCGCGGAGACGACGGCGCCGGCAATCAGCGAGAGAGTCACCATGCGCCGGAAGCCGATGCGCGTCGGGGCAAGATCGGTGACGAGCGTGTCGATCAGAGCGTCGGTCTTCATTGCCCGCCCTCGCGAAACAGCGTGGCCAAGGCCTTGAGCGCGCGGTGCAGGGCGACGCGCACGGCGCCTTCGGTCATGTCGAGGCGCCGCGCCGTTTCCTGCACGGAGCGTCCTTCGAGCGACAAGGAGCGCACGAGATCGCGCTGACGGGTTCCGAGTTTTTCAATCATGCGGTCGAGGTCTAGGCGATCCGTAGGGTCTTCGTCGCTCTCGGCGGGCAGCACTTCGGAGAAATCGTCGATCGAGGTGGTCGCCGCCTTGCCGCGACGCCGGCGCGCGTCGATCATCTTGTTGCGCGCGATGGTCATCAGCCAGGGGGCGAAAGGTCGCGTCTGATCCCAGCTGTCGCGTTTCAGATGGATCGCCAGCAGGACTTCCTGAACGACGTCCTCGGCCTCGCCCTGATCCATGCCGAGTCGCGCGCAGTCCCGTCGCGCGACCGCCCGCAAGCGCGGCGTCAGCGAGACGAGCAGACGCCGATAGGCCGAAGGATCGCCCGTCAACGCCGCGCGCATGAGATCCTCCCACTCCTCCTCCAATCGCCGCGTGTTCAACAGCCTTCTCCTTGATTCGCTGGAGGCTGCGCTTTTGTTACGTCAGCTATAATACGTAGTTCGCCAGGAACGCCAGCCCGCGAAATGGGCGCTCGCGCGTAACGCCGCGCGTCTTTTCGCCGAAGTCCTTCGCGTGGGTTCGCCGTCGCGGGCCCGCTGCGCCGGCGCGCCAGTCGCGCCCAGCCTTTCAGGAGCAGACCATGAAAATCAACGCCGTTTCCGCCACTGCGCTCGCCGCCGCCGCCGTCGCTCTGGCGCTCAGCGGGGCCGCCACGCCCGCCGCCGCCAAGAAGGGCGCCTCGGTCCATTGCTCGGGGATCAACAGCTGCAAGGGCACGAGCTCCTGCAAGACCGCCAGCAACGAATGCAAGGGCATGAACAGCTGCAAGGGGCAGGGCTGGATCCCCGAGAAGTCGGCGAAGGCCTGCGAGGCCAAGGGCGGCAAGGTCGTCTAATTCGTCGTCGCGGGCGGGCGGATCATCGCCCGCCCGCCTGTCTCGGGCAATTTCATGCATTCATTTCCGCGCGTCGGCTTGGCCGAGCGAAGCAAGGTCGGACCGCCGCGCGACTTGGCGCGGCGCATGCATGCTCACTCCGGGAGCGCGCATTTCCGCGACATCGACCCTAAGGCGCTCTGGCCGAATGGATCGTCGCGGCTTCTCGTTCACGCAAAAGGATCCGGGCGACGGCCGGCGAGACGCGCGCCATCCAAGACAGGGTGAAGCGTCCGCCGCGCTCGAAGCACGGAGCTTTGGCCTCCCGGCAAACGTGCGGGGGCGTGGCGGAACCGCGCGCAGGGGACCGCGAACCGAGCCCAAACGACAGACCGTGATGTTCTGGAATCTTTCGAGAATGGACGGAACCCGTGAGAATAATCAATGACATCCATCGAAACGACCGCCTTCCAGCGCCTCGAAGCCGAAGGCCGGCTCGCGAAGTCCACGCATAAGGGGTCGACGAACGACTCCGGCCGCTTCGGTTTTCGTGGCGAGATCGCCATCACGCTCGATCCGCCGTCCAACCTCGAAGCGGCCTTCGCCGCGGCCGAAACGGGCGATCCCGCGCTTTGCTTTCTCGCCGGATCGCTGAAGAGCTACAAGCAGCTCCCGGCGCTCGTCGAAGCCGTCGGCGCGAGTTTGAAGCCGGAGGGCAAATATTTCATCTACGTCGGCGATCTCGACGGGTCGTCGCGCTATCTCATCAGCTTCGACGGCGTGCCGCTCTACGTGCTGCCGATCGACGACACCTCGGTCTACAACGAGTTGATCGACTTTCTCTATCTCGACAAGACGAAGATGAAGAAGTTCGACACCGGGCAAAAGCTCGACGCCATCGTCGAGGGCGCCGTGAAATACGATCAGGCCTATGAAGCGATCAGCTACGAGGAAGGCTTGAGCCGGCTCTGAGCCCGCGCCATTGTCGGAAACCGTCCATTGCTTGGCGGCATAGCGACAATCGTAACGAAGGCGTGCTCCGCAAACCTTACAATTTGCGCAGCGCGACCGCGTCGATGCGGTGATCGGCGCCCTTGGTCAATATCAAGCTGGCGCGCGGGCGCGTCGGCCCGATGTTCTGGCGCAGATTTTCCAGATTGATGCGGGTCCAGATGTCCTTGGCGACGCGGTCGGCTTCCGCCTCGCTCAGCGCGGCGTAGGCGTTGAAATAGGAGCTCGGGTCGCGGAAGGCCGTCTGGCGCAGGCGCTGGAAGCGTTCGACGTACCAATTTTCGAGAACCGCTTCTTGCGCGTGGAGGTAGACGGAAAAGTCGAAGAAGTCGGAGACGAAGGGCCGCTCCCGCCCATCGCGCGAGCGGCGCGCCAGCAGCACGTTGATGCCCTCGACGATCAGAATGTCCGGCCGGTCGAAGACGAGTTTCTTGCCGTCGACGACGTCGTAGATGAGATGCGAATAGACGGGCGCCTCGACGTTGGACTTTCCCGCCTTCACGTCGGAGAGAAAGCGCAGCAGCGCGCGATTGTCGTAGCTCTCCGGAAAGCCCTTCTTGTCCATCAGCCCGGCGGCTTCGAGCTGTTTGTTCGGCAGCAGAAAGCCGTCCGTCGTGACGAGTTCGACCTTCGGCGTGTTGGTCCAGCGCGACAGCAACGCCTTCAGCACGCGCGCCGTCGTCGATTTGCCGACCGCGACCGAGCCGGCGACGCCGATGATGTAGGGCACCTTGCCGTCCGCGGCGCCGAGAAACCGCTGCGTCGCCTTGAACAGCCCCTGCGTCGCCGCGACATAGAGCGCCAGGAGGCGCGACAGCGGCAGATAGATTTCGATGACTTCTTCCAACGAAATCGGATCGTTCAGCGACTTCAGCCGCGTCAAATCCTCCATCGTCAGCGTGAGCGGCGTATCGGCGCGCAAATGCGCCCATTCGGCGCGCGTGAAGCGCCGATAGGGCGAGGCGATGTCGAGTTCGTCCTCGGGGCGGGCGGGGGCGAGGTCGAGACTCATGGCGGCGGACTCCGCGCGGCTTTTTCGGCGAGGCCGGATTGCGCCGTGCGCCGCTGCAATTCGCCGAGCACCTCGGCGAGCGCGACGCCCTTCGCCTCCATCAGAACGGTCAGATGATAGAAGACATCGGCGATCTCGCCGGTCAGCGCGGCCTTGTCGTCGCCGAGCGCGGCGATGACGGTTTCGACCGCCTCCTCGCCGAATTTCTTGGCGATGACCGGCACGCCCTTGTCGAACAGGCTCTTCGTATAGGATTTTTCGCCGCTGGCGCCCCGCCGCGCGCGCACGATTTCCGCGAGCTCCTCGAGCGAAAAACTCATGCCGCCTCCAGCCCGTCGAGCCGCATGTTCAGCCCGGCATGGGCCATGTGGCGCTTGGCCTCGCCGATCGTATGCTCGCCGAAGTGAAAGATCGAGGCCGCCAGCACGGCGCTGGCGTGACCCTCCCGGACGCCCGCGACGAGATGGTCGAGAGCGCCGACGCCGCCCGAGGCGATGACCGGAATGGACACGGCGTCGGCCACGGCGCGCGTCAGGGCGATGTCGAAGCCGTTCTTGGCGCCGTCGCGGTCCATCGAGGTCAGGAGGATTTCGCCGGCGCCGAGCGCCGCGACTTCCTTGGCGAATTCCACGGCGTCTATCCCCGTGGCCCTGCGCCCGCCATGCGTGAAAATTTCCCAGCGTCCGGGCGCCGCCTGCTTGGCGTCGATGGCGACGACGATGCATTGCGCGCCGAATTTCTCCGACGCCTCGCGCACGAATTGCCGGTTGGCGACCGCGGCGGAGTTGATCGACACTTTGTCGGCGCCGGCCAGCAGCAGATTGCGAATGTCGTCCAAAGCGCGCACGCCGCCGCCGACCGTCAGCGGCATGAAACAGGCTTCCGCCGTGCGCTGCACGACGCCCAGCAGCGTGCCGCGGTTCTCGTGGCTCGCCGTGATGTCGAGAAAGCAGAGTTCGTCGGCGCCGGCGGCGTCATAGGCGATCGCGCATTCGACGGGATCGCCGGCGTCGCGCAGATCGACGAAATTGACGCCCTTGACGACGCGGCCGTCTTTTACGTCGAGACAGGGGATGAGGCGGGATTTGAGCATGTGCCGCAGTTTGTTGGTGGCGCGGGGCGCTTGTGATCGATTCAGTGGCGGCTCAACTCTCCCTCTCGCTGCGGTTTCTCGTTCCGAGGGTGGTTGTAGAGCGACGAGGCTTCGGGTCGATCCAGGAAATCCCAAATTTCTCGCGGGAGCCAGCCGCCCTTTTTCCGAGCGTCGATCTCGACGATCAGGAATCTGACCTCCGGTATGATTTCCTCACGCACACGCGCCGCCAGGGATTGAGCGCTGTGCTCGGACGCAAGGCAAAATGTGTTGCCGAACAGCGAGTACCAGTGGCCGATCTCCGGTAGCTTGTTCAGCCGGGTCCACACCTGTTCTCTCGTCAGGTGGGTGTCGTCGAAGACGAACAGAAAGGCGTTCATGGTTCCTCCTTGCGTGCCGCGATCTGGGGCGGCGCCGTTTCCTGAACATTTTGCAGCTTTCGCTCTGGCTCTTCGAGCGGCTTCGTCTGTCCGCCGGCATCGTGAACATAGATCGAAAGTTCGGTTCGTCGCAGAACATATTCTTCTGACTGCAGTCGGTCCGGGTCCCGAAACATCCAGATGAAATAGGCCACTACCGTCGCGACGAAAGGCAGCGAACCCATGCCGAACAAGAGGTATTTGAAGATCGGGTCGTCATGAATTCCCGACGCGAGCCACAATATGAAAACACCCCCGCCCAAGAAGGAAATCGAGGACAGCGACCGCAATGCGTTGGGACGAACATGCACCACGTCTGCTTTGGAAATCAGAGCTTTAAAGGCGTCAAGCATCAGCAACTCTCCCCGGTCAACCGGGCCCGGCAAGTCTGGCGTATCAACTCCAGCGCCTCCGTCGGATCGAGCCGCCCGTCGTACAGCGCCCGCCCGGTGATGGCGCCGGCGAGTTTTGCGCAGTCGGGTTGCAGCAGCCGCTTCACGTCCTCGAGCGACGCCAGCCCGCCCGAGGCGATCACCGGGATCGCCACGGCCTGCGCCAGCGCCAGCGTCGACTCGATGTTCAGCCCCTGCAGCACGCCGTCGCGGGCGATGTCGGTGTAGACGATCGCCGCGACGCCGGCGTCCTCGAAACTGCGCCCCAGATCCCGCGCCGTCATGCTCGTCGTCTGCGCCCAGCCCTCGACCGCGACGAGCCCGTCCTTGGCGTCGATGCCGACCGCGACGCGGCCGGGAAAATTGCGCGCCGCGTCGCGCACCAGCGCCGGATTCTTCACGGCCGCCGTGCCGAGAATGACGCGGGTGACGCCGCGCTCCAGCCAATAGGCGACCGCCGCGGTGTTTCGAATGCCGCCGCCGAGTTGCGTCGGAATGCCGATCGCCGACAGGATCGCCTCCACGGCGGCCGCATTGCGCGCCGCGCCGGCGAAGGCGCCGTCGAGATCGACCATGTGCAGATATTCGAAGCCCTGCGCCTCGAAACGCCGCGCCTGCTCGGCCGGATCGTCGTTGAACACCGTCGCGCGGCCCATGTCGCCTTGCGCGAGGCGCACGCATTGACCGTCCTTGAGATCGATCGCGGGAAATAAAATCACGGGCGCCACCTCAGGAAATTGGCGATGAGAGCGAGACCGAGCCTCTGGCTCTTCTCGGGATGAAACTGCACGCCGGCGAGATTGTCCCGGGCGATCGCCGCGGTGACCGGCCCGCCATAGTCGGTCGTCGCCAGCACGTCGGCCGGTGAGGCCGCGCGAAAATGATAGGAATGCACGAAATAGGCGTGCAGGCCCGTTTCGCCCGTGGCGATTCCGGCAAAGAGCGGGTGTTCCCGCGCCAGCGTCAGCGTGTTCCAGCCCATGTGCGGGATTTTCAGCGCGGGGTCCCGCGGCTCGATCGCCGCGACTTCGCCTTCGATCCAATCGAGGCCGGGCGTCGCGCCATGTTCGAGCCCCCGCGTCGCCATCAGCTGCATGCCGACGCAAATCCCCAGGAAGGGCCGCCCGCGCCTGCGCGCCGATTCGACCAGCGCCTCGGTCAGGCCGGGGATGCGGGCGAGGCCGTCGCGGCAATCCCTAAAGGCGCCGACGCCGGGCAGCACGACGCGCTCGGCCCGCCGCACCACCTCGGGATCGTCGGTCAGCCGCACGTCCGCGTCCAGGACTCCCGTTTCGCGCGCGGCGCGCTCGAAAGCCTTGAAGGCCGAGTGCAGATTGCCCGAGCCATAGTCGATGATGGCCGTCGTCACGCCGGCGCCCCTTCGCCCTTGGGCAGCGGCGGCAAGGGCGGCAGCGGCGGGGGCGGGGGCGACGCGGGCGCGCGCCAATCGTGGAAGTAGATTTCTTCCGCCTCTTCGGCGTTGTCGGCGCGCACGACGCCGCTTTCCAGGAATCCGCGTCGCTCCAGCGTCCAGGCGAGAAGGCGCACGCCCTCGAAGCCGAGCGCCAGCGCCAGCGCCGTATTGACCAGCGGCAGAGCCTCTTCCGTCATGCCGAGCCTGGCCGCGCCGAGCCCGGCCACCGTCATGATCGCGGCCCAGCCGGCGGCGGCGAGAAAAGCGCGGTTCCACAACAGCCAGAGCGGGCCGAAGACGAAGGCCGGAATGGAAAAGCCGTCGCGCAGGAACACGAATTTCTCGCTCGCTCGGGGCTCGCCCGCCGGCGTATGCACGGTGAAGATCGCCATGTGGCCTCCATGGCCCGCTTTCCGCCCGGACGGAACCGTCCGAGCGGAAAGCCGGCATAATCAAGGTTCTGGAGCAAGTTCTCATCGCAAAAGTCTGTCAACTTTTGCGGAACTTGCTCTATTTGGTCAAAGTGCCCTTGGTCGAGGGCACGCCCATGCGGCGCGAATCGAGCGCCACGGCCTTGCCGAAAGCCCGGGCGAAACCCTTGAAGGCGCTCTCGGCGACGTGATGGCTGTTGACGCCGCGCAAGGTCTCCATGTGAAGCCCGATGCGGGCGTGCACGGCGACGGCCTGAAAGAATTCGCGCACCAGCTCCGTGTCGAAGGCGCCGATCTTTTCCGTCCCGAATTTCAGATCATAGACGAGAAAGGGCCGGCCGGACACGTCGACGACGACGCGGGTCAGCGCCTCGTCGAGCGGCACATGCGCGTCGCCATAGCGGGCGATGCCCTTGCGGTCGCCGAGCGCTTCGTTGACGGCCTGGCCGAAGGCGATCCCGACATCCTCCACCGTGTGATGGGCGTCGATGTGCAGATCGCCCTTGGCGGAAAGCTCGAGGTCGAGCGGCGCGTGGCGGGCGATCTGGTCGAGCATGTGGTCGAAGAAGCCGACGCCGGTCGCAATCTTAGCTGCGCCGAACCCGTCGAGGTCGAGGGCGACGGCGATTTGCGTTTCCGAGGTGTTGCGCTCGATCTTGGCGCTGCGCATGGAGGGGCTTTCGTCGTGGGGGCCGGGAGTCGGCTTGTAACAATTCCGCGAGGGATTTGCCAGTTTG
>Ga0265328_10000188_pt1 | contig 28670 bp, 26 predicted proteins | sample 41624metaG_FD_202086 | JGI IMG/M metagenome (GOLD analysis project Ga0265328, IMG submission 202086) | Rhizosphere microbial communities from Carex aquatilis grown in University of Washington, Seatle, WA, United States - 4-16-24 metaG | ecosystem: Host-associated > Plants > Roots > Rhizosphere...
CCGCCAAAGCCGACGAGCGGCTGATGTTGCCGCTGCGTTCGCTGACGCCCTCAAAAGACAATGTGCGCCGTTTCGCCAGCGAGGCCGGTATCTCGGAGCTTTGCGCCAATATCGCGGCGTTGGGGCTATTGCAGAACCTGACGGGCAGGAAGACCGCCAAGGGCAAATACGAGATTGAGGCGGGCGCGCGGCGCCTGCGCGCCTTGAAGGAGCTTGCCAAGCGCGGCGCCGTGATCGAGCCCGAAGGCGTCAAGGTGACCCTCGACTATCTCGTCCCGGTTTTGGTGAAGGGCGCGGAGCACAACGCAACCGAGCTTTCGCTGTCCGAAAACATCGTCCGCGAGAACATGCACACCGCCGACGAGGTGGAGGCCTTCCGCAAGCTGATCGAAGACGATCGTATGACCCCCGAACAGGTCGGGGATCGTTTCGGTAAATCCCCCATGACCGTCAGGCGGCGCGTGAAGCTGGCGAAGGTGTCGCCGCGCATCATGGAGGCTTTTCGCGCCGGCGACGTGACCTTGCAGCATCTGGAGGCCTTTGCGCTGTCCGACGACCATAAGGCGCAGGAGGCGACGTTTGACGGCCTGCCCGAATACAACCGCACGCCGGAGGCCATCCGCGCGCGGCTCGCAAACGAGAAGATCGCCGCCAGTCACCGCCTCGCGCAATTCGTCGGCGTGGAGGCCTACAGCCAAGCGGGCGGGACGATCACCCGCGACTTGTTTTCGGAAGACGACGAAGACGCGATCTTTCTCGACGACAAACCGCTTGTCGTCAGGCTGGCGACAGAGAAACTTGAGGCCGTCGCTGAGCAAACCCGTGGCGCCGAGGGCTGGAAATGGTCCGAGGTCTATCTCGCCGAGCACGAAAGCCGCAGCGGCTATTCGCGGCTCGCGACCCATGAGCGCGAACAGACGCCGCAGGAGCGCGAGGAGCTTTTCGCGCTCGCGGCCTATATCGAGGAGCACGAGGCGGCCTATGACAGCGGCGACATGACCGAGGAGGAGGTCAAGGAGTTTGACGCCAAGAGCGAGCGTCACGACGCTATCACCAATTCTTGCATCGTGTTCGACGCCGAAGAAATCCCCCTCGCCGGAATCATCGTCTCCCTAAATTATGCGGGCGAGGTTTCGATCAAACGCGGCCTATACCGCAAGGAGGAGGCCCACGACCTCGCCGCTTTGCAGCGCGCCCGTCAGGCCGCGGCGCGGGAGGCGAACGAAGCGGCGGGACTTGGGGAAGCGACGGGCGAGGAGCCCGGCGAAGGGGAAGGGCAGGGCGAAGGGGCTGGAGAGGGCGCCGCTCACACACCCGCGGCGCCGGTCGAAATCGAGGCCGAGGGTTACAGCCAAGCCGTCACCGAGGATTTGACGATCCTGCGCACCAAGGCGCTCGCCGTCGAATTGAGCCAGCGCCCCAATGTCGCGCTTCACGTCATCATTCACAAGCTGGCGGAGGTCGTCTTTTATCGCGGCGGCAACGGCAAGCCCTACGACTACACGGCGGGCGGTTCTTGCTTGGCTGTAACCGCGCAATCTCACGAGAAGCGGCAGGCGGCGCCGGACGAGGACAATTACGCGGCGTTCACGGCTTTCGACGAGCGCCATGTCGTTTTGGCCTCTCGGCTTCCGAACCGATACGCCGACCTCTGGGATTGGCTCATCTTGCAGGACGAGAAGACCTTGCTCGACGTGCTGGCCTTTTGCGTCGCCTTCCAGATCGAGGCGAGCTACCGCGATCATCGCGGCGCGGCGATTACTCACGCGGACCAGATCGCCCTCGCCATGAATTTCGACATGGCCGGACATTGGCGGGTCTCGCAGGGTTTCCTGTCGCGCGTCAGTAAGAAGACCATTGCGACGGCGGCGCGCGAGGCCGGATGCTCGGAAGACGCCATCAAAGCGATCGGCGCAGGCTCGAAAGCCGAAGCCGTCACCATCGCTCTGGAGGCGATGAAGGACCGCGAATGGCTTCCGCCTGTCTTGCGCAACCCCCTCGCGCCGCCCGTCGCCGCTGTCATCGAGGACGGCGAGGCATTTGAGGACGAGACGCCCGCCGCCGACCCGGAGGGTGAGGAGCCCGGCGAATTTGCGGATGACGGCCACGACGAGGCGGCAGCGCTTGAGAGCGTTTATGGCCCGGGCGACGCCGGCGAATTGACGGAAGCCGCCGAATAAATCTCACAGGGCCGCGCCTAGCGCGCGGCCCGCCCATTTCGAACCCGACGGATTTGCAGCCATGGCGAAACTCACCAAACAGCAGCGCAAGGCCCATGCCGAGGCCGAGGCGATCTTGACCAAGGACCGCATCACCGACGACGAGCGGGACTTTGTTTTTCAGAACTGGCACGAGGGCGCGACGCATGAGAACGGCGCGGCGGGCGCGTTCTTCACGCCCTTTGGCCTCGCTTGCGACTTCGCGCTCGACGGGGCAGGGCGGCGCGTCATCGACCTTTGCGCCGGCATCGGCGTGCTGTCCTACATCATCCACCACCGCAGCAAATGGGGCGAACGCCTCGCCGAGATCACCTGCGTCGAGATCAATCCGCGCTATGTCGCGGTCGGGCGAAAACTCCTACCGCAGGCGCGCTGGATCAATGCCGATGTTTTCGACTGGCGGACGCTCGACCTCGGTCACTACGACGTGGCGATTGCCAATCCGCCCTTTGGTCGCGTCAGACGCTCAAACGACGCGCCACGCTATCGTGGCCCGGAGTTTGAGTTTCACGTCATGGACATCGCCCGCGAATTCGCGGATCGCGGCGCGTTCATCGTGCCGCAGGAGTCCGCGAGCTTCCGCTATTCCGGGCGTCAATGTTTCGACCGCCGCGCCTCCGGGCGCGGCGTCGATTTTGAGCGCGCGACAAGCGTCTACATGGACATCGGCGCGGGCGTCGACACCCACTTTCACCGCGACGAGTGGAAAGACGGCGCGCCCCTGTGCGAGATCGTTTGTATCGACTTCGAGGCGGCGCGCCAACGCGAAGCGGAGGAAAGGCGGCGCCTCGACGCCTATGCGCCCTCGGTGATGCAGCCCGGTGAACAAATGGCCTTGTTGTTGTGAGGCAAAGGCGAGCTGAGGCGCTCGCCCGAGGGGAACCCCGCGCCGCGTTCCCCTCGACCCCTCCCCACCCCTCGCCGCCGCCCATCCATCCCCGACGCCCCAAGCATCCGCCGCCTCCCGCGCGGGGGCTTGTCCAGGCGCGGGCGGCCTTCCTTTCCGCTATGTCCTATGCAGAATATTGAACCATGCAGATCAAAGCGAAGGCGCTCGCGCGAATCTTGGGAGGCCATGGCGCAGGCGGGGGCTTCCTGTGTCGTTGCCCGGTCGCGAGCCATGGCAAGGGGAGGGGAGATTTGCGCCCGTCACTCGCCGTCCGCGATGGCGACCGCGCCCTGATCTACAATTGCTTTGCGGGGTGCGATCCCCGTGATGTTCGGGCCGCGATCGACAGGCTCGATGTGAACGGGGCGCCCCGCCTCAACCCGTCTCCCGCGCCGGCCCGCGCGAAGCGCAGAACGACGACAGCCGGCGCCCTCGACCTCTGGCGTCAGGCGCAGCCCATCGCCGGCACTCCCGTCGAAACCTATCTTCGCGCGCGCGGCTTTATGGAGCCGCCGCCCGCGACGATCCGGTTTTTGCCGCGCTATCCCTATTCTAGCCGGAAATCCTTCGCCTGCATGATCGCCGCCGTTCAGGCGCCGACGCGCGAAATCGTCGCCGTGCAGTTGACTTTTCTTCACTCTGGCGGACGGCGGAAAGCCGATGTTCTCGAGCCGCGCCGCGCCATCGGCCCGCTGGGCTCGGGCGCGCTACGCCTCGCGCCGGTCGCGGAACACATTGGCCTATCTGAGGGCTTCGAGACCGCATGGGCGGCGCAACTCATGTACGACATGCCCGTTTGGGCCGCGCTTGGAAACAAACGATATTTGAAGGTCTTGTTCCCTACCGAGGTCAAACGCGTGACGATCTTCGCCGACGATGACGCGCCCGGCCTGCTCTATGCGGAGAAATTCAGGGAGGCGCGCCCGGCGCTCGGCGTCGAGATTGTGACGCCCGGAGGCGGCATGAACGACTTTTCGGAAGTTCGGCAGCGCGAGGGTGGAGGCGCGAAAGCGACGTGCGACCTCGCCGTTGTTCGCTAAAGCTTCGTCGGAACCATAGTGCTAACTTAACAATATGGCCGACGTAGAGGCCAGTTTACCGGGGGTAGGCGCGCCGCCAAGCCCGACTTGCGCCGATCCCGGCCTTCGCATATGCTTCGCTAAACTATGTACCGTGAACCGCTTCACGAAGGAGCGAGCATGCACGTCGAGCCGCAAATCCCCGCCCATCGAGGGTCAGAATGGCCCCGACCGGTCGCAGCTCGTCAAGGCGACCCTGCGGGCGCGCATCGCGCGGCCTTGACGCGCCGCCCGGTCGAGGCCCGGTCCCATGCAAATTCTCTCGGGAGGTTTGCAATGTGCCGGGTCGCGACTTGTCTGATCCTCGCGACGCTGGGCATCGCGCCGACGGCCGCTCAATCAGCGGCGCATCGCGTACTCGCGGAAAAACTTGACCTCACCCAATCGCCGATGGGCAACGTGCAGCTTCAGATTTGGAGCGACAAGCTCGACGCAATCATCGCAAACCGGCGTCAGCTTCTCAGCACGGTCCCGAACCTCAATCTGAAACTCACCACGACGGCCTTTACAACTTCCTTCAAGGACGGCGACCGAACCATCGTCGTCTCCGCCGTGCATTATCAATGTGCCACGTCACACGACACGCCTTTCAAGCTCGAATGCCCCGCGCGCGTCGTAGAACTGCGCGGCGGGAAAATCCTGCTCCTTGCGGAAGTTGCCGATTTTCCGATCTCGGCGAAGCGCGGTGAAGCGGGCTTCGACGCTTCGACGAACAGCAACACGCAATACATGACCGTCCTGACCTTCGATCCGGCCGATCAGCAAATCGCTGCGAAGGTCACCTACGACGGCGAGACCAGCAGCGAAACACCCATCAAATTGCGATAGGCGAGCATTCCAATGCGACACCCCGTTTCCGCGCATTCAGCTTGCATTGCGGGCCTCATCATTGCCGCTCCCCCAATCGCCCTTGCTTGCGCCACTTACAACGCGGCGCAGGTCAGCCAAGCCATTCAGAATTCGCCCTATTCCAGCGACGCGCTGAAAAGCAGTTCTTGTACGTGGGGCGGCGCCTCGCAGGCTGAGTCGGGGGGAAACACCTGTAGCTCCAACGGCAATAATTTCGGCGTGTTGCAGCTCACGAAGGACAATCTCCCCGATGGCGTCACGTCGAGCCAATATTTGAATATGTCGCTTCAACAGCAGGTCGACATTTGGATTCAACAAGCCGGACCAACCACGCAGGGCCGAGCCTTCAACACCCTCAATGGTGACGTTGGGCAGTCCATCTATGGCTACCCGGTTACGCAAGGCACGGTCGCCGCGTGCGCCCAATTCGGCGGCCTCATTTGCTCGAAAGACCTCGCGTCCCTCAACGCCTCCGGACAATGCCCGAGCCAGGGTAACGGAGGCGTTCGTGCTACCGGAGCAACGCTTCGGAACGGCACCGCAAATCTTGACGGCAATTGGCAAAGCATCTGTTCCTGGGGGCAGGTCATTCAAAAAAAGATCGACGCCTCGGGATGCAGCAACGGAAATCAGACGTCTCCGACTCAGCCGATAAATTGCCCCTCGCCAACCCCCGCCACAGGCGGCTTGATAGCCGGGGCTCCGACCTCCGGCACACCAGCTGCCACGCCGCTCCCAAGCACAGCGAGCCAGCCCGCTGTCGCCAGCACCGACGTAGTTGTTTCAGGCGCCCAAATCTAGCGCTGGTGGCGTTGGCGCGCGGAGAAGGAGGGGCGATCAACTGGACGCGGCTGTCATGCCGTCCTTCGCCGCCAACGCCCTGCGTCTTCAGCTTCACGCGCTCGCCTATAATCTCGGCAATTTCCTGCGGACCTTGGCGACGCCGGAACCGATCCAGGAGTGGTCGCCGACGACGCTCAAGGAAAAGCTGATCAAGATCGGCGCGAAGGTCGTCAGCCATGGGCGTTATGTCGTTTTCCAGATGGCGGAGGTGGCCATTCCACGGGGTCTGTTCGCGGACATTTTGCGGATGATCGCAGAGGTGCGACCGCCGCCCTTGACGTCGACGGCATAGAGCGTTCGCGCGTCATGAGTTCGAGCAAAACCACGGGAGAAGTGCGTCCAAATGGAGAGCAATTCATTGAAATCCCCTGGCGGACCGGCGATTACGGCTGCTCCTCCGCCGTCGTGCGCCTCTTTGGAGCTTTCCGCCACGGCTCCGCCTTGTCAAAAACGCCCGATTGGAGGAAACTTCCGCTCGGATCGGGAGCCATCCGGCGAATCCCAGATCAAAGAGGGGATGACAATGAGGGCTCTTGCGAAAGTCGCAATTTCTTGTCTCTTCGGTGTTGTCACGCCAGCCTTCGCGGGAGGCCTCCTAGGGGACGCTATCTCGGCAGTTGGTAACGTAGTAGCCCCCAATTCTAACATTGGAAAGCCGCTCGACGAGCTCAACAGAAACCTCAAGCAAAGTGCACCTGTTTACGGGACAGTCGAAGAAGGGGCGTCGTCAGCGGTGCGGAACGTCACACGTGAATCTATTGTCGAGTCTGCTGGTCCGGTTCTTGCCGGCCTTATACAGGCCTCAAGAAACGATACGCTGAACGGAGGAGTTCAAGATGTACCGGTTGACGTTCGAAACGTCATGGCCCGGTTCTATGGATTCGACATTACTGCGGGTATCCGGTTTCGTATCGGACAAGGGGGCGATCTCGCGATCGCCTCGAACGCATTTCGCTACGGCGATGCGATCGCCATCACACTTGTTGACCTGATCGTTTTTCGGGACCAAGCGACAGCACAAGATTTGTCGGTATGGGCGCATGAACTGCAACATGTTCAACAGTTCCGCAGTTGGGGCCTTATGGACTTCTCGAAGCGCTATGTGCGAGACCATCAAGCGGTCGAGAACGAAGCGTACGCAACGCAAGATAGATTTCGGGCTTGGGCGCAAACCAACTTAGCTTACAATGCTCCCCCCGCTTCCGTTAACATGCCTCCCGTGCAGCAACTATCTAGCATCTGCGGCACGCCCGCTGGCCTCTGCGTGATACCCGGTGTGGTGCCTATCGGTATCGGTTGTTGGTGTGGTTCGGCAGGCGGCCCGATCAATGGTCAAATCATCCCGCAGTAGGCTCAGTAATTTACGGCATCTCGCCGTACTAAGCGAAAGAAAGGCTATCTCCGCCAGACCCCTCCTGCGACACCGCAGGGCTATTCAGTTCTTAATATTTCACGATGATATCGAGCAGAAAGTCGAGATCGAGCGCGGCGCGCCATCGGGCGTTTTTGATGTTTTCTTTTCTGTCCGCGCGGAGCAGATTGTAGGCGAAGGAGCGGAGTCGCGCCACGATGTCTGGGTTCTTGCGGATGCGCGAGGCTTCCTCGGCGAAAGTTGCGTCGCGCAGGTGATGGCTGCCGTCCTCGATGCGCCGATGCCCACGAATCCAAGCGTTCCATATCAAGAGCGTGGAGTCTAGTGGTCAGGCCTATTCGCACGTAGTCTCGCCCTACCCAAACATGGCGGCCATCGCTCGAGGAAAGCGCTTTTGATTTTCGGCGGCATGCTTTACGAATTATGGCTGACGCTGCATGGAGCGGCTTTCGAGGCGAGAATGGCAGAGTTGCTGACCCCAGAGATTGTGCTAGCGCGATTCGATTCCATGCGCTCGAAAGTGGTGAGCGCGATCAAGGAAGGCGAGAAGCTGGCCGAGAAGGTTCCTGCATTAAATGAAGCGGCGAAGCGTTTCGAAAATGCAGCTAACCTTGTCTCGGAAGCGCGTCTGTCGCTGGTAGTGCTTGGCGCTGAAGGCTCCGGAAAGTCGACCCTAATCCGAGGTATTCTTGGTATTGAATTGGCGCCCATCGAAGCAGACGAGCCGGGCACGGTAGCCCCAATTTATATCGCTTATGGCCCATCGGCAGAGCCAATATTCGAAGTCCGGTTCTTAAGCAAGAAGGAACCGAAGATTTGTAACAAGGATAGCTATTACGATTACATGCGACAATCAAAGAACCCTGACAACAGGGAAGGTGTAGAGTGCGCCTTCGTACGTGTGAAGCACTCCCTCCTCGCCCATGGTCTCGTGTTAGTCGATATGCCTGGGACTGGCGGTTGCTCGGACGTAGTGCGCATGCAAGCGCAAGAGTTCATCCATGATGAAACGGCGGCAGTCATCGGTGTTGTCTCAAAACGCGACTACCGCCCGCTCATTGACATTGCACAAATGTTTGTAGGTATTGACGGGAAGCTTAAATTCCAAGCGATTGTTTCCAACCGCTGGAGCGATACCTTCGTTGCGGAGGGTTCGCTGGAGCCGCTGCCTGAGGAAGAAGTGGCCAGGATCATTGAAAATGGACGCCTTAAGGCATACGAAGTGATTGAAACGCGCATTCGTGAATTTGGGCTCCAAGGTACGTTTGCTCAGGATATAGTATTCGTTTTTAGCGCAAACGCTCTCTACAAACGTAGTGGTCCAATAATGACGGCACCTCACCATAGGGAGATGAGTAGATTTTTTCATTCTATCTCCCGTTATTTACAAGAAAACGGTCTTGGCATGGCGATTCAGTCCGCAGCGCGAGAGGGGGAGGATGTGCTCGGCGTCATTTCAAGCCACGTCAACTTACGCAGAGACATCCTTCGACGTATCCTTGCCGGCGACAAAGACCTGTTAAGGCTATACAGGGAACACAAGCTCGCATCATGGAACTCGCTGTGGACTAACAAAGGTTATAGTCAAGTGCGCCGTCAACAATTGAAGGACATGGCTTGGGATGAGTGCTTAGCCAGAGTAAAGGAGCATCAACGTGAAACGATTAGGAAAATCGACGCGCTGATCAGTGAGTTGAGAAGGCTGCCCAAGGGAACGACGTCCGGCGCGATCCGTGACAAGGTTGCCCGCGCACGAAGTGAGAACGCTGACCAAGTAGAGATGCTGAATGCAGAGCTTGCCGAGGTCCTCATGAAAGCTCGGGACGCGCTTACAGCCGATGCCAACCAAGTCCTCTCTCGCATTCTCGAGAGACTGCCCGTTTTGGAAAGTCATGGCGGCGTAAGCATGACGCTAACTCCAGAAGATATTATGCGGACTGCTATCCGCGAAATAAATGACGGCAGCGGACGCCAACTCTTTAAATTTACCGGTGGGGCGCTTGGCGCAGCCGGCGGACTAGGCCTTGGCACCAAGGCCGCAGCAATGATGTTTTTAGCACCAGATCCAACCTTCATTACGCAAACGATCGGTCTCCTCCTCGGCGGGGCGGTCGCATTCGGGGCTGTGGACATAGCCGCTGCGCGGCTGCTGGGAAATGAGATCGAGGCTGCTGTTAAAGAACTTACAAAGATGAAGAATCAGATTTCAGACGAAAAATTGCGCGATAAGCAGTTTCATGCTCTTAAAACCCATGTGATGGATACAATTGATCGTGTTTGCTTGTCAGTAAATGAGGCATTAACACAGCGGCTCAAAGAGATAGATACCTTAATACAATATCCAGCCACCAGCAGTAATAGCATCAACGCGGAATTGGGGAGCTTGGACGCGCTAGGCAGGTCAGTTGACAGCTTAGAAAAACGCCTCTTAGCCATTCGTGGTGAAGCGTGGAACTTATCTCAAGCAACTGTCGAATCATAGAGCGAAAGGCATAACCTATGTTCGACAAGATCATTCGCGCTTTCATTAAGGCATGCGATTCAAACCAATACACAAGAAGATGGTCTGCATTTGTATTGGGCGCAATCACGTTTATTTGTATATTAGCATTGATGAATATTTGTTACTGGCTACTATCTATTATGTGGAATATTACACAGTCTACTCCCTTCGAAAAATGGGGTATTGCGCTCGCAATCACACTCTCCTTCCTAGGTAGTGCTTTGGTATTTTATTTTGTAACTCGCCAACGAGGCGGGTTCGGAGGCAATGCGGTCTATCAGGTTGATGGCGATGCGGTCCATCAGGTTCATCATCAGGTTGATAAATTAGTCATTGATCAGTCGTCGGAGTGGGAGAAAGAGGTTGAAACAGATCCTACTGTAGTGAGCGATGAAGTGAGATGCTCTTTGGAGCAAGGGCAGCCGTTGATCATCGATACCGTGAAGGAAAAGTTTAGACAAGCTATGAAACAGGCAAAGGAACATCGTGATATAGATTCATTCGCTGCGGCCGAGATCGCGATTACAAGACTTCTAGAAGTATGTCCAGAGTCAACAGACGTAGCGCAACTTATCGCCTTGTCACGCTGGGAGCTTGACAAATTGAGACGAGGCACACGCGCTTGAGACTGACCGTGCCCGCGACCGCCGCACTCGGCTTTGCTGTGATAGACGTGTCGTCTCTCCCTTCAGCCGCCGCCACGAGGGCCAAGTTCGCCGAGTCGGCTCTGACCCCTTGCAGTACGATATTACATTGCGTGGGTACGCGGCCGGGCGACCGCCCGATCGGAAATTTCAGTCACGCCGGGAGTCATTAATGCGGTGGATTTCGGTTTTGGCGATCTTGATGGCGGCAAGCGCCGCCGGGCTCGCCGCCAGCCTCTGGATCTGGCATGGGAAGTCGCAGGTCCGTTACGAGCGGGACCGCACCACCCTGGAGTGGCAAAGCGCCAAACTGGCCGAAAAGGTTCGCTCTGTCGGAGCCGTTCCGGACGCTTGGGGTGCCGGTCTCTTCTTGTCGGACAGGAGTTTGCTCGGAGTCGCGTCCACCCTGAAGGGAGTGCGGATCGCGTCCGAGAAGGACGATGTCACTTTGACATTTGATGACCTGTCGATCAGGTCCAAACCCTCCTTCATGGAATTCGAGATCTCGCTCAGCGCCAGTTCACCGAGCCGGAACGCGGCGCTGAAGGTGAAGGCTGTGGCCGCGTTGGTCTTCGCGGGTATCATCCTGAGAGACGAGCAGACTGCGATCCTACGTTTCGAGTTAATTCCCATCGAAATTGTACCGGCGGTCGAATGGTACGGCTTCGACTCGAAGGCCGGCAAGCTAGCGTCGGACCTCATCGCGGGCGAGCTTCTCGCAGAAATGATCGGGAGCGCGCCCATCGAACTGCCTGTGCCGAACGGCTTTTCGGCCGACTTCGACGGCGAACGGACCGGGACCGCCCCGATCAACAAGGATCTCGGCTCCAAGCTGACCTACTCGCTGACATTACCACCGATCAAGTTGGTCGGATCGCTGCAAGCTTTGTCGCCCCTTTTCCTGCGGGGCGGGCTATGGTTGCTAGCGTCCGAGAAACCGATCGACGGACTTTCTGCGCTTCCCGGTCCTGCCGGACGTTCACAGGAGACGCTGTCCCGCGAGACTAAGGAAATCCAATCGAAACTTGAAGCGCTCGGTGCACCAGCAGGCGACGCAGTCGTCTGGATCGGCTCCGAACTGCTGCTCTCCGCCGCAAATCGGGTCGCTGCCCTGCCAGTGGACCAGCGGCGGGTCTCGTTCCGATCGACCAAGGTGGAGGGACGCATCGTCGAAAAGAAATGGCGCGACGATGTGCTCGGCGACGGGGGAGCGTTTGCGGAATTCGTGGACAACAACTCGGTGACAGGCAGCGCCGTCGTGAATCGGCTCACTCCCAAATGGGTCCCCAATGTGGGGCTTGATATGGAAACGCAGGTCGAAGCTCATGCGGAAGCGAAAGTGCATGTACACGTCGACCCTTTGATCGGGGGCGGTGTGGGCACGTCGCTCGGGCTCGTTGGCAATGCCGCCGCAGCGGTAGGTGCGACCGTCGCTTTTTCGGCGGACACAGTGGAAGGCGCTCGGGTGCTGGTTGCCAGACCCAAAGCAAGGTGTGGTTCGATTACCATCGGCCTTAAAACCGATGGGAGGGCCAAAACTGACTTCGGATGGATGACGGTGCCGTCGATCGGAATCATACGCCACCAGCCAATCGATCTTTCGGTCGTGGCACCGGCTTCAATCCTTGACGACTTGCCGCGGACCATCGACGGCCGGGACGGCCAAGGCGGTTCCCGCGTGCTCGACCTGAAGACGCGCAAGGTGACGGTCGAACCGGCGTGGCGCTACATGTTTACGAAAATCGCGGTCATGGATGCGAAGGCCACAACGTCCGGCTGGCTTATTGGCGCGCGGATCGAAATCGCTCCGACGCAGCACCCGGTCGATGCGGCGGCTCTGGCGCAGCAACGGGACAAGATCCGTTCGGCGGTCGCGCAGCCGGGCTCAAATTCGTGTGCAGACGACGGCTCGACTGAAGTCACGTTCGGTGACGTTCGCATTGGGCCGAACAACGAAATTGTGAAGTTCATGGTGGGCCTCGGCAAGTTTACCCAGGAGATGGCCAACCGGATCCCCCGTGAAGTGAATTCCGAGAAGCTTAAGGAGTGGATCAAGGACCCGCAAGGTTCCTTCGCCAGAAGCGATCCGGGAAAGGTGGTTGGGGGGGTGGTCAATACCGTCACAAAGCCGGTCCAGAGCTACTGCAAGCACAACTGGTGCCCGTAGCCATGGGCCCATGCGCAGTCTTTCCTGTCCGCTTCACCCTTTTTTGGCGGATGCCGCGCGACAATCAACATGAGGGCGTCTCATTCAGATTGATGGTGTGGAACGGCCCCGCTACCGACAGCATCTGAAGTGCTAAAACGTGGTCGTTGCAGACAACGCCACAAGGTAGGGAGCCGTTCCGTGAAGCAGGTTAGCACCATCGGCCTGGATTTGGGCAAGAACGTTTTTCAAATTCACGGCGCCGATGCCGAGGGCGCGCCGATCTTCAATCGGAAACTGCGTCGAGCCGAGGTCCTGCGCTTTTTCGAGAAGCTTCCCCCGTGTCTGGTCGGATTGGAGGCGTGCGGCGGTTCGCATTATTGGGCACGCGAGATCGCGGCGCTCGGTCACGACGTGCGGTTGATCCCACCAGTTTATGTGAAGCCATTCGTGAAGCGAGGCAAGACAGACGCGGCGGATGCGGAGGCTATCAGCGAGGCCGTGACCCGTAAGACAATGCGTTTCGTTCCGATCAAATCAGCCGATCAGCAAGCGGCCGTGATGGTGCTCAAGACACGCGCCCTTTTGGTCCGCCAGCAAACTCAGGCGATCAACGCGCTTCGCGGGCATTTATCGGAGTTGGGCGTAATAGCCGGTGTCGGCGTGACGAAAGTGAAGGCGTTGATCGAGATTGTACGGGACGAAGCGAACGATTGCCTGCCGAAGGCCGCCCGGCTGGCTTTGGGCGAAATCGCCGATCAGATCGAGGCATTGACGCGCCAGATTGACAAGCTCGAACGAGGAATCGTCGCCGAGGCGAAGCGCGACGCGGACATGCGGCGGCTGTCCGCGATTCCGGGCGTCGGAGCGATCACGGCGGCCTCCGTCAAAGCGCTGGTTCCGGATCCCGACGGGTTCAAATCCGGCCGTCACTTCGCCGCCTGGCTGGGACTGACGCCAAAGTCCCATTCGAGCGGCGGCAAGGAGCGGCTCGGCGGCATATCGAAAATGGGCAATCCGACGCTCCGCTCGCTGCTCGTTTGTGGCGCGACGTCAGTCCTACGGCGAGCGAAGGGCAACGACAAGGCGCCGCGATGGCTAATCGGACTTTTGGCACGTAGACCCTTCAAGGTCGTCGCAGTCGCGCTCGCCAACAAGATGGCACGGATCATCTGGGCGCTGCTCACCAAGGGCGGGACGTATCGGAATACTGGCGCGGCAAGTAGCGCGGCGAGCGCTTGAGCCCAGAGAAAGAGGCTTATTGCGTTGTCCCAGGTTTGCCTAAATGTGGTATCGATCGCGAGTTGAGCCTCGCTTCGGGGCTCCGAAGGGACAGCCCATGGCGAGGGGGCGATCGCTTACGGAATTCCAGACGGAATTTCCCGACGAGGCGAGCTGCGCGGCGTTCCTGTTCAAACGGCGCTGGCCGGATGGCTTCGTGTGTCCCGGTTGCGGCAACGATCGCGCCGCCGCGCTGAAGAGCCGCGCATACACCTTCGAGTGCTATGGCTGCCGCCGCCAGACTTCGATCACGGCGGGCACGGCGATGCATCGGACGCGGCTGCCGCTGACGACGTGGTTCTGGGCCGCGCATTTGATGGCGACGCATTCCAACGGCATGTCGGCGCGGCAGTTGGAGGATCAGCTCGGCCTCACCTACAGAACGGCGTGGTTGCTGGCGCAGAAACTGCGGCGCTCGATGGTCGATCCGGATCGCGAACCGCTGGAAGGCGTCGTCGAAGTCGATCAGGCCGAAATTCCCTTCCGCGAAGGCGACACGTTCTTCGAACCGGGTGACGCCGGCAAAATCCTCGTCATAGGCGCGGTCGAGGTGATTGAACGCGACACCCATCGGTCAAAACCACGACCCAAACACGCCAAATATCTCGATACCCGTTCTGGCCGCGTCCGCCTTGCGGTAACCGCCGACAACACGGCGGCCTCGCTCGAAGCTTTCGTGCGGGCCAACGTAAAACCCGGCGCGACCTTGTTGACCGACGGCCATGCCTCTTATCCCGGATTGACCGATTACCGGCACGATCCCCGCATCGTCGGCAAGATGGCCGCGCACATCGTTCTGCCCTGGATTCACCGGGTCTTCGCGCTGATGAAGCGATGGGGGCTGGGCACGTATCATGGCCTGCGCCGCAAACATGCCGACACATATCTCAATGAGTTCGTATTCCGCTACAACCGCCGCTTCTACAGACATGCGTCGTTCGAAACAGTTCTTGGCCTCACGGCGCGCCACACGCCGACCAGCTATTGGGACATCGTCGGCCGCACCAATCCACGTAAGGGAACCGCGACGCCTCGCCGCGCGCCACGAAGCAGAAAAACAGCGACCGGAATGCGACAGGACGGCATCGGCGGCGCGAAGACGGAGGGACAAAATCAAGCCGCTACCGCGCAGCCGGCACTAAATGTGGGCGAACCTGGGACAACGCAATAAGCCTCCAGAGAAAGCCGGGATGGACTGACCGGCGCAGACGCCGGACAGAGGCGAGGTGCACAATTAGACGATGATTCCACGGGACGAAATCCCGAGACGAGAGAGGCCGGCGCGACAATGCGCTCACAGCGCGTCAGATTGATCAGCCCCTCGCATCGCGAATTTCATCAAGGCCAGCGGTCTATGACCGCGCTGAAAGGCCGAACATATGACCGCACCGTTCCTGCTGGATGAAATGTCTGAAGAAAGTGCTTGCCTGGCGGGCCGTTCCACATATGTCTCGGCATAGGCGGAAATCGGGGGCTTCCGTTTAAATGTCCTTGACAGCCAAATACCGCGATCTTCGCGGCCTGAACTTGTCTGAACGCTCGTCTGGGGTCGCCGGCGATATTTTCGCGACGCTCGCGATCGTTACCCTGAGAATGATGATTCTGGCTGTCCGGGACATGGCTCCAGACTCGCACACTCCAACGTCATAGTGAATATTATACCCGAGTCAGTGCACTAACGATACTTTGACCATTGTCGAGCCAAGGACCAGCTGAGCCAGCCGCAGGTTATGACCACAACAAAGTAGAAGTATAGCTGAAGCGGTGGGTAGATCCACGGCATGTTGTCCTTCACGTCCTGAATACACATCTTCGACGCGAATCCGCCCTGCAGCGAGAAGTCATGCAGAAACCTCAGGTGGTCAAATCCGAGGCACGAGTCTGAGGCTGGGACGAAATCAGTACAGAACTGCACTATGAAAAAGGTCGCCGCAAGGGTGGGGAACGCAAAAAGCAGGTAAGGCAACCCGCCATTCCTCCGTTTTCCCTTGCCGCGGATCTCTTCGAGGATCTCGTACCTCGCAATTTCAAGGTTGTCGGATTCCAATTTCGTTGAAATGAGAAACAGAATCGCGAGGATTGGTCCCCCAACGACGATCACTCCCTGGCTTACCGCGATCGATATGCCTAGGAACGAGCCATTCCCTGCGGCCTGACCGGTTCTGGTCAAGGCGCAGAGGAATATGAGGAGAAGGCATCGATTGCCGAGAGTGCGAAGGAATGCGATTTCCGCCGTAAGATAGGGAAGCATTTGCCATGTTCTCAAACGAGAGCCATAAGGGTCGGCAAGGCTGCAGTCTAGCCGACCAATTGAGGTACTTCAAACATTCCAGCAAGAGCTTTGCTATGCCCCGCCGCCATCAACCAGTTTACACAGGCCGGCAGAAATGATAGGAAGTCACATTAACCATTTGATATAATTGGTATTTTAGTTCCATAATGCGAATTATGCGAATCAAGCATTTGACAAAAAAACACGGCCGCGTACGCCCGGGTTATCCATAACGTTGCGTCACGGGACCGTCAGTCGATAACCACGATCGGATGGCCCCTGTGCTGTGGCAGGCCGGGAAAGCGAGAATAGCAGATCTGACGGTTGCCCGACTCGTTGGGCCGACGCGCTCCGTAGACGCTTTCCATGCTGAAGAATGTTTGTCCGTGGGCATCGGTCGCAAAACCGCTATATCCATTCTGGATAAGCCGGTGAACGCTACCCTCTGTCCTATCAACGTTGATGTAGCAGAGTTTGGCGCACTCTGCCACGACGTCGTCAGCAGAGGGCCTAGTGGACGGATCGTAATCGAGGCACCGCTCAACAATCGCCTGGAGTTCTGATGCAAGGGGCTTGAATTGCGAGTTCGCGGTCATGAAGGCAGGCCAGGGATTCCGCGTCCGGTTCTTGACATTGACGGCCGCATCGAGAAAGACGCCGAACGGAAAATCGCCTGCGAGAATACGAAACATCAAAGCGCCGAGTGACCAGATGTCGGCTTCTTTGCCGGGGTGGTCACCTTTCCGCCGGAACATCATTTCAGGCGCCATATAAGGCAACGCCCCTTTGATAGTACCCGAGGTTGATCGTGTTAAATCGCCTCCATCTTGCGCCGCCAGAGCGAACACTTCTTCGGTCAAGGTGGCTATTCCGAAGTCCGTGATCTTCAACTCGTGAAGATTGACGCCCATTTCGACTATGATGTTGCTGGGCTTCAGATCGCGATGGACGACGCCGGCGTGATGGGACGCAGCTATGCCTTTCGCCAGGTGACTGAGGACGCGTGCTCCTAGGTGCGGATCCACAGCTCCAAACCGCACAAGCTTTTCTTCCAACGTTTGCCCTTCGACATACTCTTCCACTAGAAATTGCTGACCGCCTTCTTCGAAATAGTCGTATGTCTTTGCCACGTTATGATGATTGACGCGCGCCGCGATCACAGCGCTTTGGCTGAATCGCTTGACTTGCTGACCCGGCTGTGGGGTCTTCACCGCGACATCGATTTCTAACAGTGTATCGCGCGCAAGATAAACATCCTGCATGCCGCCGCGGCCGATGTGCCGGACAACATTATAGCGTCTAGAGACTATATCGCCAGGCTTCATGGCATCACCTCAGGCATCGATACATCGAATGTTACAAACTTCCGCGCCTGCCCCGCGTTGCCAAAGGTTATAACACAGCACCCTGGAACGACATCGCCGATTTTCGCGGTGGAATTGTTAAGAAAGACAGCGCCTGTCGCGCTGATAACGATGAACTGCGTTCCGTTGTACTCGATCCCGATAGACCCCGTCGACCCTGCGCTAACGTTTACCTTTCGGTTCTTGCGATCCAGATGATGCGTCGCGCCGCCAAAGACAACAAGCGCTCGATGCTGATTTTCGAGAAGTTGCTGCTGCAGAACGAACTGAACCTCGGCCATACTCGGCCTTTTGGCCGGGCTGCGGGCAAGGCATCTATGCACCAGGGAAATCGTTGGCGCTGACAGACCCGGCAAACTTGCGGAGAGCGCCGGTAAAGAGATCGGCTGAGGCGGCTGTTGGGCTAGTTCCGTCGGGGGGCTCGTGCTCAGCAAGGCCAACGCAGTCGCGCCAAACGCGTAAACGTCGATTGACGCGTCGAAACTGATCGTCTTTTCGCTCCAGAGCTCGGGCGCCATGAACACGGGAGTGCCGATGATACTTCTGGTCTTTGCAGCGTCCAATGACCGCGCAAGCCCAAAATCGATGATCTTAATGACCCCTTCCTTGTCCAGGCGAATATTGTTCGGCTTTATATCTCGATGGATGACGCCGGCTTCGTGAATATCACGCAGGCCGCATGCGATCTGCCACAGGGTATGGATATATTTGCGGTTCGGTTTGAAGGTGCCGATCTGGAGGTTTTCGCCGTCAATAAATTCCAGAACGATTGCGGTTTCAGGCTGGCGTCTATCGAACAATTGGACGACGTCGTAGAGCTGAACGACGTGTTTCGAGCGAAGTTTAGCGAGAGCCTTTTGCTCGTCCAGCAATCGACGCTCTTCGATTCCTTTTTGCAGGCGCTTGAGGATGACGCGGCGTTGCAGATGCGTGTCCACGCATTCTGTGATTTCGCCCATTCCGCCGGCGGCGGTGGCACCCGTGGGCGTATATCTACCGGCTATCGTCATCGCCGTCCTTTGCATCCGCGGATTTTTCAATCTGGATTTCGAGTTGAACGTCTTCGTTCGGAGATCTGGGGTCCTGCCCAGTCTTTTTTGACGCTCGACGCGCTCCCTTCCGCTCCTTCCGATATGCGTCCTGCTTTTCAGCATCCGCTTTAGGTGGATTGGCCTCAGGCGCTGCAACAGCCTGGGGCGGCGGAGTTTGGTTGATATCGCGGACCCAACTGATCGCCATCGTGCCGAAGGGGTCCCAGATTTGGACTCCCCCCTCTTGGCCTCGTGCAGCCGGCGTCGACAACGCCTGCAGATCGATCAGGGCCATAGATGCGTTGTCATGGCCGCCACACCAACGCGCCAGGGCCGATAATCTATCGGCCGCAGCCTTCGGTTCCGGCGCGTGGAAGAGAACGCTGGCGAGTGTGTCCGCGTCGATGTAGTGGATCCCGTCGGTGGTAAGGGCCAGTTCCGTGACGCCTGAGGGAACAGTCCGGATATGGGCGCGCATGCCTGTTCCCATCCCGACGAACTGAAGCAGTTCGCGACCGTGACCGCCAACGGCTTCCTCAAGGGAATCGTCTACCGTTAGGCGCTCTACCTTCACACCCTTGCCGCACGCATAAATTCTACTGTCGCCGAGATTGATGATGACGGGCGAAGCTCCCGCTTCGAACAGCAGCGCTGAGAAAGTGGCCCCCCCTCGCCCGGCAGCGAACGCATAGACTGTGTCATTGGCGTGGGCGATGGCGGCCGCCGCACGCTGCTCCAATGCTTGATTCCTGTGGCGCACCAAGGCATAGAAAAACGATGAAACGGCCAAGGTGGCACATTTCGCGCCATCCCTCATCCCGCCCATGCCATCGGCGACCACGACCGCGATAATCGGCTGGCTGTTCTGCTTTGCGCTTATGCGCAGGGCCGCAACTCGATCCTGATTTTCCTCTCGCTGGAGCCCGATGTCAGTGGCGAGGACGGCAGGAAAATCGAAGCATTGGTTTTGGTCCCGCTCCGGGACAGGTCTCGACAACCAGGTTGCCACCGTTTCCTGAAATGCGTCCCCGCGACCGGCTGATGGCGTCTCCGAAATGCTTTGCGTCATCTAGTCAACTCTTCTCCCGCCGTGGGCTGTTTGAGCCATCTTAGCAGGCATACGGTGAGCACACCGACACCGCGTGTGACAGTCAACGGCTTACGCGAGGACCTTCAGCCCGTGCTTTTGGACCACGGTGAGCAGCTTGAGCGCCATCCCACTCGGCCTTTTCGCACCGGCCTCCCACTTCTCGACCGTACTTTCGCTCGTATTGAGGTAGCGGGCGAACACGGGCTGGCTGACATTGTTGGCTTCGCGGAGTTGCTTGATCTGCGCGGGTTCAATTTCGGTCGGGACGACCAGATGGCGAGCGTCGAAGTCGCGCATCGTTGCCTTGTCGAGCGCGCCGACCTTGTGGAGCATGGCCGCGGACGAGTGGATCGCCTCGGAAACATCGCTCTTGAACCTATTTTTTGTCGCCATGACAAATCTCCGTCAGGTCCTTGTCCTCAAGAAGCCGCGCAATTTGCTTGTCACTTAGTGTGGCGTAGCTCTTTGCGAGGGTGCAGAAGTCTTCTAATTCATCATTCTCGATATTGGCCCGATCCTTCTTCGCGAACAGATATTCGTAAATCCAGTATCGACCGCCCTTCGCGAGAATGATGCTCCGGTGCATGTTCTTGTTCAGGCGCTTCTTGAAGACACCACCGCCCAAGTCGTCGGCCTGGCCTTTCATCACTTCTTGAATCGCCTCGCAAAGCTCGCGATCCTTGATGCGTGCTTTGCGAGCCGCCTTGGAAAACCAAGCGGTTTTGAACGTCCGCATGGTTTCGTCGGCATCGAGCATGCGATGATGTAGCACCTGGTGCTATCGGTGTCAAGGTGCAGTGCACGGAGACAGTCTTGGCCGTCTGCCTAGCTTGAACTTGAGTAGCACGATGATGCGAGAACATCCCTGGACCGACGATTTCCCCGACGGCCCGACGATTGGACACCGCGTCGGATAACATCTGGTTTCCGTACATCCGGGACGACGAACGGTCCGTTCGCTGACCGAAGAGATGGACACCACCACGCCCCACGGGGAGTTGCTGTTCTCGATCTTCGGCGCGCTGGTGCAATATGAACGCGCGCTGACGTGGGAGCGCGTCATCGCCGGACTGGCGGCGGCCAAGCGACGGGGCAGGCGAGCAGGTGAAAGCTGTGCGCGCAGAATTTCAGGACGTAGCGTCGCCACGTCGTTCTCCCATGGCGCTGACGCTTTGCGGTCACCGAGCGCGCGCAGCGCCGCACATCCCCTTCGCTTCTGGATTTCCAAAAGTGGTTCACGCGTGATCGCGACGAACCTGGGTGGCGAGCAATCCTCGCCTTTCCACGCTCTTGCCGACATTGCCGCGATCCTTTGCGCGAAACCGGAATGATTGCGAATCCAATTTCGCATGAGGTGCGCGGATCGCGCCGCCCCAATCGCATGACTTTCACTACGGTTTAGCATATAACATTTAGATCGCTTCAAACCACCCAGGAGACAGGCCCCCGAAAAAAGAAAAGCCCGGCGCAACGGCCGGACCTCTCAGATCGCTTGCTATGAGGGACGCCAATCCCTCACCGCCCAAAAAAGCTCATGGCGGCAATACTAGCGATCTCCCCACAAAAAGCAAGAGGTTTGGGCGATTCTCGCCACGGATATTCTTGGCCTGTTTTCCAGTTTTCCGGAGAACGAGAACGATGACGCATGCCCAAATTTCCCCGACTGGGCGCCGGCCGGATTTTGCCGCGAGCTATATTGCCCGAAAGCAATCTCACGCTCCACTCTTTACCGTCACCAACAAGGACCTTCTCAAGGCCGCCGCGGACGCGGCCAAGGCTCTTGCGTTAAACCCGAAGGAGCGACAGGTTTTGTCGGAGCTGGCCCTCTGTTTTGGAGGGCAGCAACTCGATGCCGGCCTCCTGTGTTGGCCGTCGAATACGCATCTTTCAGATCGCACGAATATTCCAGAGCGCACGCTTAGTCGCGTTCTTTCCGGCCTCTGCAGGCAAGGGCTCATCGTCGCTCGGGAGAGCGCGAACGGCAAAAGGTTTCCGATAAAGAATCGCCAAGGCGAAATCGTCGACGCCCGTGGTTTCGACCTCACCCCGCTCTATACGCGCGCCCCAGACTTCGCCGAGAAATGCAAAGCGATCGAGGTTGAAGCCAAACTTTGTCGCCAGCTGCGCGGCGACGTGACCGCAGCCCGCAACGCGGTCCGCGATCTCTGCGCGGCGGACGGCGCAGGGCTCTTGATCAAAATCGCCGCTCGCCTCGACGCCCTACCCTACCCGCTGCCTCGTTGCGCAACCTCTCTGGAAATCGCGGCGGCGGCCGAGAGCTTCGTCACCCTGGCCGACGACGCTCGGGACATCCTTTATGCCGCGTCCGAATCGTCTGGAATGACGGGCTGTGCCTGCCAAAATGGCCGACACTCAGAGCAAGACACAGAATTTTCTATCGAAGATTGCAAGCAAGATCGGAGCGCCGCTACCGCGACGCCGCTTCCTCCAAAGCAAGGCGCCTACGGCGCGAATGAAGCTTTCCGAGAAAAGAGGGGCCAGATCGTTCGGCATAACGAACGGTCCGGCGCGCATGCCGAAAAATCCATCCCAAAAGACTTCGAGCTGTGGCGGGGTGCCTGCCCCGAGCTTGCAGATTTCGAGCCGGTCAGGTCGATCGAGCAGGCCGCCGCGATCGGCGCGGAGCTCTTGCGCGCCTGCGGGCTCGCCCAGCGTGCGTTCGACGGCGCGGCGCGCAGCATTGGCGCCGTCAACGCGGGCTTGGTCGCGCTGTTCGTCTATCAGCGGCACGCCGACGGCGAGCGGCCGGGCGGCACGCCGATACGATCGCCGGGCGGCTTATTCGTCTCGCTGATCCGCGAAATCGAACAGGGCCATCACGATCTTGCGGGTGTGCTCACGACGATGGGACAGTGGCGCCGCATGGAACGACGACATTGAGCCGGGGTTCGAGAATTGGGTGGCGGCGACTGCGCCTGAAACACGCCGCCTGGCTTTGCACACGCCGGCCCCGCGCGGCCGAATTTTCCGAGGCGCCCGCCCCACCACAGGTTTCGACACGAGCCCGAAGCCGATCGACGACGACGCCGTGATTTTTGGACCCGCGCCAGTCGCGCGGCAGTTTTGCTTCGCGTCGGCGCCCCGCAAGGTGGATTGCCGACCCTGCCGTTTCACATTTCCTCACGCGCGAAGGCCAGACGAGATCGCGACGAAAATTCCGAGGCGGATTCGTTGCGGCGCCCTGCCCTTGCGAGGCGTGGTGTCGCGCGTGACGACGTGTCGGTTCTTGCCGTGCTCCTCGTTTCCGCCAGCGGCGTTGGGTGGATCGAAATGGCTTCGTCCAACAACTGAGCTCATCCGCTGGAAAAGCGATGACCCGTCTGCATGGCTCTTTTTCCTATGAGCGCCGTCCCCAATCGAAACCCGTCGCGTCAACAATTTTCCCCTTGGCGCTCCGCGCCAATTCCTCGCGCAAGACAAAATTTCCGCCGCTCAGGGTCCGCCGCTTCGCTTTGGCCTCGCGCCGCCGACGGCGCTTCGGTTCTATTGGGTCCTATGGCGCTCATCACGGAAAGCCATCGCAAACGGGGCATCGCCCCAACGATGGAGAGCTAAGATGAAGAACTTCGCAGAATTTCAAATCCTTGGTCGCGTTGGCAAGATCAAGGAATTCGACGGCAAGGTGAACGTTACGGTCTGCGCGAACTACCCGACCAAGAAGGACGGCGAGACGCGGGACAATCCGCACTGGAACGAGGTTTCGATCTTCGCGGAGGCGGTTCGCGGCTACGCGACGAAATATGCCAAGGCCGGCGACCTGGTCTACATCCGGGGCCGCATCAAACAGAACAGCTTCGAGCGCAACGGCGAGAAGGTCTACACGGTCGATATGGTCGCCGAGGACTTCTCCATCCTCGCGTCGAAAGCCGAGAAGGCGGACGAGGCTTCCGAACAGTCCGAGCCGGCGAAGAAGCCCGCCCGCGGCAAGAAGTGACACGGGCCGGGGCGGCGCAAGCCGCCGCCCCTCCCTCGGCCTCGGGGAGACGATCCTATAATTCCAGCAGCCATCGCACCGACGATCGTTCGCCGAGCGCCAACAAGAATTTGCGCAAAATCAGGCCGGCGAGGACGCCGCCGGCGACACCGAGAACAAGCGACCAATCGGAGAGCAATTTCAAAAATCCCGCCCAGCCTATCGGCCCAGGCCTGGCGACCGGGGCCGGAGCGCCATCCAGCCACAGCGGAATCGTGCAGGCCCGGGCGCCCTGAGCCAAATAGGCGGCTCTTCCCCCGGCCCCGCAATTTTCGCGCAGGATCCTCCCGACGTCGGAGTTCGCGGAAATCAGCCCGAGCCAATCGTCGGCGTCTGCTCGCAAGCCCAACGCTTGCCACCGACGGTCAATCGACGCGCCATCCGCGCGCCCGAGGCCATACCCCGCTCCTAACGCGATGACGCCAATGCCGAGCGCCAGCAGGATTACGAGCAGCGGCGCCACCACCCGCTCGCGCACGGCCAAGCTGCGTAGCGCGGCGAGCGCCGCCGCCTGGATTTCGGATTTCGCGTTGCCGACCACGAGGTCGGCCGTCTCCGCCATGTCGGCGCGCACGGCCGCCGTCGCGGATTGCGAAACTTCGCCCACGGCGCGGCGGGCCGCTTCCTCGACGCGCTCGGGGAGCGCATGCATCGCCGCGGGAACGTCTACCGCCGCCTTTTCCAACACCCCGGCCAGGGCGATGAAAATCACCGTCGGGTCATCCGCCGATAATTGGAGATCGCCAATACGGCGCCATGCGAGCGCCCGGGCCTCTTCGTCGAGGCCGAGCACCGCCGCTGCCTTGTCGAAACGCGTCTTGGCTTCCGGGTTCACTGCGCGGTCTCGATCCCGAGCACTGGAAAGGCGGGTCTCACGGCTTCGCCAAAATCCTTCCAGAATTTGGCGACATGCGCGCGTTCCGAGATCGTCAAAAGGCCGGCGTCATCCGCGACGGAGAATCGAACGTTTTCCGCGTCGAGCTTGGCGAAGGTGCCGCTCTGCAACGCGGGGAATTGGATTTCCTGGCCGCCGTTCGCCAGCAGGCGCTCGCGAACCTTGCCGCCCTTCGCCCCGCCCTTCGCGTCGGTGAAGCCATACCAGAACGGAAAATCCCCCTCGGGTTTCCCATGCTTCAAATTGATGACGGCGACATGGTCCGCCCGATCGCCGGTCATCTCCAGCCAACGCCCGACCGACAGAGTCGAACCGATGTCCGGGGAAATTACGTGGAACACCGTCAGCCGGTAGCCGTATTTGTCGAAGGCGTCGAGCAGCCCAGTCAGCCCGTCGCCGTCGTCGACGATTTTCGACAGATCGGTCAGTAGGCCGCCGGCGAGGTCATGCACGTAAAGCCGATGTTTCGACTCGATGGAGTCGAGCAGGATGTTTCTTTCGCCGTCAGTTCTGCCGTTGTAGCACCTGACCCCAAGCGCCGGGTCCTGGTTCCTGATGGGGGCGCCCTTCCCATCCTTGAGACCCAAAATCCGAACCGTCGCGCCAATCGTCCCGTCCGCGTCGAAAGCCGCGACCTCATGCTTTTCCACCCGGAGCCAATCGATCAGCGTGCGCGTGAACACCGACTTACCGACGCCGCCCTTTTCATTCGCCACCAGCGCTACCCGACCCGCCATTTCGTTTCTCCGTTCCAAAGTTGAGATTCACATGATCCGACGTATGCGGCGCGGCATCAGGCTTCGTCCTCGCCCATGTATCTCATTGCGTCAGCCAACTTTCCCGACGTCTGCTCGGCGGGCCTCGTCACTTGACGGCTGATCGGCAGGCGCGTTCGCTCTCCTAACGCGGCCTGACCGCTCGGCGCCGGTTCGACTTTCGATCGCCCCGCGCTCGCCTCCACACTCGGGTTGCTTCTCGCTTCGCCGTTCACTGGCCGCTCGGGTTCGGGCGCCGCTTTCGGCAAGGCTTTGCCCGGCTTCGCGCTCGGTTTTGCGCTCGGCTTGGACCCAGGCTTCGCCGTCCGCGCCGCTCGCTTTCGCCTCGCCTCGGCGTAATAGTATTCCAGGGTCTGCGCTGTGATCGCTATTCCTACGCCATTCAGCATTTCCGCTACGTCAGCATACCGGTAGCCCTTGGATTTCAGCTCGGCGATGCACTCGGCATTGGCCTCGACGTAGGACTTGGCCGACGCTCGGCTTCCAACTCGGACTGGGGCTGCCTTCGCCCTATCCTGAAACTCTTTCCATCGCTCGGCTGCATCGTCTTCCGCGCTCGGTTTCACAGGCTTTTGAGCTCCGGCTGCATTCGGGTCGCTATCATACGCTAAATAGTGAAAGCTGCAACCTTCACCTAAGTAGAACCACTCGCCTTCGCATAAGGGTTGCCTCGGGACGCGCATTCGGGCGTAACTCGGGAAACCGAGAGAAATCCTCATAAAAACCGAGCATAACCCGAGCAGCATCCCGAGCACGAACCCGAGTCGAAACCCGAGCGGAAGGGCAAAAAAGCAAAGGCACAGTGTAAGTAATTTGGTATTTGACAAGATACTGGTTTGTTATGTATGCCGTGGATGAGGCGCTTCGGCGTTGCCGCAAGCGCCGCGCTGTCCTTTGCCCCTTCCGTTTCAGCGAGAGGCCCCGACGTGGCGCAGAAGCGAGCCCCTACAGCCGCAAAACGGCAGCTAGTCGTGTTCCTGGCGCGAGAGGATTTCGCTCACCTCGAGGCGGCCTGTCTCGTTTTCGGCATCGGAAAATCGGAGCTCGTCCGCCGCCTCATCCGCGCATCGGTCGACATCGGACCGGCGCTTTCCATCGAGGACGGGAAGAAACTGGCGCCCATCGGCAAGGAGCTGCGGGCGATCGGGCGGAACATCGCGCAGATCGTGAAGGGCATAAATCTCGGCTACGCGCCACAGCTCACCGACAGCGAAGAATTGTTCCGCACGGTCTATCTGACGCTCGCGCAAATGAACGCCACCATCCAAACGATGATCGTCGCCTATGGCTCGCGGCTGCGGCGCGGCGCCGCCCTGAAGGCGCTCGCCGAAAAGGAGCCGGCCTAATGGAGGCGAATGTTCGCGCCTTTCTCGTCGCGGAATTTTCGCGCATCGGGCAGGAGCAGGAGACCGTCAGGAGAAAGGGCGAGGAGCGGAGCCGCGCGCTGTTGGACGCGTGGGCGGGCCATGTCGGGGCGGCCGCCGCGCGTTCGGTGAAGATTGCGCAGGAACATTCGCGAGTCTCACCCGTGACGCCGCTGCCCCGCGCCATGGCGGCTGATCGCGTGTTGAGGGGAACGACGATTACAGGCCAGGAGGACGAAGAAAAGCGCCGGACTTTGCCGAACGCATCCGGCAAGGGGCAAAGACGGCCCCCCGCCGAGACGGGAAAGGCTGGCGTTGCGATCGGTCGCGGAGCCTCGACCAAAGCTCGAGCCACCGCCTTGGCGAACGGCTATCAGCCCGCGGTGGTCAAAATCGTCTCCTACGCCCATGGCGCTGACCGCGCATCCGCCACCGCCAACTATGTCGACCGCGAGGACGCGGTGTTGGAGACCCATGAGGGGACCGAGCTCAAGGGCCGAGAGGCGATCAACGCCGAAATCGCCGTATGGGCGACAGACTTCGAACAGCGCGCCGCGAGCCAGGATGTCAGTTCCGTCCGACTTCAGGTCATCGGTCTAAAAGACAATGACGCCGACCGGAGCATTCTCGAAAAGGCCGTCGCGGCGGCGTTTGAGGGTCATTCTCACGCTTACCGGATCGACGCCCTTAAGAGCGGCGCGATCGAGGCCCGCGCCGTCGTCGCCTTCGCCGGCTCGTTCGAGCCGGTCGCGGCGGGGGACCCGCGCCGAACCGAACGGTTCAGTGTCACCGAGCGACAGATCGGCGGCGACGACGAGGGTTTCCGCGAGCGCGTGTTCGCGCCGAAGTCCGAGGCCCGGATGAAGGCGCGGATCGAGGAAGCGACCGGTCTTGGGCAACACCGGCTCGGCATCGAGCTTGGCGCCCCCGGCCATGGACAATCCAGCGTCATTCACCGTCTCACGCAGTTGACGGAGGGCGGCCCGGCGATCTCGGGCGCCGGCGCGGCGATCAAGGACGCCAGCGCCATCGCGACCGAGGCGCGCGCCTGGCGCCGAGACCTTCGATCCTTTTCGCCGCGCGACACCATGCACATGATCGTTTCCGCGAAGGCCGGAACCGACGTCGAGGCTTTCACAAATTCCGTGCGGGGCTTCCTTCACGAGCAGTTCGCCGATCACAAATTCATGTTCGGCGTCCACACCGACAAGGCGGACGCAGGACATATTCACGCCCACGCCATCGTGACCGTGCGCAACGGCGACGGTCAAAAGATCACGCCTGGCCCGCAGGATTTTCGGGCATGGCGGGAAGTGTTTGCGGAACACGCTCAGGGGAATTCTCTGAAGATCGTGGCGACGAGCGCCGCCGAACGCGCCTCCTCCCAGAGCTATGGCCCCAAGGACAAGGCCATCGTCGAGGCGGCCGATCGGCCACGGCCCGGCAGAGAAGCTCGCGACCGCGCCTATGCCGCCGAGCCGGCCAATCAACCTCTCATCGACAACGCCCGGCGGCGCATTGAAACGGCGAGGACGAACCCGGTTCGCATTCCAAAAACAGAGCGCGCTCTTGCCATCGTCAATGACGCCCGGCACTCTTGGCACGATCTCGTCAAAAGCGACCCACGTAATCCCGTCGCGATTCAGAATTTAGCCCGCACGGTTCTCGCGCAAGTGGGCGCGGGCCTTGGTTTCCAAATCACGTCATCGCCAAAGATGGAGCCGACTATGCCGTCCCTCGCAACATCGGAACAATTGTCCAGTAGCCTCAGACAAATCGATAAGACCGTCGACACAGTCTACCAAAGCATCGATCCGTCCGCGCGCGAGGCCTTCAACGACCTCTCGACGAAATTCCTCAACACGCTCGCCGTTCGCGCCGACGTCACCCGTCTGGTTCAGTCGGGCCAGAGCGAAGTTTCGTCGCAAGCCTTGCAACAACTCGCCGGCGACCGGAGCGCCGCAATCTTGGCGAAGGCAAGCGATCTCGCCAAGACGCAAACGGCGGAAGCCCAGGGCGCTGAGCGACTGGCCGAAACCGTGCGCGCCGGCGAACGCCG
>Ga0265328_10000189_pt1 | contig 28650 bp, 29 predicted proteins | sample 41624metaG_FD_202086 | JGI IMG/M metagenome (GOLD analysis project Ga0265328, IMG submission 202086) | Rhizosphere microbial communities from Carex aquatilis grown in University of Washington, Seatle, WA, United States - 4-16-24 metaG | ecosystem: Host-associated > Plants > Roots > Rhizosphere...
ATGCTGATCGAGCTCGGCTATCCCCGCGGCGCGCTGCTGATGACGGTGGTGAAGGAGAAGAACGGCGACGGCCATGCGATATTGACCGTCAAGACCAATCGCGGCGAATTCGTCCTCGACAATATGAATGATGCGGTGAGGCCCTGGACCAATACGCCCTATCGTTTCGTCAAGCGGCAGTCGCAGGTCGATCAGAATGTCTGGGTCGCGATCGACGATCCGAATGTTCCGCTCTTCGCGGCGCGCTGAGGCGGGGTTCGGCGCGCCCCGACAAAGGGCCGCGCCGGGGCCTTCAGATCGGCTCCAGCCCTTTCGCATAGCGCTCGGCGTTCTCGACGTAATGTTTCGCCGATTCGAGATTACGGGCGAGCGCGCCCTCGTCGAGCGTGCGCACGACGCGCGCCGGCGAGCCGACGATCAGACAATTGTCGGGAAATTCCTTATTCTCGGTGACGAGCGAATTGGCGCCGACGAGGCAGTTGCGGCCGATCTTCGCGCCATTGAGGATCGTCGCGCCCATGCCGACGAGACTGGCCTCGCCGATGATGCAGCTGTGCAGAATGACGCCATGGCCGATCGTGCAATCGGCGCCGATCGTCAGCGGAAAGCCCATATCGGTGTGGAGAACGCTGTTGTCCTGAATATTGGTGCGCGCGCCCACCGTGATCCATTCGTTGTCGCCGCGGAGCACGCAGCCGAACCATATATTGGCGTCCTCGTCGAGCTGCACCCGGCCGATGACATTGGCGTCGGCCGCGACAAAGAAGCGGCCGGAGGCGGGCAGGCGCGGCGCGACGCCGTCGAGTTTGTAGAGCGGCATGGTCTCCTCGTCTCCCGGGCCCCTTTTCGCGGTCGGCCTCGGATCGAGGCGCGCAGGGGCGTTCGGGGTGGGTTCTAGAGGCTTTGGCGGGAAGAGCAAACCATCGGTGGAAAAAGCGTCCGCGCAAATCGAAAGGCGCGCGAAGACCGCGCGCCCTCCTCTGGTCCGTGGGCTTCGGCGTCCTCAGTCCTCGCCGCGGAGGCGCTTGGCGACGCCGCTGACCTGGATGATGGCGGGATTGGTGGGAGGAGCGGGAGAATCGATGACGAGAAACAATTCTTTCCCCCGTTCGATCGCGATGATGTCGGCCTGCACGTTGGAGAAACCCTTGAAGACCTGGGTCAGATCAAGCGCGCCGTTGCAGTCGCTCGCCAGCGAATAGACGCCGGTGAACGGCCCGGTGACCGGGTCGCCGTTGAGTCTGCCGGTCACATTGGCGCTGAACTTGCCCGCGCCGTCGAAAGTGACAGAGGCGATCAGATTGATTTTCCGCTCGGGAAGGCTCGGAACTTGCAAGACGCCGTCCAGCTTGACGGCGTAAGCGCCGCGCAGGCTCGAGAGCGAGCAGCCGTGCGTTTGGCCGGCGTTCGCATCGGGCGCAAACCCCAGGCCGAGGGCGGCTAGGGCCAGGAGAGACAAGCGGGACGCAAATCCATTGCTCATCGGACGCATATTGACCTCCATTATTATCGATTCTGTTGAAAACGCTGATAACTGGGCGTCACCGACGCCGTTTTCGAACCGGGTTCCGGCTCGAGCGTGACTGTCCGTCGATTCTTCTGTTTTGACAATGGCGCCGGTTCGCGCCGCGCATAGGAGCGTGCGGCTGCTGCGCTCCGATGACAGCCGCGCCGCCGCGCGCGAAGCCGGCCGGAATCGGCTAAGCTCGGCCGATCGTCCCTCGCACCTCGTTCCCGAGAGTCATGCGTCTTTTCCTCGTCGCTCTTGTCCTGTCGCTTCTCGTCGCGGGGGGCTATCGCCTCCTGCGGAAAACCGACGAGGCCGAGCCCTCGAGCGTCGCCGCCAGCCTCGGCGGCGCGCGCTTCGTTTATTCTCCGGCCTATGCGCGCGACGATTCGACGCGCTATGGCGGCGCGCTCGACCGTCTCTCCTTCATCGCCGTTCTTCCGGATTTCGCGCCGCCGCAGAAGCCGAGCGCCGACCCGCGGCGGCGCGCCTCCGAGGAGTTCGATCCGATGCGCGTCTTCGTCACCCTCTCGCCGCGCGACGAGGCGCTCGATCCCGCCGAGCGGCCGTCGCGTCTCTATGCGCGCTTTCTGGAGAGCGAGGTGTGGGGCGGCCCGGGCGGGCTGGTGATGCGGCGCTTCGAGCCGGGGTCGCCCTATGAGCTCGAGCAGCTCTATCTCGCGCCGCCCGACGGGACGGAGTTCTTCGCCCGATGCCCGCGGCGCGACGCGGGGTTTCTCGGCTCCGCCCCCTGCATCTGGGCGCTGCGCTGGAGGAATCTGGACGTCGAGGCGCGCTTTTCCGCCGCGCTGCTGCGCAATTGGGAGGAGCTCGCGAGAGGGCTGCGCGCCTTTCTGGCGTCGATCGACGGCGATCGGCCGCGGCCGCGCTGAGCGGCCTAGAGTCTATTGATTTGACGCGTTTCCAACGCCGAACCGGCGTCCGCTTCGGCTGGAAACGCTGCAGACGCGGTCAGAAATCGTCGAGGTCGAAGTCCAATATGGCGACCTGCAGCGTATAGCTCTGCTGCTTGGGATCGTCGGCGGAGATGACGCCGAGGAAATCCTCGCCGCAATTGAGCTCGACCGAATCGGTCTTGCGGCCGCGCGGGGCGATCGTCAGCCTGTCGTTCTCGAACAGCTTGCGCAGATAGGATTGCAACGTCTCGCGGCCGACGGGCAGCTTCATCGCGAAGGCGAAGGAGCGGTCGCCGTCCTCGTCATCGACGGAGATGGAGGCGATCTTGCGCTCGCCGAGGTGGACGGCTGCGTCGTCGGGGTTCTTGGGATCCGCGGTCACGCGAATCTCCTCATTGCCCAACGACCGGCGCAAGAAGGCCTGCAGTTTGCGCAGTTCGATCTTGTCCAATTTCCGGTTTCCCTCGCTTCTCGCGCCTCTTGCCGAGCGCCTCGCCGTCGTCGCGCGGCCCGCTGCCTGTGCCATGAAACGCCGCCGCGCCGCAAGAGGCCGCCCGGTTCTCTTCACTCGGAGAAACGCAAGCTCGGCGCGTCGCCGGGTCTTTCTCGAGCAATAAAAAAGCCCGGCGCATCGCGCCGGGCCTGTCGACAGTCTCGCTCTGGTTCGCGCTTCACTCGCCCGCGGCTTTGAGGCGCTTGTTGCATTCGCTCCAATATTTCGGCCAGGTGGCCTTGGCGTCGGCCTTCAGCAGCTCGGCCTTTTTGGCCTTCCATTCGGCGCCGCATTTCTTCTGGCGCGCGGTTTGCGCAGCCTTGCCCTCGGAGACGGGCTTGGCCGGCTTGGCCGAAGCGGCGGGCGTCGGGGCGGCGGTCGGGGCCGGAGTCGGCGCGGGAGCGGCTACGGTCGGAGCCGGCGCGGGGGCGGGCGTCGGAGCGGGCTCGGGCGCGGCGGCCGGGGCGGGCGTCGGAGCGGCGCCCGGCGGGGTCTCGCCGGGCTGCTCGGTCAGGCGCACGCGGCACGCCTTCAGAAAGTCCTGCCAGCTTTGTCCCTTCAGTTCATTGGCGGCCTTGGCGGTTTGATATTGCGAGCCGCATTCCTTCAAAATATTCGCCTGCGCTTTCGCTTCACCCGCGGCGACGGCGGCCAGGGCGACTGCGAGGGCGCCGGCAGCAGCGTAAGAGACGAGACGGATCGACATCAAATTTCTCCCTGGTGAGCGCCGTCGCCGATGAAGATTCTTCGGCGCGATAGGCTCCCGACGGCCGCACTGCGAGCACGGCCTGTGCCAATTGTCTTGCATCGACGCACGGGCCGCAAGTTCGCCGGGACCGCAATCAGGATGTTATGAAACGCTCTTTCGGTTCAGATGGCGCGTTCGCCGCGCGAGGGAAGGGGCATGGCCGCCAAACGGGAAAATCCACGCGCCTGGCGCGATGCGCCGGCGCTCGCTCATCCGGACGGGCTTTTGCGTTGTCCTTGGGCCGGTTACGATGCGCTCTATGTCGCTTATCACGACGAGGAGTGGGGTCGGCAGGAGCGCTGCTCGCGCGCGCTGTATGAAAAACTGATCCTCGATGGATTCCAGGCCGGCCTCTCCTGGATCTCCATTCTACGCCGCCGCGAGGGGTTTCGCGCGGCCTTCGAGGGCTTCGATCCGCATGTCATCGCGCGATTCGACGCCGCGCGCGTCGAAACTTTGATGCAAAATTCGGCAATCATCCGCAATCGCGCCAAGATCGAAGGCGCCGTCGCCTCGGCGCGCGCCTATATCGAGATCGAGGAGCGCGTGGGGTTTTCGAATTATCTCTGGGACTTCGTCGATGGCGTCCCGATCGTCAACCGCCCGCGCACGACGGCCGGCATTCCGACCGACAGCGAAATTTCGCGCCGTCTCGCCAAGGATCTGAAGGCGCGCGGCTTCGCCTTCTGCGGCCCGACGATCGTCTACGCCTTCATGCAGGCCGTCGGCATGGTCGACGACCATCTGGCGGAGTGCCACAGATGCGCAGCGTGAAGACGGGCAAGCCGGAGGCTGCCCCCCGCGCCTGGCAGCGGATGCTGTCCGGACGGCGGCTCGATCTGCTCGATCCCTCTCCGCTCGATGTGGAAATCGAGGATATCGCCCATGGGCTCGCCCGCGTCGCCCGCTGGAACGGCCAGACGCATGGCCCACATATATTCTCGGTCGCCCAGCACAGCCTGCTCGTCGAGGCGATCGCCTGCGCCCTCTCGCCCGGGCTCGGGCGCGAGGGGCGGCTGTTCATGCTGCTTCATGACGCACCGGAATATGTGATCGGCGACATGATCTCCCCCTTCAAAGCCGTCATCGGCGACACATACAAGAGCGTGGAGAAACGCATTCTGACGGCGATCCTGCTGCGCTTTTCGCTGCCGACGGAGCCGGACGCCGCGCTTTTGCGTCTCGCCAAACGGGCGGATCGCGCCTCGGCTTTTTTCGAGGCGGTGGGTCTCGCCGGCTTTACACGCGCGGAAGCCGAGCGCATCTTCGGCCGTCCGATGCTGGCGCCCGACGTTTGCGCGCAAGGGTTGGAGCCGCTTTCGGTCGAGGCCGCGCAACAGCGCTTTTTGGCGCGTTTCGCCGCCGTCGAGCGAGGCGAAGAGCGACGCATCGAGGGTGAGGCATCGAAGTGACACAGAGAAGGTGAGACATGGCGCACCTCTATGTCTGTTCGCTTACGAAGGTCGTCGACACGGTGCGCGCCAGCGGCGCTCGCTCGCTCATCACCATTCTGACCGCCGGCGCCTCGCTGGCGCGTCCGAGCGAGATCGTCCCGGAGCGCCATTTGCGTCTCGCCGTCTCCGACATAGAGGCGGATCAGGAGGGCCATGTGCTCGCCAATGGCGCGCACATAGAGAATCTTCTCGCCTTCGCCGGCGCCTGGGATCGGCGCGAGCCGCTGGTCATTCATTGCTATGCCGGCGTCAGCCGCTCGCCGGCGGCGGCCTTCATTCTCGCCTGCGCGCTGGCGCCGCAGCGGGCGGAGGCCGAATTGGCGCGCGAGCTGCGCCGCGCCTCGCCGACCGCGACGCCCAATCGACGTCTCATCGCGCTCGCCGACCGCATCCTCTCGCGCGAGGGCCGCATGACGGCGGCCATCGCCGAGATCGGCCGCGGCGCCGATTGCTACGAGGGTGCGCCCTTCGCGCTCGAGCTCGCCTGACACCAGCTCGATGACGCGTTTCGACTATCTGCACGAGCCAGAGGGGCCGTCGCGCGAGCCAGAGGGGCCGCTGCCGGTCGCGATCGGCCTCACCGCTGCGATCGTCGCCGCGCAAGAGGACGAGCCGCTCATCCTCACAGTCGCCGCCTCCGGCGAGGACGCCCGCGCGGCGCTGCCCTCCGGCCCTTTCGATCCGGTGCATCACCGCACATTCGAGATCGGACTGCGCGCCTGGGTCGCCGAACAGACCGGCATGACGCTCGGCTATGTCGAGCAGCTCTATACGTTCGGCGACCGTGGCCGCCACGCCCGCGCCGGCGACCGCGATCCGCATGTGGTCTCCGTCGGCTATCTGGCGCTGACCCGCATCGCCGAGGGACAGGCCGGCGATATTCGCGGCTTCCGCAGCTGGTATGAGTTCTTCCCCTGGGAGGATTGGCGCGGCGGCCGGCCCGAGCTGATGGAGACGACCATATTGCCGGGCCTCTCGGCCTGGGTGGAGGAGGCGCCGGACGCGCTCTCCTCCTCCGGCCTGCGCCGCCGCGACCGCGTCAATCTCCTGTTTCGGCCGCAGGGCAGGGGCCTCGACGAGGAGAATGCGCTCGAGCGCTACGAGCTTCTCTATGAGGCCGGCCTCGTCGAGGAGGCCTGGCGCGACGGCCGCGAGGCGGCGTTGAAGCGCGGCGTAAAGCCGCCGCCGCTCGGCGCGCCGATGCAGCACGACCATCGGCGCATACTCGCCACCTCGATGGGCCGGCTGCGCGCCAAGATGAAATATCGCCCGGTCATCTTCGAGCTGATGCCGCCGGCTTTCACTCTGACCGAGCTGCAGCGCACGGTGGAGGCGATCGCCGGCCGCCATTTGCACAAGCAGAACTTCCGCCGTCTGGTGGAGACCTCCGCCGCCGTCGAGCCGACGGGGGAGGTGTCGCTGAAGACCGGCGGCCGCCCCGCCGCCCTTTTTCATTTTCGCCGCAATGTCTTGCAAGAACGTCCCGCGCCTGGCCTTCGGGTCGGCATCAGAGGGTGATCCGGCCTTTAAGAGACTATTCACCATGATGAGGTGAATCTTCTCTGGTCGGACGTCAGTAGAGCGTAGGGGTGTTTCTTGGGATATCTGTCGCCGCCGCCTGCTCCGGCGCCGGTCGTCGTCTACAAGGACGTAGGCGGTCTCGTCTCGGAGTATCAGGCGCAAACGGAAATGTACCGCCGCGAGGGCCGCGAGGTTCGCCTGCACGAATGCCGGTCGGCCTGCACGATGGCGCTCAGCCTGCCCAATGTCTGCGTCTATCCGGATTCGCTGGTCAAATTCCATTTGGCCTATAATGCGATAGACCATCAGACCGACGCCGGCGTCTCCGCCGAGCTGTTCAATTACTACCCCGCGGCGGTGCGCGAGCGGCTCGGCTATCTGACCCGCCAATATCGGGTGCTGAGCGGCAATGAGCTGATTTCACTTGGTATTCGTAATTGCAACGGCAGCGATCGCACGATGATCGCCTCCGCCGGCCGCGGCAGGCGCGCCGCCCAGGCCATCGCCTCGGCCGCGCCGGCGCCCGATCCGCTGGGCGATCTCGCGCAGAAGGTGCGGGGCGCCGTGTCTCAGGCCTTCGCCGACCCGACCTCGCCGCCGCAGGGGCCGATCCGCCTCGCCCTCGCCGAGCGCGATCGGCTGGCGGCGACCGGGGTCGTCGATTCGATGACGACAGCCTCCATCCGCGCCAATGGCGCTGCGCCTGTCGATGTTCCCGAGCCGCCGCGTCGCCCGCCCTCGGTCGCCTTCACCAGCAGCGACGCGCAGGCGCAGACGCATTCGGAGGAGCCGGCGGTCTTGGCCGCGCCCGCTCCGGTCATTCCCGGAGGGCAGCCGATCCTCGCCTCGGGCGTCTTCGTGCTGCCGCTCGCCGCCGTCGCGTCGCATTGACTTTCGACGTGAGCTCGACATTGTGTCGCAACGGCGGCTGGGCAATTTTTCGCCATTATGTCGAAATAGCGTCACTCCCTCTCGGGCGAGACTGATTCGCTCGTTGCAGGAGCAGACCGCGCCCAGCGGGGCCGAGGCGCCCGCCGGGACCAAGCGCGATCGATCGTCGGTGCGTTCGGCGCTCGCGTCCTAGAATTCATTTCGTCGGGCGCTCGCCCGTCGACCAGCGGAAAGAAGAGACGTTTTGGACGACTGGCGGGAAGGCGCGCCTCTCCTCTCACGACGGTCTATCGCGTGGCTGATCAGCGCCGCGGCGGCGCTCATATCGGCGCTGACTCCGTCCTTCACCGAAGACGCGGTCGCCAATGGCGAGACGCGCACGCTCTATCTCTTCCACACCCACACCAAAGAGCAGATCGCCGCGACCTATCTGGTCGGCGGCCGCTACGACCAATCCGTGCTGGAGCAGCTCAACTGGTTCCTGCGCGACTGGCGCCGCGACGAGCCGACCAAGATGGACCCGCATTTGTTCGACGTCGTGTGGGAGGCCTATCGGCAGGCCGGCGCGTCCGAGCCGGTCCATGTCGTCTCCGCCTATCGCTCGCCGGAGACCAACGCCATGCTGCGCCGCCGCTCGCGCGCCGTGGCGAAATATTCGCAGCACATGCTCGGCAAGGCGATGGACACCACCACGCCCGGCATGTCCATGGAGCAGATCCGCGAGATCGGCATGCGCATGCAGCGCGGCGGCGTCGGCTATTATCCGACCGCCGGCACGCCTTTCGTGCATCTCGATGTCGGCGGCGTGCGGTCCTGGCCGCGCATGAGCTATGAGCAGCTCGCGCGTCTGTTCCCGGACGGCAAGACGGTGCATCTGCCGACCAACAACCAGCCGCTCGCGCGCTATGAGGAGGCCAAGGCCGAGATCGAGGCGCGCGGCAACGGCGCCTATGTGCCGGCCGTCGAGCGCCAGAGCAAGGGTCTCTTCGCCATGCTGTTCGGCGGCGGCGAGGAGGACGAGGACAACGCCGTCGCGACGGCGCCGCCGCCGGCTGCGCGCAAGCAATGGGCGTCTCTGGCGCCGCGCCGCTCGGCGCGCGCCGCCGCGGACGACGAGGAGAGCGCCGAAGCCGCGCCGCCGAGCCGCATCGCCTCCGCCGAACGCAATCTGCCGCGCGGCGAGACGCAGCTGCGCGCCGCGCCCGCCGCCGAGTCGCCGGCCGCAGTCCGCTCGGCGGAGCGGGAGAAGCCTGTCGCCGTGGCGTCTCTCGGGATTTCGGCCGAGGAGGCCAGGATCGACGCCAAGCTCGAGGCCGCGATCGCCGCGCCGCTGCCGCCGCGGCGCCCGATGTTTCTCGCGCTCGCCGGAGCGCCTCTGCCGCCGACGCGGCCGAGCGAGCTCGCGTCGCTGGCGAGCATTCCGGCCGCCGTTCCGCCCGCCCCCGCCCGTCGAGCCGGCGGGGCCATTGCGAGCCTCGTCGATCTCGGCCCCGCCAGCCTGCGCGGCGGCGTCACGGAAGAGGCCGCGCGCAGCATCCCGCAGCCGGCCGCGCGTCCCGCGCCGGCGGTCGTCGCCAAGCCGGAGCCGCTGCTCGCCTATGCGCCCTCCGCCGCCCAGTCCCTTCCTTACGGGAACGGGGCCGGCGAGCCGGAGCTGCGCATTTCCGCCGCCAAGCCGGCGCCTGCGGCCAAGCCCGCCGCGCCCAAAGTGGAGCTGGTGCCGGCGCGTCTCGACCGCTCCAATTTCCAGGCGCTGACGACTGCCGTCTCTGCGAGCCGCCTGCCGGGCGGCACAGCGCTCGGAACCACTTTCGCCGCGCCGCGCTCGGCCGCACGCGCCGATTCGGGATTGTTCGCGCCTTCGACGGCGAGCGGACAGGCGCAGGCCTTCGGCGGCCAGGCGGCGATTTTGCCGACGGATCGGTTCGTTTCGACGCGCTGATCGGCCCCCTCCCTCACCCTCCACCGCTGCGCGGGAGAGGGGGGCGGCGGGCGTTGCGCGAAACGTCGATGAAGCGCGGAATCTGCTCCCTCTCCCGCGCAGCGGGGGAGGGCCGGGGAGGGGGCTTTCGCGCGCCCCTAGTCCTTTATCTCGGTCTGGATCGTGAAAATATCGTAGGGCGGCGTCGCTTCGCCATTGGCGTAGGGCTCTCCCTCGCCGATCGCGCCCTCGGGCGAGACGGAGCGGCGGGTCATGCCGCCGATCGCGCCGCCATAGACATGGATCGCGATCGAAACATCCTCGGCCAGCGCATTGGCGAGCGCCGCGGACGGGCCCGTCTTCGAAAGCCGCGCTTCGACGGCGCCTTTCTCCAGCGCGCCGGCTCCCTCCGGTCCGCCCGGCAGTCGCCGCGCCGCGGCGCCGCGCAACATGCCGACAATTTCCCAGACGCCGGGCTGATCCAGCGACAGGCCCGCGCCGCCCGCGAGGACCGAGGCGACGACGGTAAAACGCTCCTCGCCATCGCTATAGAGCTGGAACTGCCGACCCCGCGCCGGCGAAGCGTCGGCGAAAACGGCGGGCAGGCAGTCGTCGCTGGCGACGAGGCGGGTCATCAGGTCGCGGCCGATGAGGAGAATCTCCCGCTCGCTGTCGGCGAGCTCGACCATCGATTGAATGTCCCAGATGAATCGCTTGAGCGCCGGCGGAACCGGCCCTCTCTCGCCTGTCGGCGGGTCGGCTTGCGCCGCATCGGTCGCTGTGGTGGTCATCGCCTTAAAAATGCAAGCGTCGCGCCATGCGGCCCGCGCCGCGACTGGCGCCGCAATTGATGGAGACTCCTCGCGCGGATCGATGCGAGATGGAGCTGGCGCCGTGACCAAGGACTATATTCCGGAGCTGAGCGAGGTCCGCATGGTGCGTCGCGCGCCGGAGCAGCCTTTCGCGCTCGACAGGACCGACGCCCGCTATGTCGAGGATTGTCTGCGGGATTTCGAGGCGGCCTTCGGCCTGGACGCTTTTCCGGGCGTCACTTTCGAGGAAATTCCGGGGCGGGCGCTGATCGACCATTTCATCGACTGGTGGCGCGGGTTCGAGCCCGTAGGCGAGGCGCAGCAGAACGCCCATTCGCGCCTGCCGGGCGCGATCCGCCTGCTCGACACAGTGTCGGCGCTGATGGAGGAGCGGGCGCGGCGTCGCGCCGGGGAGAGCTGAGCGCGCGGGCGTTCATTTCTGTCGGATAGCCGACAAAGCCGGATGTTTGCGCGCGAGGCTCGCTCTATTCCGCGGCTTGCGCCGGTTGCAGCGCGTCGCGCAGCAGCAGCGCGATATGGCGCGCCTTGCGGCCGCTGCCATGCTCGATCTGATGGCGGCAGGAGAAGCCATTGGCGATCAGCGGCGCTTCCGGCGCAGCGTCGCGCATGGCCGGCAGCAGCGAAATCTCCGCCATTTTCATCGAGGTCTCGTAATGCTCGGCCTCGAGCCCGAAACTGCCCGCCATGCCGCAACAGCTCGTCTCGACAATGTCGAAGGAAAAGCCGGGAATCCAGCCGAGCACTTTTTTCGTCGCCTTCATCACGCCGAAGGCCTTCTGATGGCAATGGCCATGCACCACGGCTCGGGGCAGATCGAGCGGCTTCAGCGCGAGGCGCAGGCCCTTGTTCTGATGCTCGCGGGCGAGGAACTCCTCGAGCAGAAAGAGCTGCTTGCCGAGATCGCCGACCTCTGGTCCGAGGCCGAGGCTGTAGAGCTCGTCGCGCAGCGACAGCAGGCAGGAGGGCTCGAGGCCGATGATCGGCGTCTTGGCGGCGATCTCGTCGCGGAAGGCGGCGAGCACGCGCTCCGCCTCGCCGCGCGCCCTCTTCACCATGCCTGTGGTGAGATAGGTGCGGCCGCAGCACAGCGGCCGGTCCGGCTCCGCATCGGTCGGCGCCGGCCTGGCGATGCGCACGCAATAGCCCGCATGCTCCAGCACTTCGACGGCGGCCTCGGCCACATGCGGATCGAAGTGATGACAGAATGTGTCGACGAAAAGGATCACCTCGCCGCGCGCGCCGGCGCTCGCCGCGGGGGCGGAGCGGGCGAAGGCCTTGGGCGCCGGCTCCGGAATCGGACGGCGAGCGGTGACGCCCACCCATTTTTCGGCGAGTCTGGAGAGAAAGCGGGAGCGGTTGCGCAGACGGACGGCGAAGCGCAGCAAAGCGCGATGGCGTCCGGTCCACTCCGGCACGCCGCCGAACAGGCGCAGCCGCGTCGGCACGCCGACGATCTCATGGCGCTGGGCGAGATATTCGGTCTTGATCAGCGTCATATCGACGGCGCTGGGACATTCCTTTTTGCAGGCCTTGCAAGAGACGCAGAGGTCCATCGCCTCGTCGAGGCGCGGGTCGGCGAAGGCGCGCTCGTCGGTTCCGTCATTGAGCGCGGCCTTGAAGGCGGCGACGCGCGCTTCCGTCGAATGCTTGACGTCGCCGGTGACGCGATAGCTCGGGCACATGACGCCCTTGGCGGTCTTCTGGCAGTCGCGGCTGTGCATGCACACGGCCACGGCCTTGGCGTAATTGCCGCCCGTCGCCGGAATGCCGGAATAGGCGTCGCCAATGCCATAGGTGTCGTAAGCCGACCAGTCGAGAAATGTCTTCATGCCGCCCGTGTTCCTCGGGCGGCATGAAAGCAATATTTGCGCCGTCAGGAGACGGCGGAAGCCTCTTCCGGAGCCGCCGCCACCTCCTCCGTCACGACCTCCTCCGTCACGACTTCCTGCGCCGGGGCCGCGGGCTTGCGTCCGTAGGTGATGATCCACAGATCGGCGCGGACCTGCTCTATGGCCTCGAAGCCGGCGCGGCGGAAATAGGTCTCGAGCTCCTGCGGCGTCGAGGTCTTGCTGATCTGCGCCGGCCGCTCGAAGGGCGGCACCGCGCAATGCTCCTCGAAGAATTTCCAGCCGAGATCGGAGGTGAGGTCGACATTGTCGACCAGCATGCGTCCGCCCGGCCTCAGAATGCGGAAGCCCTCTTTGATGTAGTTGTAGCGATCCCACTCTTCGAGATGCATGAAGACGACCGTGCTGTAGACGACGTCGACGGAGGCGTCCGGCACGGCGGAGAGATCGAAGCCGCTGCTCGCGACGGTGCGCACATTGTCGAAAGCCGCGAGCCGCTGGCGGATATGGGCGAGCATGTTCTCGGCGACGTCGACGCCGATCCATTCCTTGCAGATCGGAGCGAGCGCGGCGCCGACGCGACCGACGCCGGCGCCGATCTCGAGCACGACATCATCCGGCCCGACGCCGACATAGGACTGGAGCATGCTGCGCGTGCCCTCGCCCATCTGCCGATACAGATCTTCGTCGATATAGCCGCTGACCGCCATTTTCGCGTCGTTTTCGGTGACAGAGACGGCGTTCCAAATGTTCTTATATTGGCTGCGGTTCAGCTTGACGTGCTCGACGGGGAGCGGCGCGTTCTTCAGCCCGACCAGCGAACGAAGCGCGCGCACGATGCGTCTGCCGATGGGAAGCTGTTTGGCGTTGTCCTGAATGCTCATACCGTTCCTCTGTGAAGAGACGCCCGTGGCGCGTTCCGCGCCGGCGCGCGCCTGTCGGATCAGGCGACGAAGACTCGTGGTGGGCAACGCCCGCGCAGCGCGGCGCGGGACGTCGTCAGCCGACCGCGGGGCTCCGTCTGGCGAATACGGAGAATGTCGGAAGGACGTTGCCCGAAGTCCCGATGATGTCGTTCAGCACCGTGATATCGGAATAGCCGAGCGCCCCGAGCACGGCGAGAATATCGTCCCTGTGCATCCAATTGGGAAAATCCATCGAGCCTCCGCAAAACGCCACGCTCCGATCGCCATAGCCGCGCGCATAGAGACGCACGTCGAGGCCCTCGAACCGCTGGACCGAACTGTAGGGGAGCTGGTCGTCATCGACCATGACCGTCCAGAGATAGATCGCGTCGGCGCGCTCCGTCATGGCGCGCAGCAGCCGCAGCGGCTCGCGCATATGGTAGAGCACGCCGCTCGCGACGATCAGATCATAGCGCGTCTCGGTCTGCTCGAGCCATTGCACGAAGTCGCCGAGATAGAAGCGTGTGTTGGGAAAATCGAGAATTTCCCGCGTCACCAGGCATTTCAGAAAGGCGAGCCGGTTCGCCTCCACCGCGTCGACATGCGCGCCGGCGCTCGCCAGCATATAGGTGTGCGCCGCCTCCAGCGGACCGAGCTCCAGAACCTTACGATCCGTCAGATCGCCATAGCGTTCGATGGTCCAGGTCATGCGCGGATCGTCGAAGGCCGGCAGCCGTCCGGCCGTGAGGCCGTATTCGACCGGAAAATGGCAGTTCCAGCCCGGAATCGTATCGACGGCGTTCTGGAATGACGGCGCGCGCGTTTCGTCGCCCGAAAACAAATGCGAGACCGGAACCTCCTCGGAACGGGGGCGCCGCCTGAACCAATGTCGTCCTATCAATGCGAAGACCTCGCCTTTCGAATCCGGGCCGCGCCGGAGCCACTAGCACAAATTCCGTGACGGCGCCCGCCCGAGCCTGCGCCTTCTCCCTGCGTCTTGCCCGGCGCGGCTTGCGCCCGCGCCCGCAACCTCCCATGTTGTCGGCGACTTCCGCCTCGGAGCCCTCATGCTGCAAGCCGCCCTCGACGCCGTTCGTCAGATCTTCTCCCCGCCCTTCCGCAATGTGCTGCTCAAGAGCCTCGGCCTGACCTTCGTCTTGCTGGCGCTCGCCTGGACGGGGCTCGACAAGGTCGCGCTCTCGTTTCTCACCGTCGACAACTATTGGTTGCGAACGCTCGTTACTTTCGCGACAGGCGCCGGGCTCGTCGTCGGGCTCGCCTTTCTCATCGCGCCGATCTCCATTCTCGTCGCGGGTTTCTTCCTCGATGATCTCGCCGATATCGTCGAGGAGGAGCTCGACCCTCGCGGGCCCCGCGGACGTCCGCTGCAGCCTGGTCAGGCGATGATCATGGCGCTGCGCTTCGCGCTGGTCTCGGCGGGCGTCAATTTCGTCGCCCTCTTGTTGCTGCTCGTGCCGGGCGTCAACGCCATCGTCTTCGTGATCGCCAACGCCTATTTGTTCGGCCGGGAGTATTTCGCCTTTGCCGCGACGCGCTATTGCTCGCTGGAGGAAGCCCGCGAGCTCACGCGCCGCCATGCGACGACCTTGTTCCTCGCGGGCCTGTTCATCGCCGGCTTCGTCGCCGTGCCGGGGCTCAATCTGTTCACGCCTCTGTTCGGCGTCGCCTTCATGGTGCGTCTGCACAAGCGGCTCACGGCCCCGCGGGCCCGCGCAGAGGCGCGGGCGCGCTGACGGCCCCGCGGGCTCAGGCGAGCCGCTGCGCCTGATACTGGCCGGTCTTGCGGTAGCGATAGAGATAGGACGGGACGATCGTCTCGAACGCCGTCGGCGCGATCCCCAGACCCTCGAGCGTCAGCCCGGCGGCCTTGGCCTCGGCGGAGACGACATTGTCGTGGCGCAGCAGCTCCACCTGATCGACCGTCGTCGTCAGCAGGCTCGGGAACAGTCCGAGCGACAGGGAGTGCAGCGTCTGCGTGACGCGGGCGATCAGCGCGCCGGTGGCGAAGGACAGCGGCAGGATCTTCACGTCGCGCTCGGCGACCTTCAGCGCATATTCGACGAGCGCGCGGAAAGTCCTCACCTCCGGGCCGCCGAGCTCATAAGTGGCGCCGGCCTGGGCGCGGCCGTCCACGGCCAGCGCCACGGCATGGGCGACATCGCCGACATAGACCGGCTGAAAGCGCGTCGCCTCGCCGATGACGGGCTCGAACGGCAGATAGCGCGCCAGCGTGCCGAATCGGTTGAAGAACTGATCCTCCGGACCAAAGACGACGGAGGGGCGCAGAATCACCGCGCCGGGGAAGGCGGCGCGAATTGCGGCCTCGCCCTCCGCCTTGGTGCGGGCGTAGACGGAATGGGAGTTCTTGTCCGCGCCGATGGCCGAGACATGCACGAAATGTTCGACGCCCGCCGCGACGGCGGCCTCGGCGACGGCCTTGGCGCCTTCGGCGTGCAGCGTCGAGAATTTCTGCTTGCCGCCCTCGGCCAGCACGCCGACAAGATTGACGACGGCCTCGGCCCCGCGCACGGCGGCGGCCACGGAGGCCGGATTGCGCAGATTGGCCTGCACCGGGAAGATCTGCCCGACCTTGCCCAGCGGCTGCAGGAAGAAGGCGAGGTCCGGGCGCCGGCAGGCGACGCGCACGCGCCATCCGTCCCGCGCGAGAGCGGCCACCACATGGCGCCCGATGAAGCCCGACCCGCCGAACACCGTCACGAGCCGCCCGGTATCGTTCACATCTGCGCTCATTCTTCGCCCCACGCCGATTCGGTCGAATTGTCGGAGGGCTCGAAAAAAAGCCGCTCCGTTTCGGGCGGATGCTCTAGCGCGATTTGCCCGGAAAGGGAATGCGCCCCGCGAGCGTGACCGAAGCATGACGAGCGGCATTGACAAGCCGCGCGTCGGCCTCGTAAGAGAGCCGCGGGCCCAGGTGGCGGAATTGGTAGACGCGCTGGTTTCAGGTACCAGTGGTGAAAGCCGTGGAGGTTCGAGTCCTCTCCTGGGCACCATCTCACTCTCGCAGAGTGTCGTAGTAGAGCGTCGCCAAACGGCGAGCGACGCCCGTTTCCTCGACAACTCATCTTCGTAGAGTGTCGCCTCGAAGCTGTGGCGTCTCGAGTACAGGCTAGCCGGCAAGCGGTGGACGTTCTCGCTCGGCGCCTTTCCCGAACTCGGCCTCGAAGAAGCGCCGCGACTCGTCCGTGACGCAGTCGATCCGGTTCAACAGCGTAGAGCCGACAGAGCGGCAAAGCTCGCGGAAACGTCACTGCGAGACCCGGCTCGCGGATCATGCTGCGACACGGCGCGCACATCCTTTCGGAGCATTTGGCGCAGGAAGCCACCGGGGCGGGGGAGGCCGGCGAGTGATCAAAGCGATCGCGGTCGACGAGCAGGAATAGACGTCCGCCGGCCGTCGGCCAAAACCGGAAGATGCCTTGCAATTCAAACCGTTAATCAAATCGATATAAACACGAGAACATGGGCGGCGATTTGTGCTTGATCGTGATATTGAAACAATCGAGAAATATCTTCGTAACCATCGAAAGCTCTGAGAGTGCGATTGGCATGAGTGTCCTGGCCACGCGCGATGATGTCCTAGACTGTTACATGATGATTTTGCGTCGCACTCCCGAAAACGACCGGGTTGTGGCCGATCATTTGGCGGACGCGCCGACTATTTGGGAACTTGTTGCGCGCTTTGTCCATTCGGACGAATTTACAAACTCCCTTTGGAATTTTTCCTCTCCTCTCGAAATGAAATATTTCCAACAAGTGTATTTGGCGCATGGATTGGACGAGACGGCGCGCTTTAGGGCGTATTTGCACAATTATGCATATTTGGCTGAAGGCGTCACAACCACCGCATTGCACGAGTTGATGTTCGACGAAAAGATCGTCTGGCGCAGCATGGTGGGTGAACACCTCTTTTCGATAACAGCCTCGATCACGAGCCGGCGCCAACACGAAGGCGAGCTATCGCTGTGGTTCAATATGGACAACGAAAAGTTGTTCATCTTATCTTTCACTTTCGTCCCCGGAGACATCTTGGGATCGAGCGATCGTCACGTCATGCTCATTTCTCGCATGCAGGGAGCGGGCGGCCGTTTTTCGCAAATCCGCTACGCGACGAAATGTCTCCACGAGGTTCACCCTCAAGCGGCGCTGCTCGCCGTTGCTCGGGGGATCGCAACTGCGTGCGACCTCGATAGAATTTGCGGCGTCCCTGCGCGTCGGCAACTTTGCTTCCACGAAGACCTCGCCGATAGCTTCCACCAAGCCTATGATCAGTTTTTCGTGTCCGTCGGCGCCGAGAAAAACGACGCTGGATTTTTTGTAATTGCAGTGCGGCTCGCGGAGAAGCCGCTCTCTGCCCTAAAACCGAGTCATAGGCGCCGCGCGCGCGTCAGACGCAGGTTCAAGGCGGACATGTCGAGCCACGCGCTCGCCGCTTGGCGCGATCTTCTGCACAGCGCCGGAACTCGCACACTCTACGAAGAGCGGGGTGATTTGTTCCGCAAGGTCGAGAGTATGAGACTGGCGAGCGACACGCTGAATGCGGAAAAAGCTCTCCTCATGGAGCGGATCCTCTCGCTGACGAATGAAATGGAGAGCTTCCGTAAGCTTCATTTCGAGCTCGCACGACCAAATTGGCTGAGTCGGATTTTGATCGACCACAAGTTTTTCTTGCTGAACAAAATTGCGATTTGCCGAGAGCAGCGTCGCCTTGCGAAAGCCGGCTTCGATGGTGACTACTACCTGGACTCGAATCCGGACGTGGCGGCCAGCGGGATGAATCCCGTTCTTCATTTTCTCTTATTCGGCCGGCGCGAACAGCGACCGATGCGCTTGGCTTCAAAATCCGAAGGAAGGCTTTGCTGCAAACGACGTGAGGCAGGCATGGTTTACGAGTAAGGGAGTGACCGGGCGCGCGTAGCGGTATCCCTGGCGGCATCCTCGAAAATTCGAGCAACAAAGACACATAAATAACAGCTGTTTATAAGCAATATAGGTGTCCTCTCTCGGCGCCGACGAACTCTGAAGAGTTCGCCACGCCAGACGTGTCGTGATTTTGAAGCGGTTTCGGCGAACCCCGCGCATCCCCCCAAAAAAAGTCGACGAGCGTGCTACAGGTCGAAGCGCCGTGGGCGGTGACCGTCGGCAAATCCCTGGCGTTCCCCCGCACGAAAAACGCGAATACGGCGCGCGACCGTCTCCGGGCGCGCGCCGTGGAGAGATTCTCTCGGGCGCGAGGAGGCGCCTCGAGCGAGCATTCCGCTCGCGGCGCCGTTCCTCAGTGCGCCTCGTGCGCCAGCCGGAAGAAGCGCCGCGCCTCGATCAGCCGCAACGCGCGCTCTGCGAGACGTTCGGCGTGATCCTCCTGCAGCCGACGGCCTTGGAATGCTGCGGCGTCGAGCGCGGTCTTGATCTCGAGCGCGAGCGCGTCGCGATCCGCCGTCAGTCGCTGCATGACCGAGAGATAGGCCGCATAGGACGCGTCATCGCCATTGATCGCCCGCGTCGCGGCGGCGAGCGAGGCGCGGCCGAGCGCGCCGAGCGGGGCGTTGATCTGCTTATAGGCCCGCGCCAGGCGAGCATAGGCTTCGCCGGTCTCGCCGCGCAGCGGCCACGCGAGCGCATGCGGTTCGATCGCCTCGACGATGACGCGCCCGTCATGGACATAGTCGTCTACAAGACCGACGAGCGTCATCAGCGTCGGGCGCAGATCGGTATGGTCCGTGAACACTTTGTCGCTGCGGCCGCTCTTCTTCACGCCGGGGCCGGCGAGGCCGAACCAAGTGCGCACGATGTCCTGCTGCACGTCGCCGTGGTTCCAGGCGAAGCCGGTGTTCTGGAACACGCAGTCGGTCGGCTTGGTCGCGCAGTCGCCGAGCGGCGCGAGCGGCAGCGAGCCTCGGGTCGTCTGGAAGAAGTAATCCTCGGCGCCGAACAGCGTCAGCGTCGGATTGCGCGCCGGGCTCGCGGTGAGCATGTGCAGCAGTTTCATCTCGGCGCGATCGGCGACATAGGCTTCGAGGCGATCGACCTGGTTGTTCTTGCCGGGAAGCGGATTGACCCAGCTGAGCGCGGCGATCTGCTTTTCGAAGATGCGGGTCGCGGCGTCGGTCGGCGCCGGATTGCCGTCGAGATAGACGACGGGCGCCGAGTCGGAATGAACGAGGAAGGGCGCGGGCGCGGCGCCCGTCTCCGACAATATGGTCGAGTCGAGATTGACCGTCAGCTCGCCGACGCTGCGCTTATTCGCGCCCGGATAGACGTAAGCGCAAGGCGTCGCGACGCCGTCGCAATTCGCAGGCGTCGCCGCGCCGCCGACGAAATGGTCGTTCTCGTCGGCGGTGACGAGGAAGATCGTATTGGTCTCGTCTATGCCGTCCGCCTTCAGCCGCGCGAAGAATTTTCCGAAAGCGTCGTCATAGATCTTGTTCTGCTCGACATAGCCTTTCTCGCCGGGACCGAAGGTCGGCGTCGAGGTGTCGGAGGAGATGCCGCGCTGATCATGGGTCGGCGCGATATAGCCATAGACGACGGGCACGCCCGCCTCGAGCAGCGTCGCGACATATCCGAGCGTCTGCGAGGCGGTCGGATTGAAGCCCGGGAAGCCGGGATTGCCTTGCGAATCCGCGATCACATTGCCGTCGAGATCCTTGACGGGGCCCGAGGACAAAATCACCGGCTGCACATTCGCCGCGCCATAGAGCGCGTTGAAGCCCGCATAGCCGCCGGGCTCGTCCGGCAGCAAATCGGGACCGCCGGAGGCGCAACGCGCGCTGCCCTGCGCGCAATGCACGGCGACGCCGAGCCAATTCGCCGTCGGCAGCGCTCTCGTCTTGGGATTGGTGGAGGCGAGCTGCGCGACGACCGTCGAATATTGCGTCGACGATGTTCCGAAAACCGTGGCGATATCGCCCGGCAACGTCTCGAAGTCGATGTCCGCGACCGAGAAGGCGCCGACGTCGCAGCCCGCGCGGGTGAAGGCGACCCAGGGCGCCGGCGCGGTCTTGCCATTGTCGGAGAGCAGCACCGGCAGGCCGTCGGTCGCATCCTTGGCGGTCCAATAAACGAAGTCGGAATGCGATCCCGTCGGATGGTTGTTCGCGTCGAAGAGGCGATAGCTGTTGGAGACCGGAAGCCCGTTGCGATCGGGATAGAGACCCGTCATGCCGGTGACGAGATCGACGGCCGTATGCGAGATGAGGCCGGTATAGTGATTGCCGCTGACCACGCCGTTCCGGGTGAGAAAGTTCAGCAGATTGGGCATCTGCTCGAGGTCGGAGGGCACATTTGGATTATCGCGGCGCAGATGAACATTGTCGAATTGCAGATGCACGACATGTTTGGCGCCGCCGCCGAGCCGACAGACAGGCGCGGCATGGGCTTGCGCGCCGAGCGAGACCGCAAAGAAGGCGCCGAACAGGACGGGCGAGGCTGTCCCAAGTCTGAAAAGGGTTTTTTGCATGTTTCCACTCCCTCGAAAAAAGGGGGCGCGTCGGCGTGGGCCTGCGCGCTCCCGCGGGGAGGGTTAACAAGAGGGAATTTCGGGGGCGCGACGAGCGAATGACGGGGGCGTGACGCGAGGGCGGCGTCGGCGTTCAGAATTTCGGGAAGAGACAGCCGCAGTCGTCGAAGAGAGCATTGGCGGCGTCTTTCAACGCCTTCAGCGCTTTTTCGAGCCTGACCAGAGCGTCGCGGACTTTGACCAGAAGAGCGCGCTTCTCGAATTCGGAAATCTGGAGCAGGCGAATGACGGCGTCCGCGATCGTCGCATTGGCGTCGCGCGAGGCGGCTCTGAATTCTGAATCCTTTTGATCGAACTCATTCTGCCGCTCGAGACATTTCGGTTTCGGATTGGGATTGGTCTCATTGCATCGCCTCACCAATCGGCGCACGTCGATGGCTTCCTGGTTCGCGCTGATGACCGTTTCTGCGGCCGCTTCGATGGCCGCCTGGACGAGACGCGTCACTTCCTTTCGAAAATCCTCTGAAACGATGCAGAGCAGCAGGATCAGAGCGAGAGCCGCCACTGCGAGCTCGAGTGCGGTGATGGCGGCGCCGGCGGCGACGACAGGGACGGCGGCGATCACCGGCGCGGCTGCGAAAGCAACCGGATTGCGCGTATGTCCGATTTCCGCGAGATGGGGGACGCCGCGATCATATTCCTGGCGTATGCGCCCGCTGAAACCCGTATTGCCGCGCGTCGCTGTGGCCGCCGCTGCGCGCAGCGCCTCCAATCGGATACGAAGATCGGGCTTGATGTAGAAAGCTTTCGGCCCCAGCGCGAGGTCCATTTTGAGAAGCGTCGCGACAATCGCCGCGCCGACCTCCGCGCTTCGATCCGTCGCCGGATTCGGCGCGTTCGACAGCTCTCGATCGAGCGTCTGCACCGTCATCTTGCCGACGATATTGTCCGGACGCGTCTGATAGGACGTGTTGGCGATATTGCGCTTCTGCTTATAGGCGAGCACCGCTGCGGATGTCGCCGGACCATAGACGCCATCCGGCGCGATCTTCGCTCCATCCAATTGGATCAACGCCAATTGTATCTTTCGCACATGCTCGCCCCTCGCGCCCGGCGTGATATGGGCCGGATCGGAGACGGCCGCGGCTTCGAGCTGGGGATCGTCGCGGAAAAGCTGTGATTGAAGCGGCATAGCAATATCCGTTGGAAAGCGCAGAGGATATCGAGGCGGCGAAAGGCTGACAAGCGACGACGCATTCTCGCCTCGTGCGATGTGCGCCGACGCACACAGCATTGTCGCGCGAAACGTCATCCTTCACGGGTCGACGGCGGATAGCCGAACGACGAGGAGGATTGAACGATGATCCGCAAGATTTCTATTTTGACCTTTGGCGTCTTCACGGCGGTAGCGTGCATGCAGGGCGAAGTTTCGGCCCGTTCGATCGATGGCCTCGACACACAGATTTCGCAGCGCGCGGAGAGCGCTGCGATCAGCGCGAGCGCGAAGGTTCGCACGCGCGTGGCGATCAATCCGCAGCCGCTTCCGCCGCATGGCGGCGATCCGGAGTGAGACGGTCGTAATTTCACTCTCGTCGGAGGCCGCTTCGAAGAGGAGCGGCCTCTCCAGCGAGACGTTGCGCGTCTCGGGGAGGGTCGGATGGGCCTTTTGTCGAAATTGTGCGGCAGAGAGCGCAAGACGCTTCCGACCGCCGGGGCACAAAGGGCGCTGTCGCTGCTGGCGCCGGATAAGGTCGCTGCGCTGGGGCGTCTTCCGGGAGCCGGGATCTGCGGTTTCCTGGTGGAGGTGGAAGGGCGCGAAGAGTTTCGACCCAATCGTATTTTCGTCGAGCTGATGCATCGGGTCATCGCGGAGACCGGCTTTTCAGAGCCCAGTCTCATCGCCGCCGCGAAGGCGCAGCAGAGCGGCTATCTCTACATTATCGACTTCCGAACGCCGGAAGGCCCCACCGGCAATGTGCCGCCGGCGGATATCGTCGGCTGTTTCGAGGTGGAGGATGGCGCGCTGGTCCCGGGCGGATATCAGCCCAATTCGCGCTATCGGATTTTCACCGAGGACGGCCTGCCGCGTCTGCCGGCGCCGTTTCATGCGGCCTTGATCGCGGCGATCGAGGCTCGCGCCTGATCCTCGCCGCGGCCCGGGGCTTGCAACGTCGCCCCCATATGGACGAGAACCGACGGGCCGCCGCGCGATCTACATCTATGACGCGGCCGCCCGAGGGAAACGATCATGCGACGCGCCCTAATCGCCGTTTTCGCCCTTATCGTTCTGGCGCTCCTCTACGCCGGTTACGCTTTCCTCTCGCTGCGCCAGCTGGAGGCGGGCGTGAGAGCAGGCAACGCCGAAGCCATATCCGACCATGTCGATTTTCCCGCCGTGCGGGCCTCGATCAAGGAGCAACTCGCGACGATCGTCATGGCGCGCGCGCTCGACGAGGTCGACAGAAATCGCGGCCCCGGCGCGCGGCTCGGCGCCGGACTGCTGGCGGCCATCGGCCCGGCGCTGATCGACACGGCGGTGGACCGTTTCGTTTCGCCCGCCGCCATTGGGGCTCTGTTGTCCCGGCGCGCGCCAGCAGCCGGCGGCGGCAGCGGCGGAGGCGAAGGCGGCGAGCCGAAGGAGCTCGATCTTCGTCGCTTCGCGCATCGCTTCGAGCTGCTGTCGCCGACGCGATTCCGCCTCACGCATAAGGACGGCGTCGCGATCGTCTTCGCGCTTTCGGACTGGACGTGGAAAGTCGCCGACATTCGCATCCCGCCGGATATTCTGAAGAAAACCCTGCGGCCGGATGCGGGCGAGCGCCTGTGAACGGTTCTACGCGCGCGGCCGATCTGCTCGGCCATCCGCGCGGCCTCGCATTCCTCTTCGCGACCGAGATGTGGGAGCGCTTCTCCTATTACGGAATGCGCGCTCTGCTCGTCCTCTATATGGTCGATCACCTGCTCACGCCGGGCGGCGCCGAGGGCGTCATCGGCCTCGACGCATTGAAGCGCGCGCTCGAATTCGTCTTCGGCCCGCTCGCGCCGCAGCCCTTCGCCTCGCAGATCTATGGGCTCTACACCGGCTTCGTCTATCTGACGCCGGTTCTCGGCGGCCTCCTCGCCGACCGTTGGCTCGGACGCCGCCGCACTGTGATCATCGGCGCGGTTTTGATGGTCGCCGGCCATTTCATGATGGCGTCGGAGAGTCTGTTTCTCCTCGCTCTCGCGACGCTGGCGCTCGGCAATGGCGCCTTCAAGCCCAATATCGTCACGCAACTCGGCGGGCTCTATGCGCCGCACGACGCGCGCCGCGACCGCGCCTTTTCGATCTTCTACGTCGGCATAAATGTCGGCGGCTTCTTCGCGCCTCTGGTGAGCGGAACGCTCGGCGAGACGCTCGGCTGGCATTATGGCTTCGCCAGCGCCGGCGTCGGCATGGCGATCGGCCTCGCGACCTATCTCGTCGGCCTGCCCAGCCTGCCGGTCGAGACCGCGCCGGCGTCCGTCGCCGATGAGCGCGCGGCGATGCGCGGCGATCGGCGCGCGCTGTTCGGCCTGCTGCTCCTCGCGCCGCCGGCAATCCTCTTCTGGGCGGCCTATGAGCAGCAGGGCAACACCCTCGTACTGTGGGCGGAGCGCTCCACCGATCGGCATGTCGATCTTCTGTTCTGGCAAGGCGAAATTCCCGTCACCTGGTTCCAGTCCTTCAATCCGCTGATGATCTTCCTCTTCACGCCGCCGCTCGTGGCGCTGTGGGCGCGGCTTGCGGCGGCGGGGCGGGAGCCGTCGACGATCGCCAAGCTGTCGCTCGGCTGTTTCGGCCTCGGCCTCGCCTATTCTGTCCTCGCCTTTGCGGCGGCGATGCGGGGCGAGGGCCTATCGAGCTGGCTCTGGATCGCGGTCTATTTCGTCGTGCTCACGCTCGGCGAATTGTGCTTTTCGCCAATCACGCTCTCGCTCGTCTCGCGTCTCGCGCCGCCGCGCTCGCGCTCCATGGCGATGGGCGCCTGGTTCATGACCATGTTCGCCGGCAATTTTCTCGCGGGCTGGCTCGGCGGTTTCTGGTCCAGCCTCTCAGCGGCCGGCTTTTTCGCGCTCATCGCGGGCGCCGCCGTTCTGGCGGGCGTGACGATCGAGCTCGCGCGGCGCTTTCGCCCCGATCTCATTCCCGATTGACGCGCGCTCGCGTCGGGTTAAGAGCTTTCTCCATGACGAAGACGCATAAGGGCGCCGCGCTTCTCGGGCAGAAAACGGCGCTGCCCCAGTCACCCGACGAGGCCGAGCTCGACCTCGTCGCCAATCCGCATCCGGGCGAGACCTATCTCGTCCGCTTCGTCGCGCCGGAGTTCACCTCGCTCTGCCCGGTGACCGGCCAGCCGGATTTCGCGCATATCGTCATCGATTATGCGCCGATGGAATGGCTCGTCGAATCGAAATCGCTGAAGCTCTATCTCGGCAGCTATCGCAATCACGGCGCCTTTCACGAGGATTGCACCATCCGCATCGCCAAGGATCTGGCAGCGGCGATGACGCCGCGCTGGCTGCGCATCGGCGGCTACTGGTATCCGCGCGGCGGCATACCGATCGACGTCTTCTGGCAGACGGGCGCGCCGCCCGCTGGCCTCTGGCTGCCCGATCAGGGCGTGCCGCCCTATCGCGGGCGGGGCTGACGCGCGCTATCTCGACGCGAGCGCCTTGGCGAGGCGATCGAAGGGCAGCAGCTCCTCGATCAGCGCGGGAAGCTCGCTGAGCGGAATCATATTCGGCCCGTCGGAGACGGCGCGATCCGGGTCCGGATGCGTCTCGATGAACAGCGCCGCGACGCCCACCGCCACCGCCGCCCGCGCCAGCACGCGGACGAAGCGCCGCTCGCCGCCGGAGGCCGCGCCGAGGCCGCCCGGCTGCTGCACGGAATGGGTGGCGTCGAAGACGATCGGAACGCCGGTCGTCTCGGCGAGAATAGGGAGCGCGCGCATGTCGGAAACCAGCGCATTATAGCCGAAGCTGGTTCCGCGCTCTGTCGCCAGCGCGCCGGCGGCGCCCTCCGCGCGCAGCTTGTCGATCGCATGGCGCATGTCCCAGGGGGCGAGGAACTGGCCCTTCTTCACATTGACGACGCGTCCCGTCCGCGCCGCCGCTGCGAGAAGGTCGGTCTGCCGGCACAAGAAGGCGGGGATTTGCAGAATATCCGCAACCTCCGCGACGGGCGCGCATTGCGCGGTCTCATGCACGTCGGTGAGGATGGGAAGGCCGAAGCGCTCTTTGATCTCGGCGAAGATCGGCAGCGAGGCGGAAAGGCCGAGCCCGCGCCCCGAGAAGCCCGAGGTGCGATTGGCCTTGTCGAAGGAGGCCTTGAAGACGACGCCGACCCGCAGCCGATCGGCGAGCGCGGCCAGCGCCTCGGCGATCTCGATGGCCTGATCGCGGCTCTCCAACGCGCAGGGGCCGGCGATGAGGGCGAGCGGCAAATGATTGCCGAAGATCGCGACGCGCCGCGGCGCGCCGACCGTGACCTCGAAGAAGTCTGCCGCCGCTTTGTCCATCGCGGGACTTTATCACGCGCGCGCGCGTGATCGAAGCGCGGCGCGAATGCTCATTGCTCGGCGCCGGATTGCGCGGCGAGCGCCGCGCATGTCTGCGCGATGGTGGCCTCGTAAGGCGTCGTCGGCCGACCGATCAGCGCTCTGAGTTGGAGGCCACTGTCGAATAGCGCGCCTTTTGCGGCGCCGGCGTCGGAGTCGGCGAGCAGAGCGGCGAATTCTTCCGGCAGGCCGGCGCCGGCCAGAGCGCCGGCGAAATCGGCCTCGGCCAGGTTCCGATAGACGATCCGCCTGCCGGAGGCCTCGCCGATCGCGGCCGCGAATTCGGCGAGCGTATAGGCCTCGTCTCCCGCCAATTCATAGATGCGGCCGGCCTGGTCGGCGCCCGTCAGCACGCAAGCCGCGGCCTCGGCGTAATCGGCGCGCGCGGCGGAGGCGATCCGGCCTTCGCCGGCGGCGCCGATGAAGACCCCATGCGGCAGCGCCGGCGCGATGGAGGCGGCGTAATTCTCCGTGTACCAGCCGTTGCGCAACAGGGCGAAAGGCGTTCCGCTGGCGCGCAAGATGGCTTCCGTCTCACGGTGCTCCTGCGCCAGCGCCAGCGGCGAAACATCGGCGCGCAGCAGGCTCGTATAGGCGATGAGGCCGACGCCGGCCCGCGTCGCCGCCTCGATGACATTGCGATGCTGTGTCGTTCGCCGACCCACTTCGCTCGACGAGATCAGCAACAGCCTGTCGACGCCCTCGAAGGCCGTCGCGAGCGTCTCCGGGCGCGCATAATCGGCGATGCGCAGCTCGATCCCGAGGGCGGCGAGATCGCGGGCGGCGTCGCTGTCGGTTCGGCGGACGCCAGCGATAATCTGCGTCGCGGGCGCGCTTCTCGACAGAGCGCGGATGACGAGCCGGCCGAGCTGGCCGGTCGCGCCGGTCACGAAGAAGCGCGGGGCAGTGAGCGAAGTCATGGGATGGTTCCTTCCAGGTTCATTTCTGCTACAAGGTAACTATCCGAGACCGTAAAGCCCGTGAAGGAGGCAGTTTTTTGGGACGAGGTGACTTCGAGGGAACCGTCTCGCCGCCCGGGCGGGACGAGCTCGCGCGCAAATTCGCCGAATGGCGGAGCCTCGTCCTGGACGCGAGCCGCTGTCCGGTGCGCGACGTGCTGGATCGGGTCGGCGACAAATGGACGACGCTGATACTGATGGCGCTGGCCGGCGGGCCGCAGCGCTTCGGCGCGCTCACCCGCGCGGCGCCCGATATTTCCAAGCGCATGTTGACGCAGACGCTGCGCAATCTGGAGCGGGACGGATTGGTCACGCGCACCGTCTATCCGACCAAGCCGCCGAGCGTGGACTATCGGCTGACGTCTCTGGGCGGCGCGATGTTGGAGCCGCTGGCCGCGCTCATTCGCTGGGCGGAGCAGAGCCATGCGGCGATTGTCGCGGCGCGGCGGCGCTTCGATGAAGGGCCGACCGAAGAGAGCGCGGCGTGATCTAGACGCGCGTCAGTCCGGCTCCTTGGCCTCGGCGGGGGTCACTTTCAGCACGGTGATGCGGTTGCGCATCTTGCGCAGCACCTCGAAGCGGAAACCGTGGAAATTAAACACCTGCCCCGCCTCCGGAATGGCCGCCGCCTCATGGATGACGAGGCCGGCGATCGTCGTCGCCTCTTCGTCCGGCAGGCTCCACTCCATCACGCGGTTGAGGTCGCGCACGGGCACGGCGCCGTCGACGAGCACCGAGCCATCGTCCTGCGGGCGCACGCCCTGCATGGCGAGATCATGCTCGTCGCGAATGTCGCCGACGATCTCTTCGAGAATGTCCTCGAGCGTGACGAGGCCCATCACCTCGCCATATTCGTCGACGACGAGCGCGAAATGCGTCTTGCGCTTGAGGAAGGCCTCGAGCTGATCCTCGAGCGTCGTCGACTCCGGCACGAACCAGGGCTCGAGCGCTATGTCGTCGACGCTGAGCTTGGAAAAATCCGCTCCCGCCGCGTCGAGCGCGCGCAACAAATCCTTGGAATGGATGACGCCGATGAAATTATCCGGCCGGTCGCGCCACAGCGGCATGCGCGTGAAGGGCGAGGCCAGCACCTCGCGCACGATCTGCTCGGGCGGGAGATCGGCGTCGATCGTGCGCATTTTGGTGCGGTGGATCATCACATCGGCGACATGCAGAATCTGCAGATCGAGCACGCCGCCGAACATGTCGCGCCAATTGCGCTCGACGGTTCCTTCTTCGTGCATGATGTCGACGGCGCTCTTCAGCTCATCATAGGGCGAGAGCAGCGTGCGGCCGTGGCCGATCTCGACGCCGGCGAGCTTCAGCACGCCGCGCACGAAGGCCTCGACGCCGATGAGCAGCGGGCCGAAGATGGCGACGAACAGGCTGATGACGCGCGCGACGCGCAGCGACAGGCGGTCGGGATGGTTGATCGCCACCGTCTTCGGCAGCACTTCCGCGAAGACCAGCAGCAGAATGGTCATTATGATGGTGGCGTAGACGGCGCCGCTCTCGCCGGTGAGATAGACCAGCACGCTGGTCGTGAAGGCCGAGCCGCCGATATTGACGAGCGT